>Ga0209746_1001225_pt1 | contig 12451 bp, 8 predicted proteins | sample BarGraNGADG00211_3_FD_184496 | JGI IMG/M metagenome (GOLD analysis project Ga0209746, IMG submission 184496) | Arctic peat soil microbial communities from Barrow, Alaska - Barrow Graham LP Ref core NGADG0011-211 (SPAdes) (version 2) | ecosystem: Environmental > Terrestrial > Soil > Wetlands >...
GACGAACTCATCGCGCCGATGTTGTTCTGGAAATTCAAGATGGGATTGTTCGATGACCCTTATGTTGATCCCGACGAGGCGTAACGGATTGTCGGCTGCGATGCTAACCGCCAGCTCGCTTTGCAGGCGGCACGCGAAACCATCACCTTGCTCAAGAATGAAAACAATCTTGCGCCGCTCGATCCCGCGAAGCTGAAAACCATTGCGGTCATTGGGCCGAATGCGCACCGCAGCCTGCTCGGCGGTTACAGCGGCGTGCCGAAACACAATGTCACCGTGCTGGACGGCATCAAGGCCAAAGTCGGCAATCGCGTGAAAGTGCTGCACAGCGAAGGCTGCAAAATCACCGTCGGCGGCTCGTGGAATCAGGATGACGTGACGCCCAGCAATCCGGTGGAAGACAGAAAACAAATTGCCGAGGCCGTCAAAGTCGCGCAGTCGGCGGACGTGATTGTGCTGGCGATTGGCGGCAACGAGCAGACTTCGCGCGAGGCGTGGAATCTGAAACACATGGGCGACCGCACGAGTCTGGATTTGATTGGCCGGCAGGAAGAACTCGTCCAGGCAATGCTCGCGACGGGCAAGCCGGTCATCGTGTTTCTGTTCAATGGTCGTCCGCTCTCGATCAATTATGTCGCCGAAAATGTGCCGGTGATTTTTGAGTGCTGGTATCTCGGCCAGGAAACCGGCCACGCGGTGGCGGATGTTTTATTTGGTGATTTCAATCCGGGCGGCAAACTGCCGATTTCGTTTCCACGTTCGGTCGGACACTTGCCGGTTTTTTACAATTACAAGCCGTCGGCGCGGCGCGGCTATTTGTTCGACGACGTTTCGCCGCTGTTCGCTTTTGGCTTCGGCTTGAGCTACACGAATTTTGAAATCAAAAATGTCCGGCTGAAGAAAAAGAAAATCGGCTTGAAAGATTCAACTCAAGTTTTGGTGGACGTGAAAAATACCGGCAAACGCGCGGGCACGGAAACGGTGCAACTTTACATCCGCGACTGTGTGAGTTCGGTGACGCGACAGGTCAAAGAGCTGAAAGGCTTTCAGAAAATTTCGCTGCAACCGGGCGAAACAAAAACGGTTTCACTCGTAATCACGCCAGATTCATTGGCGTTTTATGATGTGAAGATGAAATGTGTCGTCGAACCCGGCGAATTTGAAATCATGGTCGGCAACTCTTCGCGCGATGGTGATCTGCAAAAGGTGATTTTGACGGTGACGAAATAAATTCAACCCGCAAAATTTATGGCAGAACAACATTTCCAACAGAAACTTTCGTTTCTCGAGAAGGCCGGTTACAGCGGCGGCGACGCGGCGGCGAACTTCGTCTTCATGACGATGATTCTTTTTCAGACAAGCTTCTACACGGACGTTTTTGGCATCAGCGCGGGTGCGGCGGCGGCCATTCTCATGGCGGCACGACTATGGGACGCGTTCTTTGATCCGATCATGGGGCTCATGGCGGATCGCACGCAGACGCGTTGGGGCCGGTTTCGTCCGTGGGTTTTGTGGACGGCGTTTCCGTGGGCCGTCGTCATGGTGCTGGCCTACACAACGCCCAAAGGCTGGGGCATGGGTGCGATGATCGCCTACGCCGCCATCACGAATATTTTGCTGATGACGCTTTATTCGATGAACAACATGCCTTACTCGGCACTTGGCGGCGTCATGACCGGCGATGTCAATGAGCGTGCAAAACTCAATTCGTTCCGTTTCGTCGCCGTCAACATCGCGCAATTCATTGTGGGCGGTTTCACGCTGCCGTTGGTGGCCAAATTCGCCGCCGGCCACGACCGGCAATACGGCTGGCAAATGACGATGGGCATCTGGGCGGTGCTGTGTCTTGTCCTGTTTTTCATCACATTCGCCACGACCAAGGAACGCATCCAGCCCGTCACCCAGGAAAAATCATCGCCGAAACAGGATTTTGCCGCGCTGCTGAAAAACAATCCGTGGAAGGTCATGTTTTTTATGACGCTGGTGCATTTCGCCATTCTCTCTTTTCGCGGCGGCGCACTTTACAATTACTATCACCACTATGCGGACAAGGCCGCGCTCTTCGACTGGGTGGCGTCGCTGCATCTGACGGCGGCGCCGTTGGTTGCCGGCGCACCCGCGCCCGGCGGCATTTTGGAATGGCTGGGCTACATCGTTCACGCCGACAAATCCGATCTGGCGAATTCAAATGTCGCCGACGTGGCCAACAGCCTCATCAACATGATTGGCACCGGCGTGACCATCATTATCATTCTGCTCTCGCCCGCGCTTTCGAGAAAATTTGGGAAGAAGGCCATCGCGGTTGGCGGCTTCGCGCTCGCCAGCATCGGTTCGCTCGCGTTTTATTTATTAAGCCCGACCAATATCGCCGGCATGATTGCTCTGACCGTTTTAATTGCGATTGTTTATGCGCCAACCATTCCGCTGGTCTGGGCGATTTACGCGGATGTGGCGGATTATTCCGAATGGAAAACAGGCCGCCGCTTCACCGGCATTGTATTCGCGACCATTGGCTTCGCGTTGAAATTGGGCTTGGCGCTTGGCTCATCTTCATTCCTCTGGATCATGGCCGGCTTTTTCAATTACGACCCCAGGCAATCCGACCTGCCGCAGGCCGTGGAAGGCTACCGCGCGTGCAGCAGCATCGTCGTCGGCATTCTCTTTGGCGTTTGCACAATTTTGTTGATTGCCTACCAGATCAACAAACGCATGACGATCCAGATGGCCGATGAACTGGCCGAACGCCGGAAGAAAATCACCACCGCATAAAAAACAACCATGAAAATTTTCAACGCTCTTGCCATGTTCGGAATTCTTTTGACGACGGGCGCGGGCGCGCAGACCACGCTCAAGGACGCCTGCAAAAATGACTTTCTTATCGGCGCGGCGCTGAACGAAAGCGAGTTCACGGGCAAAAATTCCAACGCCGTCGCGATCATCAAAACGCAGTTCAACACCATCAGCCCCGAAAATGTTTTGAAGTGGGAATCCGTCCACCCGCGACCAGGTGAATTTGATTTCACGGCGGCGGATCGTTACGTCGAGTTCGGCGAGAAAAATAAAATGTTCATCATCGGCCACAATTTAATCTGGCACAATCAGACGCCGCGCTGGGTTTTTCAGGACGACCAGGGAAACCCCCTTGGCCGCGACGCCTTGCTGGCGCGGATGCGCGAACATATTTTCACCGTCGTCGGCCGCTACAAGGGAAAAATCAACGGCTGGGACGTGGTCAATGAAGCGGTCAATGAGGACGGCACGTTGCGTGAATCGCAATGGAAAAAAATCATCGGCGAAGATTATCTGCTCAAAGCGTATCAATTCGCGCAGGAGGCCGATCCGGCGGCGGAACTTTATTACAACGACTTTTCGCTGGAAAATTTGCCGAAACAAAACGGCGCGATTGCGCTGGTCAAAAAACTTCAGGCGCAGGGCGTCCCTGTCGCCGCCGTCGGTTTGCAGGGACATTACAAAATGGACTGGCCGACAACAAATCAAGTGGGCGAAACCATCACCGCCTTCTCCAAGCTCGGTGTGAAGGTGATGATCACGGAACTGGATCTGGATGTTCTGCCTGCTCCAACGCGCAATCAAGACGCGGAAGTCTCGATGAATTTTGCGTTGCAGACCAGATTGAATCCTTACACGAACGGCCTGCCCGATGCCGTTCAACAAAAACTGGCGCAACGTTACGCCGATTTATTTTCAGTATTCGTGCAGCATCGCGACAGCATCAGTCGCGTGACGTTCTGGGGCGTGACGGACGCCGACTCATGGCTGAACAACTGGCCGGTGAAAGGCCGCACGGCCTATCCGCTTTTGTTCGGCCGCGATTACAAACCCAAATCCACATTCGCCGCAGTAATTGGCGTTGTGCATCAGTAAAAACTGGTCTTGCCTCGATTTGGTGGACAGGGTTGCCCTTGATCGCCGGCTTGCCCGAGTCCGTGGCTGGCGGCAAGTTTGTTTGCGCTGGCGGGCGCGGCGCATCAAGGCTGGTCGGCCACAATGTATTCGGTCGTCGCCGACATTTTTCCGAAAGGTGCCGTCGTCTCCGTCGTCGGTTTTGGCGGGATGCTGGCGGGCGTAGTTTCGACGGCGTTCTTCTGGTTTGCGAGCAACGAAATCTGGCGGCGCAAGGCGGCGCTGCCGGATTATCATCCGACTATCACACCTACGGAACCATCATGCTGATCTGCGGCTGCGCGTATGTCGTCGCGTGGCTGATTTTTCACGCCGGCGTGCCGCGCATCCAGCCGGCGCGTTGATTTTAGAGACGGTCGCGGAAGTTTTCGGGTTGAAATAATTATCGTGGTGCGGCGGCTTTTTTTCCAGCGGTGAAATTAACTGGCGAGGATGCGGCAAATCCGTCACTTTGCCGCCGGATTAACCGTTGAAAACGCTCCATAAATATCTTACTGGCCAGGTGCTCGCCTCGCTGTTGCTCACCGTCGCGGTGTTCGCCTTCGTCGTGCTGCTGCTCAACGTGCTGCACGATGTCCTGCCGCTGCTGCTTGGCGGCCATGTGTCTTTATGGCTGGTATTGAAGGCGATTGGACTGCTGACACCTTTTGCCTGTGTCTATGCGCTGCCGATGGGCTTCATCACCGCCACGCTGCTCGTGTTCGGCCGCTTCAGCGCCGACCAGGAACTCACCGCCGCCCGCGCCGGTGGCGTGAGTCTGTTGTCCTTGATCACGCCGATTTTGCTGTTGAGTTTATTTTGCTGCGGCTTGAGCGCGTGGTTCAACCTGGACATCGGCCCGCGTTCCCGCGTGGCTTTCACTGATTTGCGGCGCGATTTGATTGCCGATCTGGTGAACGCGCAGATTCCCGAAGGCCGTCCCATCCGCGATTTTCCCGGCTACATTTTTTCCGTCGAAAAAAACCACGAAGGCGAGCTGGAGAACCTGATTATTTTCCGGCTGCAAAATGAAACCAACATTGACACGATGATCCGGGCGGCGCGCGGGCGGTTGAAACCCGAACGCGCGAACAACCAGTTGCTGATTGACCTGTTTGACGCGCGCGTGGTTGAGTTCGGCCAGCACGGCAACCAGATTTTTTCCAGTCCGACCTTGAAGTTAAACTTGGGACTCAACGCCGTGACGAACCGGATCACGAAACCGAAGGTCAGCGACATGACTTTTTGGCAGTTGCGGCAGGAATTGCGCGAATTAAATCTGCTGAATTTTTCCACCACCGGCACCAATTCGCTTGCGGAACCAAATGGGTTGCAGCAGTTGAGCCTGTCCCCGGCCACGAATGCTTCGCCGGCGGAAATGGCTTCGTTCCTCCAGGAAGTGGAAAAAACCCGGGCGCGCCAGATCGAACAGGTGCGCGTGACGATGCACCGGCAGGTTGCTTTTTCGTTCGCGTGCTTCGGGTTCACGCTGGTCGGCATTCCGCTGGGCATCCGCGTCCACCGGCGCGAGACGAACATCGGCATCGCCATCGCCCTGCTGCTGGTGGGGGTCTATTATGGCTTCATCATGCTGGGCGAATCGCTCTCGGCGCACCCGGAATTTTATCCGCACCTGATTTTGTGGGTGCCGAATTTTATTTTCCAGGCCGTCGGCGCGGTGCTGCTGTGGCGGGCGAACCGGGGAATTTGACTGGGGGAACATCGAACATCGAACACTCAACATCCAAGCAGGGCGGTCGGTTCGGTTAATTGGATGTTGGGCGTTGGATGTTCGATGTTGGGTGTTTAATTTCCCCTTCTAAAAACTTTTCCCGTCTCCGCCTGATCCACCGGCTTCACGAGAATTTCATCAATGTTGACGTGCGGCGGACGGCTGGCGACCCAGACGAGAATTTCCGCGATGTCTTCAGCGACGAGCGGGTTGGTGCCTGCGTAGATTTCTTTGGCCTTGCGCGTGTCGCCCTTGAAGCGGACGATGGAAAATTCTGTTTCTGCGAGGCCCGGATCCACCGTGCCGACGCGGATGCCGGTGCCAAAAAGTTCGTGGCGCAGCACGCGGGTGATGGCGAGTTCGCCCGCCTTCGCCGCGCAATAAGCCGAGGCACCCGCATAGGCCGAGCGCCCGGCGACGGAGCCGAGGTTGATAATGCTCGCGCCGGCGTCGCGCGGCAGGAGCGGCAGGGCGGCGCTGGTGACGCGCAAGATGCCGAGGACGTTGGTCTGAAACGTCGTTTCCCAATCGGCGTCCTTGCCGTCGGCGACGGTGTCAATCCCGTGCGCGCCGCCGGCGTTGTTGATGAGGACATGAAGATTGCCGATTGCCGATTGGCGATTGCCGATTTTTTTCTTCGCCCATGCCATGAAAGTTTCGACGCTGGCAGTTTTGCTGACGTCGAGTTCATGAAAATACGCTTCCGCCGCGCCGGATTTTTTGGCTTCCGCCGCGACTTTTTTAAGGCGGTCAACGCGCCGTGCGCCGAGCAGCAGTTTCGCGCCGGCCGCGCCGAACGCCCGCGCCGCCGCCGCGCCAAAACCGCTGGAGGCACCGGTGATGAACACCAATTTGTTTTTGAGGGAAAATTTCAAGATGAAACCGGCGGTTGACGGATTCTGAATGGTGGAGCCTAGGAGGCTCGAACTCATGACCTTCTCATTGCGAACGAGACGCTATACCAACTGAGCTAAGACCCCACAAATCCAGAACGCGAAAATAATGTATTTTTCGGACGGACGGCAAGTTTTTTTGCCAAAAGAAAACGGGCCGGCGTTGCACACAGTTATCTGTCGCCGACCCGTCAAACCGTCTTTCAACAGGAAAAACGGAGCGCCCGTTCTCAAGGGCAAGGTCAACCTAATCCATGCCGGACTGTCTGCAAGTGATTTTTAATAATTCTTTTTTCTCACGCCCGCCCATGCGTATCCTTGCGGTGAAAATTGAAACGGCGAATCCATATTTTGGTCATCTGCCTTGCCGCCGCCCTTTTTTTGGGACAGCGCCTGGCGGCGGGCACGCCGTTCATCGTGGATGTCTGGGGCACGGCGGACGGCCTGCCGCAAAGCTCCGTCATCGCCGTCACGCAAACGCACGACGGCTACCTCTGGCTCGGCACGCTCAACGGCCTCGTGCGATTCGACGGCAACTCCTTCACGCGCTTCAACGTCAACAACACGCCGGGCCTGCCGAGCGACCGCATTGTTTTTCTGTTCGAGGACAGCCGGCAGACCTTGTGGGTCGGCACGGAAACCGCCGGACTGTGCGCGATTCAAAACGGCGTGGTGAAAAATTTTGAAACCGGCAGCGCTGGCGGAAAAATCATTTACGCCTACGAAGATGAAACCGGAGACATCTGGTTTTGCGCGGCGGACGGGCGGATTTTTTGCTGGAACCATGGCCGGCTGGATTTGCGTCCGTCGGTTTCGACGGGTTTCTGGAATCAGCTTTTTTCCCGGGCATTCCATCTGCGCGTGCCGGGAAAAGACGGCGTCGTCTGGCATTTGGAGCCGCAGAATGCCCGCGTGGAGCGATGGAGCGGGGACAAGCCGGAAAAAGATTTTGGCGTATTTCCGTGGGCACCGGCGATTGTCACTGCAGCCTTTCCCGCCGTAAAATCCGGCGTGCTCACGTTTGACGCAAACGTCACGGCCGCCTGCGCAGATCGTGATGGCAATCTGGTTGTCGGCACGCCCGACGCGGGCATCTTTTGGTTCGACGGGCAGGGTGGCTGGCGGCACATCCCGATGGGCAAAAAATCATCCCAGGACTTTGTGCGTTCAGTGTGCTTTGATCGCGATGGAAATCTCTGGGCGGGCACGGATGGCGGCGGCCTTTACCGCGTCAAAAAAAATTATTTTGACACGCCCGCTGGTTTGCCCGGCGGGGTGGCCAAGTCAGCCGCCGAGGATTCGGCCGGCGGTTTATGGGTGACATTCAATGCTCATGGATTGGCTTATTCACTGACCAATTCCAGTCTTGATGTTAGAATTGGAACCAAAGGCAATGCGTGGTCGGTGCTGGTTGACAGTCGGCAACAAGCCTGGGCTGGCACGTATGACGAAGGTTTGTTCCGCTTCGCGTCCGGCAATTTTCAATCAGTCAGAGAAACGGAAAAAATCGGTTCGCAAATCTACGCGCTTTTTCAAGGCCGCGATGGAAAACTTTGGGCCGGCGGCGAAAACGGCCTCGGTGGTTACGACGGCGCGGAGTGGAATTTTTTTCTCACCGGCGATGGTCTGCCGAAAAATGCCGTTCGCGCTCTCGCCGATGACGCGGCGGGAAATCTGTGGATTGGGACGGAAGGCGGCGGTTTGTTTTCCCTGCGCGACGGAAAAATTTCCACCGTCGCCGCGCCCGTCAAGGACATTTCCTGTTTGCTCGTTGACCGCGACGATGCGCTTTGGGTTGGCACAGCGGGACACGGGCTGGCGCGGCTTTCAAAGGGTAACTGGACGCGTTATTCCACAACCAACGGGCTGGCCAGTGACGACATCGGTTATTTGATCGAAGACGATTTGAACAATTTGTGGATTGGATCGTATGAGGGATTGCTGCGGATCACCTTTACGAACACCGTTACTGGTGCGGTTAAAATCATTTCCTGCCGCACTTTTCTCACGCGCGAATGTTCCGTCGGCGCGCAGCCCGCCGCCATCCGCACGCACGATGGACGACTGTGGTTCCCGACGATTGAAGGCCTCGTTTCAGTTGATCCGGTCGAGTTGAAACCAAACCAGCAGCCGCCGCCGGTCGTCATCGAATCCGTGCAGATTGACGGCGTGGAACAAAAAACCAATCAGTTGAGTTCCGCCTGGACGGGAGCCGCCACGCTGTCGCCGGACAACGAGCAACTGGACATTCATTTCACGAGCCTGAATTTTTCCGCGCCCAAGGGCGCGCAACTGGGCGTGCGGTTCAAATACCAGCTCGAAGGCCGCGACAAAAACTGGACGGACGCCGGCACCGAGCGCGTGGCGCATTACACCAAGCTGACTCCGGGCAAATTTATTTTCCGCGTCATCGCTTGCAACGAGGACGGCGTCTGGAACGAAACCGGCGCGACCATTCCCGTCACCGTCGAGCCGCCGTTCTGGCGCACGCCGTGGTTCATCGCCGCCACCATTTTGTTTTTCATCGGCGCGCTGGCGGGAACGATTTATCTGATCTCCACCGCGAAATTGAAACGCCAGTTGCGCGCGCTGCGGCAGAAAGAATTGCTCGAAAAAGAACGCGCCCGCATCGCGCGCGACTTGCACGACCAGCTTGGCGCGAACCTCACGCAGGTCGCGCTGCTCGGCGAACTGGCCGAGGCGGACAAGGATTTGCCCGGCGAAGTCGAGCTGCACGCGCAGCAGATTTCCCTGACCGCGCGCGACACCACGCGGTCGCTCGATGAGATCGTCTGGGCGCTGAATTCATCCAACGACACGCTCGAAAGCCTGGCCAGCTACGCCTGCAAATATGCGCAGGATTATTTTGCGCTCGCCGGCGTGAGTTACCGCGCCGAACTGCCTGCGCAACTGCCGCCCGCCGCGATTTTGCCCGAAGTGCGGCACAACGTTTTCCTCGCGTTCAAGGAGGCGGTGAATAATGTCGTCAAGCACGCGCACGCCACCGAGGCGCGGGTGAAGCTGCGGTTGGAGCCGGGAAAATTTATCTTGAGCGTCGAGGATAATGGCTGCGGCCCCGGCGACGTGGCGGAAAAGAAATTGCGGAACGGCCTGAAAAATATGCGGAAACGGCTCGCCGACGTGCGCGGCGAATTTGAAATTTCGCCGGGCGAAAATGGTGGAACGGTCGTGCAACTAAAAGTTCCAATTGCAAAGTCGTAATCGTAATCTTACTCCTAATCTTAATCGCGGCGGCGGCGGATTAAGATTAAGATTAAGAAAAAACCAAATGCCCATTGCCATTTCCATCGTCGAGGACAACGACAAGTTGCGCGCCACGCTCGCGCAGGTGATTGACCGCACGGACGGTTTCCGCTGTGTCAGCGATTACGCCAACGCCGAGGACGCGCTCGCCGATCTGCCGAAAATCAAACCCGACGTGGTGCTGATGGACATCAATCTGCCCGGCATCAACGGCGTCGAATGCGTGCGGCAGTTGAAAAAATTGTTGCCGCAGATCCAGGTGATGATGCTCACCGTCTATGAGGACACGGAAAATATTTTCAATGCGCTCGCCGCCGGCGCGAACGGTTACATGCTCAAGCGCACGCCCGCGAAGGAATTGATCGAGGCCCTCCGCGAGGTGCAGCGCGGCGGTTCGCCGATGACCACGCACATCGCGCGCAAGGTCGTCCAGTCCTTTCAAAAATCCGCCGGTGCGCAGCAGGTGGCGAATGAATTGTCCGAGCTTTCCGAGCGCGAACAGCAGGTGCTCGACCTGCTCGCGCAAGGTTTGATCTACAAGGAAATTGGCGAGAAACTCGGCATCAGCTACGAGACGGTGCATACCTACATCCGCCGGATTTACGAAAAACTTCAGGTGCGCACGCGGACGGAGGCGGTGGCAAAATTTCTGCGGAAATAATGTAGCAGCGGATGTGAGTCCGCTCATTATTCCGGCGGGAGAAGTTTGAGCCGGCTCACGTCAGGCGGCTGCGGAAATTTAGAAATCCGTCTTCATTTGGATCATTTTGCCGTTGTAACCACAACTGGTGACAAGCCAAGCCGGCGAAATCTGTTAATCTGATTTCGTTGTTGGACGCGAAAGTGCAGTTGACTGTGTGCAAAACTTAAACTGCGGTGAGCGTCAAAAGTTTTTGGAGCGCTTGTTCTTATTGAGGCCGGAGTAGTGTCCGGCCTCTTTTCTTTTCGATAATCAACTGTTTCCTCCGTTTCTTAATCATAATCTTACTCTTAATCGTAATTCTCGGTTGAAAGAGATTAAGATTATGATGACGATTAAGATTAAGATGCCGGCCCAATCTTCGACCAAATCTCCGTTGGCTTTTTGCGTTCCGCCTGTTAATTTCCGCGCCCATGTCCGCCGCTGCCAGCGCATCGCCAACGCCCTCCAAGACGCAGGTTTTTCTGCGTCGTCTGGCGTCCACGGTGGTTCTCTGGACGGCCATCCTCGCGGCCATGTTCTCCGGCAACCGTTTCATTGCCGACGGCGTGTTTGTGCTGATCGTCGCATTTCTGGCGTTGGCGGGCCTAGTGGAATTTTACGGTCTGGCGGAAAAACGCGGTCTGGCCTGCTTCAAAATTTCCGGCGTCATTGGTGGCGGGCTGCTGATGGTCGGAACGTTTTTGCATGTCACCGGCCACCTCGGCACGGCCAACGGTTCGCCCGCGCGGGTGAACGATTTTGAGACGAGCTTTCTCATTTTGTTCGTGCTGGGTTTGTGCGTGCGGCAGTTCGTTTCGCGCAGCAACACCCTGGGCATCCAGGCCATTTCCACGACGTTGTTCGGGCTGATGTATGTGCCGTGGCTGCTGAACTTCATCCAGAAAATCAATTTTTTCCCCGGCGTCGAAGGCAAATACTTTCTGCTCTACTTCATCCTCATCACCAAGTTCAGCGACATGGGCGCGTATATCGTCGGCTCGCTCATCGGCCGGCACAAGCTGATCCCGCGCATCAGTCCCGGCAAGACGTGGGAAGGTTTCGGCGGCGCCATCGTCGTTTCGACCGGAGCGAGTCTTGTGTTCGTGCATTTTCTTGGCGACCACATGGCGGGCATGAACTGGGTTCACGCCGTCGTGCTGGGCGTCATTTTGAGTTCGACCGCCGTCATCGGCGACTTGATTGAATCGTTGTTCAAACGCGAGTGCGGCGCGAAGGATTCGGGAAATATTTTACCCGGCATCGGCGGCATTCTGGATCTGCTCGACAGCCTGTTGTTCAACGCGCCGATCATGTATCTCTATTTGCGGCATGTTTTAACCAATCCTTAACGAGGCAATTGATGAACAACAAAGAAACAAAGCAACGAAGTTCAAGTCTGAATTCCCCATCTTTGTTCCTTTGTTTCTTCGTTGTTAATTTTTCCTGATGAAAAACGTCGTCCTTCTCGGCAGCACCGGCAGCATCGGCACCAGCACTGTCAAGGTCTCGGAAGATTTGCCGGATCAAATCCGGCTCATCGGCCTCGCGGCGGGCGGCAATACTGAATTGCTCCTTGAGCAAACGCGCAAGCATAAGCCCGCCGTCATTTCCATCAACGACCCGGCGAAGGCGAATGAATTGCGCGCGACGCTCGGCACTTCGACGCAAGTTTTTTCCGGCGCGGAAGGCTTGCTGAAGCTCGCCACGCTGCCGGCGGCGGACATTGTTTTGATTGCGATTGTCGGCACCGCCGGATTGCAACCCGCGCTTGCCGCCATTCGCGCGGGCAAGGACATTGCCGTGGCGTCGAAGGAAATTCTCGTCATGGCCGGCGAAATCGTGATGAACGAAGCGCGCAAATACGGCGTCCGCGTTCTCGCGGTGGACAGCGAACATTCCGCGATTTTTCAATGTCTTGACGGCAAGCCAACCAATTCAGTCCGCAAACTTTTGCTGACGGCCAGCGGCGGACCGTTT
>Ga0209746_1001226_pt1 | contig 12441 bp, 10 predicted proteins | sample BarGraNGADG00211_3_FD_184496 | JGI IMG/M metagenome (GOLD analysis project Ga0209746, IMG submission 184496) | Arctic peat soil microbial communities from Barrow, Alaska - Barrow Graham LP Ref core NGADG0011-211 (SPAdes) (version 2) | ecosystem: Environmental > Terrestrial > Soil > Wetlands >...
TATTTCACCGCCTCCACCAGGGCCCTCACCGCCGGCCAGGAAGCACCCGACGAACAGGCGTCCGACGCGGGCGACGGGCCCGGGGGCTGGAACACCGAGTTGGGTTTCTCAGACCTTGCCCAGATGCTCCGTCAGGCGCTCATCTCCGGTGACGAGGACCAGTTGTCCGCCCTTGCCCACATGGCGATAGCGGGCGTGGGCGAGGCGGAAGGAGGCTTCGGCTCAGGGGGGCGGCCGGTCACGGTGATGGCGGGTGAGGGTTACTACATGTTCCGAGCCTTCGAGTGGCTCAAGCTCCGGGACATGATGGCCGAGCTGGAGGAGTCGGCGTCCGAGGGGGAGTTGGTCGAGGGCACGCCTCCCATCCTGGTGCTGGAGGAGGTCCGAGAGCGCTACGCGAAGTTCAGGCGCGAGCTCGAGAGAGAGATACGGAGGAGGCTGGCCCAGGAGCGGGGAGAGGAAGCGCTCAAGAGGCAGAGAAAGATGCCGGTACGGCCCGAGGAGGTCGATTTCACGAACGCCTCCCTCCAGCAGGTCGAGGAGATGCGGCGGATACTGCCCGGGCTTGCCCGAAAACTGGCCGCCAGGCTTGCGCGCAAGAGATCAGCAGGCCGCTCGGGGAGGGTCGACATCCGTAACACCATGCGTCACAGCCTGTCCTACGGTGGCGTCCCACTCGAGCTCAAATACAGGAAGCGCATACCATCCAGGCCGGAGCTCTTCATACTGTGCGACGTTTCCGGTTCGGTGAGGACGTTCAGCACCTTCACGCTCCAGCTCGTCTACAGCCTCCACCAGCAGTTCCGCGCCGTCAGGAGCTTCGCTTTCATCGACCGGGTCGACGAGATCACCGACTGTTTCAACATCCAGGACGTCGACCAGGCCATCGAGAGAGCCTATCGCGAAGCCGACGTGGTGGACGGCGACGGCCACAGCGACGTCGGCCGCGCCCTCGAGCTCTTTCACTCGGAGTTCACCGATGAGCTTTCCCCGCGCTCGACCATACTCATCCTCAGCGACGCCAGGAACAACGGCAAGAGCTCCAGGGCGCTCGCGCTCGAGAAGATGAGCGAGAAGACCAGGCGGGTCTACTGGCTCAACCCTGAGCCAAGGTCCAGGTGGAACACGGGCGACAGCATCATGGAGAGCTACGAGAGCCACTGCCACTCTGTTCAGGAGTGCCGAAATCTCAAGCAGCTCGCGGAGTTCGTGTATAGGCGCTCATGACCGGTCCACCGCGCTTCCGGGCGCCACGTGTGAAGTATCGCGTTGACAGCGTCGCACCGGCGCCGTTAACATTCAAATACGAATATAATCGGGTATGTGTTAATAAGTGAGGGGTTGAGATGTTCGGATTAGGACCTACAGAGCTGATAATCATCCTTGTTATCGCTCTCGTTATCTTCGGGCCGTCCCGCCTGCCGAAGGTGGGGCAGTCGGTCGGCCAGGCGCTCAGGGCGTTCAGGGACTCCACGAGCAAGGTCGAGGAAGAGGTCAAGAAGAGCCTCGACGAACCCACGCCGTCCAGCGACCAGAGCTGATAACCTACAAAGGAAACGGCTTTGGCCGCCAGCATGACCTACCTCCAGCACCTGGAGGAACTCCGGCGCAGGATAATAGTCAGCGCGGTCGCCCTGGTGGCCGCGTTCGCAGTATGCTGGTTCTTCGCCTGGGACTTCCTTGACATCCTCAAGAGGCCTGCCGGCAACATCACGCTGCACTACATGAAGCCGATGGAGCCGTTCCTGGTGCGTTTCAAGCTCGCCCTTTTCGGCGCTGTGCTGCTGGCCCTCCCGGTCATCCTGTTCGAGATGCTCGGGTTCGTATCACCCGCGTTGAAGACCAAGGAGCGAAGGTACACCATATCGGTCCTGTTCATGATCGTCGGGTTCTTCGCCATCGGCGTGGTGTTCGGCTACTACTACATCATGCCGCCGGGCATCAGGTGGCTGCTGGGGGTCGCGGGGACACAGATGTCGCCGATCCTGTCCGCCAGCGAATACGTGACCTTCACCGGATGGTTCATGGTGGGCCTGGGCGTATCATTCGAGACCCCTATCGTGATATGGATGCTGGTCGCGCTTGGCGTGCTGACTCCCGAACAACTCGTGAAGCAGTGGAGGATGGCCCTGATCGTCATCCTGCTGGTCGCCGCCATCATCACCCCGGACTGGAGCCCGGTCACCATGGTGCTGGTCGCAGTGCCGATGACGATCCTCTACGTGTTGTCTATCCTGCTGGCGCGCTTCACTGTCCGAAGGCGCAGAGCGCGCGAGACCGCCCTTGAGGAGGCGGCGGCTTGACGGACAACGGCTCCCTGTCCACCGCGATCAAGACAGACGACCCGGGTTCGGCCGAAGTCCGCAGGGTCGTGCTCGACTACATCCAACGCTACCCGGAGATGGCCGAACAACTGGCGTTGTACGGGGCAGTGATGGAGATCCAGCAGGACTCGCTCGCGGGGCTCTCCTGCGACGTCGAGATGAACGACTCCGACATCGAATCCCTGGTTCTTCAGGGTGAACCGCTCGTAAGAGCCTCCGACCTGGTGATCGACGCCGGGGAGCTTCGCTCGGTTCTCGAACGGATCTGCGGGGTCGTCGCCGAAAAGGGCCGTGAGCCCACACCGCCGTGCGGAGATCTTGCCGGTTGGACGGGGCTCGAACAGGATAACCTCGCGGACACCCTCGAGAAGGTGGTGAGCGGGACAGGGCTCGAGCTCACGGGCTCGTGGGCGGGCGCGGAGGATCTGGCCGCGAGACTGATCTGGGAGTCCATGTTCCCTTTCATAAGGATCTGTGGCGGCGAGCTCGAGGAAAGGATCAACCAGCCGGCCTGGCAGAGAGGCTATTGCCCGGTATGCGGGAGTCGTCCGCTCATCGGCAAGTTCCGCGAGGACGACGGGTTGTGGCTTCTGGAATGTTCCCTATGCCATACCCTGTGGAACATACAGAGAGTCGGTTGCTCTTTCTGCTTTGGCGGGGAACAGGGGACTATAGAGTATTTGTATCTGGACGAAGACAGGAGTCGTCGTGTACAGTACTGTCGGGCGTGCAGGACATACGTGAAGACGGTGGACCTTCGCGAGAGCGAGGGCACAGTCCTTCTGCCGCTCGAGAATATCGCCACGTACAGGCTCGACCAGGCAGCGAGTGAGGAAGGCCTGAGGCCTCCCGACGGATTCTGCAGACCGCCTGTTTGAGCTTCATCATATTAAACTGGTGAGAATCAGTCTACGGGGGGGTGGATTTTGATTTTTCCCGGTGGACCCGGGCTCACCGAAGAGCTTGACAGCTTATTCAGGAACCGAACGCGAGAATTACTTCATTTCTTTTGAAGAGTCCCCAGGGGGGAAGAGTTTTTCTGTTCCCGGTAGGCCCCCACGGGGAGCGAAGTTAATTCGCTATCAAGAAAAGACTTTTATCAAGTCTAAAAGGAATCGTTATTGCCGGATTGTCCGGGTTCACGGGGGGGTGGATTTTGTTTTTTTCCGGCAGGCCGACTATTTTCCGGTGTAAACAGGTCATCGAAGAAAGTGAGGAGGGATATGGAACTAACGCGTAGGGACTTCATCAAGCTCTCCGGCGCGGGCCTTGGAGGCGCCGCTCTTGCGGGCCTGGGGTTTCAGTTACCGGCGCTTGCCGCGACTGAACCTCTGCGCATCGCCAAGGCCAGGGAGACCTCATCGGTCTGTTCCTTCTGCGCGGTAGGGTGCGGAACGCTGGTGTCGACCATTCCCGGCGAGCACGACAAGATCATCAACCTTGAGGGCAATCCCGACAGCGCCATAAACTTCGGGACGCTCTGCAGCAAGGGTGCCGCCACCAGCCAGAAGTCGTGGATCGATGGAAAGGTGAACCCGAACAGGGTCACGGAGCCCCTTTACAGGGCGCCGGGGGCTTCGGGCTGGACAAAGATCTCCTGGGACGATGCGCTGACCAAGATAGCGCAGAAGATCAAGGACACCAGGGATGCCAACTGGATCGCGCAGGACGACGTGCTCGACAAGGCAGGAAATCCGACCGGCCAGAAGGTGCCCGCAAACCGCACAGAAGCCATGGGCACCCTCGGCAGCGCCGAGCTGTCGAATGAGGGCGCCTACATGTACCAGAAGCTCGCGCGAGCACTCGGCGTGGTGTACATCGAACACCACGCCCGGTTGTGACACGGCCCATCAGTCGCCAGTCTGGCGAACACGTACGGCCGAGGGGTCATGACCAACCAAATCCAGGACATGAAGATGAGCGACGCCTTCATGGTATGTGGCTCCAACGTCGCGGAGAATCATCCGATCTCCATGAAGTGGATCAACGAAGCGATGAGCAGGCCGAACAACCCCGCGAAGATGATCGTGGTCGACCCCCGCTTTACCCGCACCGCGGCGCGGGCGACGATCTTCGCCCAGACCAGGCCCGGGACGGACATAACCTTCTTCGGGGGCCTGATCAACTACGCGATCCAGAACAACATGATCAACTGGGACTTTGTCCACAACTATACGAACGCATCGTTCCTGGTCGATCCCAATTACTCGTTCAACCCGGAGACCGGTCAGTTCTCCGGCTATAAAGAGGTGGTCGACCCCAAGACCGGGGCGAAGAAGAAGAGCTACGACTTCACCACCTGGGCGTACCAGCTGGGGCCTGACGGGAAGCCGCTCAAGGACCCAACGCTCAACAATCCGCAGTCGGTGTGGCAGCAGATGATCAAGCACTACAGCCGCTACACCGCCGAGAAGGTCTCTAAGGTCACCGGGATACCCGTGGCCAAGTTCGAAGAGGTCGCGAAGGCTTATTGCTCGACCTTCGAACGCGGCAAGAGCGGCGTGCTGCTCTACGCGATGGGCCTGACGCAGCACACCTACGGATCGCAGAACATCCGTACGTTCGCGATGCTCCAGTTGCTGCTCGGGAACGTGGGGGTGCCCGGTGGGGGGATAGCCGCCCTTCGAGGCTGCGCCAACGTACAGGGCTCGACCGACCAGGCGCTGCTTTCTCACCTGCTACCAGGATACCTCGGGATGCCCAACAGCGCCCAGAACTCCACCCTCGTCGCCTATAACGAGCAGAAGGTGAAGGCCGCGGGGAGCAGCTACTTCAGCAACACGCCCAAGTTCATGGTCAGCTATTTGAAGGCCATGTACGGGGACGCCGCGACCCGCGATTCCGAGTTCGGGTACAAGTGGTTCCCCAGGGTGAAACAAGGCGTCAACTACACTCACATCGCGCTGTTCGAGGCCATGTACGCCGGAACCGTCAAGGGCCTCTTCGTGGTAGGACAGAACCCGGCGGTGGGCGGCCCCAACTCCAACATGGAGACGGCGGCCATGGACAAGCTCGACTGGCTGGTGGTCTCCGAGATATTCGAGACAGAGACCGCGGTATTCTGGAAGCGCCCCGGGGTCAACCCGGCATCCGTTAATACGGAGGTCTTCCTCCTCCCGGCCGCGGCCAACACCGAATACGAAGGCACCTATGCGAACACCGGGCGCGTCGTGCAGTGGTTCTACAAGACGGGCCATCCCAAGGGCGTGGGCAAGCAAGACCTGGATATTTTCACCGCTCTCGTTAAGAAGCTGAAGGAACTCTACCAGGCGGACCAGAAAGCCCCGAACCGCGAGTCCATCGTGAACCTCTACTGGCCACACGGTGACGCTGTCATTTCCGAGGACGTACTGCGCGAGATGAACGGCTTCGTCTGGGACACCAAGAAGCAGGTCGCGGGCTTCGCCGCCCTCAAGGACGACGGCTCGACCGCCTGCGGCAACTGGGTCTTCGGCGGCGTCTTCCCCGCGGAGGCGGACTACCCGGGGATGACCGATCCGGACCCCGCCAAGGTTGCCGCGGCCAAGTTGAGCTTCGCCAAGACCGGCGGAAACCTGGCAAAGCGGATGAACAACGAGGACAAGGGCAACGTCGCGATATATCCAGGCTGGGCCTGGTGCTGGCCGGCCAACCGGCGCATCGTTTACAACCGCTGTTCGGCCGACCCGGCGGGCCAGCCCTGGTCGGCGGACAAGACGCTGGTCAAGTGGGACGGCACCAAGTGGGTCAACACGGACGTGCCCGACTTCTCGTTCGTCGATGCCACCAAGCCCAACAAGCCGCCCGTGCCGCCGAACGTCTCGGCTGCGAACCCGTTCATCATGAACAACTACGGGATGGGATGGCTGTTCGCCGCTGGAGGCGGTTTGGTGGACGGACCGTTCCCCGAGCACTACGAGCCGGTCGAGAGCCCGTTCAAGAACACCATGAACGGGAGCCAGAACAGCCCGGTGGTGAAGATATGGAACTCGGAGATGGACAAGCTTGCCACGGTGGGGGACCCGAACTACCCGATCATCTGCGGCATCGCCCGCGTCACCGAGCACTTCCAGTCGGGCACCATGACACGCAACATCCCTTGGCTGAACGAGATGCAGCCTAACATGTTCGTCGAGATGTCGAAGAACCTGGCGAAACGCAAGGGCATCAAGAACGGCCAATGGGTGACGGTCAAGAGCATACGGGGCGAGGTGAACTGCGTGGCGCTGGTCACGGACCGCATCCAGGTCCTGAACGTCAACGGCAAGACGGCGGACGTGGTCATGGTCCCGTATCACTTCGGGTTCACCGGTCTGTCGACAGGCGGGCCAAACGGCAAGAACTACGCGGGCAACCAATTGAGCCCGCACGTGGGGGACTGCAATACCACGACCCCGGAGTACAAAGCGTTCCTGGTCAACATCGAGAAAGCTTAGGAGGTGATGTGGCATGGCAACGGAAAAGGCAATCCTAGTCGATGAAACGAAGTGTACGGCTTGTCGCGCCTGCCAGGTCGCCTGCAAGCAGTGGAACCAGAACTCCGGTGTGAAGACGGTGAACCGAGGTTCATACGAGAACCCACCTACGCTCGGTTCCGAGACTTTCATGCGGATAATGTTCAACGAGCAGTACAAGAACGGCGCCATGAACTGGTTCTTCACCAAAGACCAGTGCATGCACTGCAACGACGCCGCCTGCGTAAACGTCTGTCCTCCGAATGCGACGGTCCACGAGGAGCTCAAGCTTCAGGATGGCACCGTTCTGAAGAGAGTGGTGACAGATGCCGACAAGTGCATCGGATGCAACTACTGCAGGGTGGCGTGCCCGTTCGACGTACCAGGCTACGACCAGCAGGATAAAGGGATCAAGCGCTGCACGCTCTGTTTCGACCGCGTGACCAACGACAAGCCGGGCTTCAATATCCCGGCGTGCGTCAAGGTCTGCGCGCCCGGAACGCTTTCTTTCGGCAACCGCGATGAGCTGATCGCCAAGGGAGAGGCCCGGGTGGCCGAGCTGCAGAAAGCCGGTTACCCGGATGCCAGGCTGTACGGCAAGGACGAGTTGAAAGGCCTGCACTACCTGTACGTATTTACCAACCAGCCCTCCGATTACGGCATGCCGAACAACCCTTCGGTGCCGATAGGAGTGACGGTCTGGAAGGCGCTCACAAAGCCATACGGCGCGATCTCGGTTATCGGGCTCGCGGCCGCACTGGTAGTGAACGCGGTAATCAACGCACGGAACCGCGGGCTCGAAGAGAAGTACGGTCTCGATGAAGAAGGGAGGGAATAGTGGAACTCAAGACATTCAGAGGCGGCATACACCATCCGTATCAGAAAGAGGCCACCGCCAACAAGCCGACTGTCGACATCTCCCTCCCCGCGGAAGTTGCGATACTGATGCAGCAGCACGTCGGCGCGCCGAACAGCCCGACGGTGAAGGTCGGAGATCGCGTCGAGGCCGGTCAGAAGATCGGGGAATCGGATGCTTTTATCTCCGCACCGGTCAATTCGAGCGTCTCGGGGACTGTCAAAGCGATCGAAGACAGGCCGAACTTCACCGGCCAGATCGTGAAGATGGTAGTGATCGCGGTCGATCCCAATCAGCCTGCCAAGTGGGCTGAGAAGAAGGACGTCTCGAGTCTTACACCCGAGCAGATCCGCGAGATAGCGAAGGACGCAGGGATGGTGGGCCTCGGAGGCGCGGCGTTCCCAACTTACGTCAAGCTGAGTCCGCCAAAGGACAAGGCGATCGACACGGTGATAATCAACGGCTGCGAGTGCGAGCCGTTCCTTACCTGTGACCACCGGCTCATGCTGGAGAGCACAGAAGCTCTCATCGGTGGCCTGAAACTGATGATGAAAACGGTCGGGGCCTCGAAGGGAGTGATCGGGATAGAGGCCAACAAGATGGACGCGGTCGAAACGATCTCATCGAGAGTGGCTTCCGAGCCCGGCATCGAGACCGTGGTACTCGAGGTCAAGTACCCCGAGGGCGCGGAGAAGATGTTGATCGAGGCCGTCACCGGAAGGCGTGTTCCTCCCGGCAAGCTGCCGAGCGAGGTGGGCGTGCTTGTACAGAACGTGCAGAGCGCGGTCGCACTGTACGACGCCGCATCCAGAGGCAAGCCCGTCATCGAGAGGGTCATCACCGTCACCGGCCCAGGCATCAAGGAGCCGAAGAACGTAAAGGTGAAGATAGGGACCCCTATCGGGCACGTCATCGAGCAGTGTGGGGGCATTACCGGAGAACCGGGAAAAGTGATTATGGGTGGTCCGATGACCGGGTGGGCCCAGAAGGACCTGTCCGCCTCGGTGGTCAAGGGGACCAGCGGCATCCTGGTCCTGACCAAAGAGGCCATGGCCCTCGGAGGGGAACTGAAATGCGTAGGGTGCGACAAGTGCCAGGACGTATGCCCGATGTTCCTGATGCCCAACTTCATAGTGAAGCACGCGAAGAGAGGTCAGTGGGAACTCGCCGACAAGTTCGGAGCTCGTGACTGCTTCGAATGCGGGTGCTGCTCATACGTGTGCCCATCCCGATTGACCCATGTTGCCTACGTACGCAAAGCCAAGGCGGAACTTGCCGCCGCGGCTAAGAAATGAGAGGGGGCGAGACAAACATGGCCCAATACGGCCTGACCGTAACGACATCGCCGCATATCAAGGGCAAGGAGCAGATAGGGACGGCCATGAGGGACGTTGCCATCGCCCTCATCCCGGTGATCCTGGTAGCGATCTGGTTCTTCAGGCTGGACGCTATCATCAACCTTGCTGCCGCGGTACTTACAGCCATCGCTTGCGAGTACGTCATGCGCAAGCTGATGAAAAAAGAACCCAACATCGGTGACTTCAGCGCGATAGTGACCGGCCTATTTCTGGCGCTGCTCTTGCCGCCGTCCGTGCCTTTCTGGTACGTGATCATCGGCACCATCATCGCGGTGGCACTGGTGAAGGAGCTGATGGGCGGCCTCGGATTCAACCTGTTCAATCCGGCCCTGTTCGGGTTCGTGTCGCTCCTGCTGCTCTCGCGCCTGTTCGCTGCGATAAACGTCAACCTGAACCTGTCTATCAACGGAGTGACCACGGCTACGCCGCTGACCTTCATCAAGGGCGGCGCGCTTAACGGCATTCGCCCCGGCTACTGGAACCTCTTCCTGGCGCACGCCGGGGGCGCACTGGCCGAGGTGTCGGTGCTGGCCATACTGATAGGCGCGGCGTACCTCATGTACCGCGGACACATCACGTGGCACATACCGACCGCGATAATCGGCACGGTACTCATCCTGTCGGCCATACTCGGGGAGAACCCGCTGTACATGATCCTGGCGGGAGGCCTGATGCTGGGCTCGTTCTTCATGGCGACCGACTGGGTCACCAGTCCGGACAACAGGACGGCGCAGATTCTGTACGGAGTATTGATCGGCGTCCTTGTCGTGGTGATCAGGCTTTACGCCGCGCCGACAGGGGCCGTCGCCTACTCGATCCTTATAGGTAACGCGTTTACGCCGCTCTTCAACCGGATGTTCGTCCGGAAGAGGTTCGGAGCGATCGCGGAGGCCAAAGCGGACTAGCGATCACAACTGGACATAGTGAGTAAAAACGGGGGCCGTCTTGACGGCCACCGTTTGCCGCGGTCATAAACGCACGACGCGCGGTTCGAGAGATCGGCCGGCCCTACTGCAGCAGGACGGTCGCCAGCTCGCCGAGGTCGGCCAGCCTGTTCACCTTGATCTTGCCCTCCGAGACCGTGTACAGGCTGTCGCCGATCCAGAGGCTCCGCCGTACCGAGTCCGACGAGCCGTAGTAGCCGTAGCCGTATTCATTGCCCGGCTCCGGAGTGCTGTCCATGTGCGTAACCCGCCCTTTCAGAGCGAACCCTCCGGCCAGCGTCACATCGAACACGTAAGCGCCGTCAAATGCGAAGGACCCGTACTCGTTCGCCTGGTGGCCGGGCGAGGCCTTCTGCTCGGGTGTGAGTTCTGCGAGCTGCACCGGCAGCACCAGCAGGTTCTTCTCCCGTTCGAACATGAACGCCTTGTGGTCGTTGAGCGCATAGGAGTCGGTGCCCCGGTCGCCTATCTCGACCTTGTGCATCTCGCGGGGGTTGGCGACGTCGGACACGTCGAAGATGGCTAACTTCAGGCCCTGGTACCAGGCGAAGTTGCAGCCCTCTTGCGGCGAAGCCTCGACCGTGTTATTGCCGACGCCGATGATATGCGTCTCGTCGTAGGGGTGCAGGTAGTCGGAGTAGCCGGGGATCTTGAGCGCCCCGAGCACCCTGGGAGTGATGGGGTCGGCCAGGTCGAGCACGAAAAGCGGGTCGACCTTCTTGAAGGTGACCAGGTAGGCCCTGTCGCCCATGAAACGCACCGAGTAGATGCGCTCGCCCGGTGCCAGCCCCTCGAGCCTGCCGGCGATCTTCATCTCGGGGTCGAGCACGTAGACGTTGTTGGTCGAGCTCGAGTCCTCGCGGCTGACCTCGCCTCGCGTGGTGGCTATCCTGAACCAGCCCTTGGACTCGTCCATCGAGAACTGGTTGAGGATGGTGCCCGGGACGACCCCGGAGGCGACGTACCGTGTGCCTGCCCCGTTGAACTTGAGCTTGTACACCGTGGTGCGTTCGTCCTGCTGCGCCGCGGGCCATGGCGCCCGGCCCAGGTAACGGTATTACGTACCGGCGACGTAGAGGTTGTCGCGGGATGCGTAGACGTTGTTGGAGTAGCCGGCTATGACCCGCTTGTTCAGGCTCCTGCTCCCGTCCGCGAGCGACAGGGAGACCACCGAGAGGAAGGACGTGAACGCCTCGGGGTCGACGACGTCAATGTCGCGGTAGCCGACGGCGGGGGTGAAGCCCGCCGGCTCGGTCAAGCCGTGGGTATCGCTTACGAGCGGTATTATGTCTCCGGGCTTTATGTCTTTGTCACCGTCGAAGGCGTAGTACGGCTGGGTGGTGAGGACGACGTGGACGTTCTGCCCGAGCATGCGAGAAGTCTCGTATGAACCTTCGTACCGGACGCTGCGCTCCAGAGCCGGCTTCTCCCGGTCGGATATGTCGTAGACTTTTATGAAGGTCGTGTTGCCGCGGGGGGCTGGGTTGACGCCTTTGCCGGGCATCGGCTCCGTCATGGGCACAGGCTCCGAGCCGGAGGTCCCGATGACCGCCAGCGTGTCCCCGTGGATGAACATCTCGGCCGGCTGCGCGCCCTCCCCGAAGTCTATCCTCGAGACGATCCTGGTCTGCTGCGGGTGATAGGCGGCCACGATGAACAGCGCGCCTCCCCCGATTGCATAGATATAATCGCCGTCGTTCTTTACGATGTCTGCTTCGTCGACTCCGGCGACCTGGACGTTCGTGCTCGAGTGCTCTGGTGATTCGGCCGCGCCGCTGGCAGTCGCCGTCTGAGGCGCCACGCTGGTCATGGACTTGAACTGCAGGCCGTCCTCCATCACGCCCCGGTCTGCCACCAGCCCGTTCTTGAACGCCTTGACAAGGTCTTCCGCGGAGGCGAACCTCCCCAGGACCGTGCGCGGCGGTCTGGCTCCTGTGCTGTCGCTCGTTACGAACCATACGGTCGCGCCGGCGGCGACGAGCACCAGCACCAGTACCAGACCGAGGACCAATCCCTTCTTCATGTCGTACCTCCCCCGTGCCCGAAAAGTTAACGATTAGACGGGGGAATGCAGACAGGGGGTTCAATCGGGATTGCGACAGGCCACCGGGCTCAGAGCCGCTTCTTTGCCATATCGGCGGCTGCCTTGAAGGCGCGGTCCATCTCGGTGGTGTCCCTGTAGAAGTAGACACGCGCGTTCCCGGTCCGTTTCTTTATGTCGCTCGCCAGGCCGCTGCTGTCGGTCCCGCGCAGCGCCCCTCTCAGGTCGACGAGCACGAGGTCGGCCGCCGCGATGGCTTCCCTGGCCGACTCCTTGAACTCATCGAAGGCGACGTTCATAAGGAATATCGAGAAATCGGGCGTGATGTGCTCGAGCGCGCTGTTTCCCTCGATGACCATGAGGCCACCCGGGGGGAAGATCTCGAGAGCGCGGCGCAGCTCACTGCCAACGGTCTCGACCGGCGCGCTCACCCATACCACCATGCTCGCTCCTGCCGCGACCAGGGCGCCGGTGTCGGTCCCGGG
>Ga0209746_1001227_pt1 | contig 12432 bp, 7 predicted proteins | sample BarGraNGADG00211_3_FD_184496 | JGI IMG/M metagenome (GOLD analysis project Ga0209746, IMG submission 184496) | Arctic peat soil microbial communities from Barrow, Alaska - Barrow Graham LP Ref core NGADG0011-211 (SPAdes) (version 2) | ecosystem: Environmental > Terrestrial > Soil > Wetlands >...
GGACCATGACAGCCACAGCCATGAAGACGAGCACCGGCCGCAGGACGCCAGCCCCAGTGACAACGCCGAGATTGGTGATGTTGAACCCCAGCAGGGCGAGCACCACCAGCAGCGGCGCCGACCACTTAAGAACGTCGAAGAAATCGCGCCGATAAGCCAGCCAGAACGGACGGGCAGGTGACATGTCCGGTTCGGCGTGCCAGCCCTGGATCGCTCCCAGGGCGGCCGAGAGAGCCGGCGCCACGGGCAGGAGGGCAAGGGCGAACAGCGGGACGTTGGAGGCGTCGCGTCCAAGCAGCACCATAACGACCAGAGTGGGGAGGCAAGTGGCGACAAGGAGGAACTCCAGGACGAGGTACCGGTAGACGACGGCAGCTCCCCTTGCCAGGATGCCCCGGCCTACCTCCGGCTGGTCCTGGCTGTTCATCCCTTGCTCTCCTGGTTGGTCTGGGACTCGGGCGGGTGCCCGAGCAATCGTGCATCATCCAGCCAGGACGGGGCGTATTCGGGTGCTGGAGAAATCTCCACCAGGGCGATTCCGTTGCGTCCCAGCCGGACGTCAAGGTCCAGCCTGCCCCCAGCGGGGGCTTCAGACCAGTGCCGCAGCGTCGGTTCGGACAATGCCTGCAGATCCTCGACTTGGCGGGGCGTCGGCGCCAGCGGTGAACCCATCTCCATCCACGCCGTACGGACATTGCCCCGCTCGGCGTCCACATGCCTTTCAAGGACTCTCACCCGTCCCGGCAGGTCGGACAGGCTGAGCTGAACCGAGTGTCCGGCTGTCTGCCTCGTGTGACCGTCCTGCGGTTGCCAGGCCAGGATCGCCAGTACGCCGTCCGACCTGCGGGTGACGATGTGGTCGTCCCCGCGCGCCAGGACGTCGGAACCCAGGCGAGCCATGAACGCGTACAGGTGGAAGGCCGGTTTGCGGAGCTGCCTGTGTCCGAGCAGGCCGAACCCGCCGTGCAGTGGGGCCGTGGGGACGCCGACCTCTTCAAACACGTCGCACAGCGTCCAGTACGAGAACGAGCTCACGTGCTCTCCCCCACCGACAAGTACCGGGGCTAGGTAGGACGCCTGGTACGCGGTGTCGTGGATTGGATTGTCGGGGCGGTATGAGGACGAGAACTCGGTGATGTGGATCGGGAGCCCGGCCAGCGAGGTCCCGGCCAACATTGCCCTGGGGCTCGCGAACTGATCCAGCAGGTCCTGCGGCGGACGAAGGCTTTGGTAGGTACCGAACGGGACGTGCTCGGCCGGGCCCGTGGTGTAGGCGTGCTTGGAGACGAAATCGCACGGAACATCACGGGCCGCCAGGAAGTCGGCGAACCGAGGCAGCCAGTCGTCAGCTCCGGGCGAGACGGCCGGTCCCCCGACCTGCAGGTCGGCGTCGACCTCCTTGGCGGCCAGAGCTGTGATCTCGTACAACCGGTGGTACGCGGCCTCGTCCGCTGCCCAGAACGACGCCAGGTTCGGCTCGTTCCACACCTCGATTGGCCACGTCCTGACCTCGGCAAGCCCGTAGCGGTCGATGAGATGGGCCAGGACCGTGCGGACGAGGTCAACCCACTCGCCTTCATCCGCTGGCGGGGTGATGTTGCCGAGCCACCAGAAGACGGTTTGGTCGCTGCTGGCGAGGTCCTTGGGCATGAACCCGAGCTCGAGGAAGGGCCTTATCCCGGCCTCAAGCCAGGTGTCGATCACCAGGTCGAGGTACGCGTAGCCGTACCGGGTGTGTGTGCGTCCTTCATGGGCGTAGCGCTGCACCAGACCCATGTCGTCGTGGAAGATGCCGTGGGCCCGGACGGCGCCGAAGCCGATCTCCCGTTGAACGAGCGCCAGGCTGTCGCGGTAGTCGGCGTGGAGCACTTCGCGCGTGCGGCCTGTGCCGATGCAGGCGCGCCACTGGTCGCCGAGCACGGTCACGGCTGCTGCGGTGGCACTGATCGTCACGGCAGGAGGTCCTCACGTCGGGTTGGTGTGCGTGGTCTGTGGTGCGCTGATGGACGACGGACAGGTCGGCCCAGTTGGGTCGACCTGTCCGTCGGTGGATCAGGGGTGTTCCTTCAGGTACCGCGCGCGCGCACCGTTGACGAGGTCCACGTACTTGGTCGCGCCCTTGGCGTCCAGCTCGGACATGAACTGGCTCCAGTCGCTCATCGCACGGCGACCGAGGATGAACTGGACGGTCCCCTGGGACACGGCATCGTTCAGCGCCGTCGCCATGAGAGTGGCCTGCTCCAGCTCGGCCTCATTCAGCGGTGCCGGCGGGGCGAGATCGATCAGCCTATAGTCGGCGATGGACTTCTGGAACGCGATCTCCGCGGGCGAGAAGGTCGACTGCAACAGCTCGGTGGTGCCGCCGTAGGCGAAGTTGCCGCCAGAGAACCCGAAGTCCTTCTGGAGGTGCTTGGGTGCTCCCGGGTTCATCGTGATGAAGGTGATGCCCGGATCCAGCATCCGCTTGCCGGACGCGTCCTTGGTGAACGTGGTGCCCTTAACGCCCCACTTAGTGAACTCCTGCCCATCGTCGGAGTACCACAGCCAGTCGATGAACTGCATCGTGGCCACGAAGTTCGGGCTCTTGACGATGGACGCGTTGATCATGAGGCCGTTTTCCAGCTTTGTTATAGGGTCCAACAGGGCGCCGGCCGGTCCGCTCGGGAACTGCATCTTGTCGACAGTTGCTGTCGGGATGTTCGTGGTCAGACCTTTAGTGTAATCGTTCGCCACCGTCTGGGCGTTGGTGCTGATCGCGAACGACTTACCCGTAACGAACTTCTGGATGGCTGCATCATCAGTCTGAGTGAAGCTCTCCGGATCCATAAGGCCGTCGCCGACCAAGCCGCGGAAATACTCCACGAGAGCCTTGTACTCATCCATCTTGGGTGTGGAGACGAACGTCTTGTGAGACGGGTCCCAGGTGAAGTTGCTGTAGGCCCAGCCAGCCTTCGTCCCGTACCCGACCGACGCGATTCCCAGAACATTTCCGCCCGGGTAGGTGACGTTGAACCGGTCGGAGAACGGGTAGGAGGCAGGGTGGGAGGCCTTGATCTTCTCAAGGAATGTCCGGAACTCGGCCCACGACGTGGGCGACTTCAGGCCCAGTTGGGCCAAGACATCGGTTCGGATCGCGATCGTGTAGTCCTGCCACGGGTCCTGGTGCACGCCGGGCAGAAGGTAGAACTTGCCATCGGCCTGGCGCAGGGAGTCGATGTTGGACGAGAGGCTCCACTTGCTGATCTTCTCCGAGAGATTCGGCATCAGGTCGAGGTAGTCGCTGACGGCAAGGATGGCGCCGGAAGAGACGTAGGCCGTCTCCGAGCCGGGGTACGTCTTGGCGATGATGGTCGGGGCGCTGCCTGCCCCGATCAGCAGGCTGCGCTTCTGGCCGTAGTCACTCGCAGGGACGAGGGTCGTGTTGATGGTGACGTTCGTCCGTTTGGTGATCTCGGACCACAGCAGCCAGTCGCTCTTATTGGGGTAGGTCGGTGCGTCCGAGAACAGCATCGACACGTTCAGGGCCTGGGTGGCCATGAACGGGTCACCGGCCTTGAAGCTGGTCATCGCACCGGACGTATTTTGCAGCCCCTCGGCCGAGGAGCCGCCACCTGACTGCGTACCGCTGCAGGCCGAGAGGGTGATCGCGACCGCAGATCCCGCTGTTGTGAGCAGAAATCCGCGGCGTGTAGTGAACATCTTGATGGACTCCATGGTGGTCCTTTCGTGGGAAAACGTTGTTGCCATTTTGCTAGCGCGCAAAGCGAGCTGGACGGGACCCCGTCAGCCCTTGACGGATCCGAGCATTACTCCGGAGACGAAGTAGCGCTGGACAAATGGGTAGATGCACAGGATCGGTAGCACGGTGAGCACCATCGTCACCGACTGGATATTGGCCGAGACCTGAGCAACATCTGAGGCACCTGCCCCCGACGACGAGGCTGACGATGCCCCGGCGATCAGGTTGCGCAGGTACACGGTGACGGGGAACAACTCCGACTTGTCCATGTAGAGGAATGCAGAGAACCAGGAGTTCCAGAAGCTAACCGCGTAGAAGAGCACCATTGTGGCGAGTACCGCCTTCGACAGCGGGAGAACGATGTACCACAGGATCCCGTACGTGTTCAGCCCATCGATCTGGGCCGCCTCCATCAACTCGAGAGGAAGATTCTCAAAGAATGATTTCATGACCAACAAGTTGAACACGCTGATGGCGTTGGGCAGGACGATCGCCCAAATCGTGTTCCGGAAGCCGATGCTTGTTATCAGGATGTAGTTCGGGATCAGGCCACCGTTGAAGAACATCGTGAACACGGCGATCCCGATCATGACTCCGCGACCGCGAAGGTGCTTCTTCGAGATGACGTAGGCGTAGCAGGTAGTCAGGACGATGGCGATCAATGTAGCCACCGCCGTGTAGACCACGGTGTTGCGGTAGTCCGTCCAGAACGTAGCGTCACCCATGACGAGCCTGTACGTGGTGAGGTTGAACCCGACAGGGAAGATGTTTACGTGACCCGACCGGATCGCCGTGTCCGAACTGAACGACTGAGCCACGATCATGAGGAACGGGTACAGCATGGTGATCATGACCAAGATCAACACCGTGACGTTGACGACCCGGAACACCTTGTACCCGCGTGTATCAGCATGAGGGCGGGGCCGCCTCTTGCTTGCGGCTGTATCGATGGTCACCACAGGCTTGCTCCTGCCACTCGCTTTGAGATCGCGTTTGAGGACAGAATGAGCGTCAAGCCGATCACCGACTCGAACAGCCCGATTGCCGCAGCGTACGAGAAGTTGTTCGACAGTAGGCCAACGCGGTAGAGGTACGTCGACAAGACGTCGGCTGTCGGGTAGGTGAGCGGGTTGTACAGAAGCAGGATCTTCTCGAATCCGACAGCCATGAAGGTGCCCGTGTTCAAAATGAGCAGTGTCATCATGGTCGGCCGGATCCCGGGAAGGGTCACATGCCAGGTTTGTTGCCAGCGGTTCGCACCGTCAAGCCGAGCGGCCTCGTAGAGTTGCTCGTCTACCGTCGTCAATGCGGCCAGGTAGAGGATGGTTCCCCAGCCGATCGTCTGCCATGCCTCTGAGCTGACATAGATCGTGCGGAACCATTGGGGCAACGACAGGAAGGAGATCGCCGTGCCGCCGAACCCTGTGATGATCTGGTTCACCGTGCCCTGAAGTGACAAGAACTGGAACAGCATACCCGCGATGATCACGATCGACAGGAAGTGCGGCAAGTATGAGATGGATTGTATGAGCCGCTTGAACGCATTCGAGCGCAACTCGTTGAGCATGAGAGCTAAGATGATCGGCAGTGGGAAGCAGACGATCAGGGTCAAAACGCCAAGAACCAGCGTGTTGCCGAACACCATCCTGAATGTGGAATCGTTCAGGAACAGCGAGAAGTAGGAGAGTCCCACCCACTTCTCCCCAAAGATGCTACCGCCCGGCCTGAACTTGCGGAAGGCGATGATATTCCCCATCATCGGCAGGTATCGGAAGATCAAGAAGAACATCAAGGGCAGAATGGCCAGCGAATACAGCTGCCAATCTTTGCGTAACGCCGCAGACCATGTGACACGCCCGCTGCCCTTCTTGCGGCCATACTTCGCGGAGCGCGTCTTTTCGCCGGAGCCAGTGGCCGTGACCGACCGACCCGAATCGGTGGTGCTGCTCATGCGACATTCACCGCCTTCTGCGACCAGGGGGCGACATCGACACCTGATCTGCTGACGAGCCGACGCGAGAAGCCAGGTCGGCGCTCCCCCCCACGAGTGTGAGAGAGATGATGTGATGCACATCGCTGCTGGAGCGGGCGACGCGAAGCTCAACCTGTCCTTCCTCAACGATCCGGCGACCATCTGAGCCGGCGAAGGACGTCAGATCGGCATGGAGCGCAAAGGTGACAACTCCCCTCGTACCCGTTTCAAGGGCCACCCGCTGGTAGGCCACCAGGCGTACATCGGGGCGGGTGACCTGCGCCACCGGGTCGTGGAGGTAGATCTGGACGACGTCCTCGACGTGACGGCCCGTCTCGTTGATGACCTCAATGCTGAATTCAACCTCACCGTCTGTCGGCCACTGCTCTGCTTCACAGGTGACCCTGCCCCAGGTCGCCTCGGCGTACGAGCTGCCGTGGCCGAATGGGAACAAGGGAGTCGGATCGATGTTCGAGACCTCACTCCGCAGACCCAACGGGGGGCTGAGGTACGTGGACGGCTGGGAGCCGGTGTCCCGCGGGATGCCGACGGGAAGGTGCCCAGACGGGTTGACCGTCCCTTCCAGGACCTCCGCGATGGCCTGCCCGCCGAGTTGGCCTGGGAAGAAGGTCTGCACCATGGCCCCTGCCCTGTCTGCAAAGGCGCCCAGAGCATACGGACGTCCCGACAAGACGAGCACCACGACCGGTGTCTTGGTGGCAAGGAGAGCCTCGATCAGCCCGGCCTGCTCGCCAGGCAGTTGCAGGTCGGACGCATCGCAACCTTCACCAGACGTACCCCGGCCGAACAGTCCGGCCTTGTCCCCCACTACGACCACAACGACGTCAGCGGCGGCGGCTATCGAGGTTGCCTCGGCGAAGCCTTCGCGTCCGGGTGCCTTGACGTCGCAGCCCTTGGCGAAGGTGACCTCAGCGTCGTGGCGGGAGCGAAGCTCATCAAGGACGGTGCGAATCTCGACCCCGAGACCCTTCTGAGGGTGGTGGACCCCGACGTGGGCAGGGAAGGAGTAGCAGCCGAGCATGGCGTACGGGTCGTCGGCCAGCGGGCCGATGAGCGCCACCTTGGCCGTGTTTGCCAGTGGCAGGACGCTGCCCCGGTTCTCGAGGAGGATCACGGCTTCGCGGGCGATCTGGAGAGCCGTGGCGCGGTACTCGGCGGTGTCAAGGGCTGGCGGGGTCGAGACCTCGGGAGCGTAGTCGGCGTCAAGCAGGCCGAGCTCCAGCTTTTGGGCTAGGACCCGCCGCACCGCACGGTCGACGTACGACTCGGATACGGCACACGAGTTGACCGCATCGATCAGCGGCTGGCCGTAGGCGAACACCGAGGGCAGTTCGACGTCGATTCCGGCGCGTAGAGCGAGGGCGGCAGCCTGCGCGTCGGTAGCAACGACGCGCTGCAAGGTCCGAAGGAAGGCGATAGCGAAATAGTCGGCCACGACGACGCCGGCGAATCCCCACTCATCGCGCAAGAGACCCGTAAGACGTGCCTCGTCCGATGCGGCAGGGACCCCGTCCACCTCGGCGTACGAGTTCATCACGGACCGGGCGCCGCCCAACTGCAGGGCCATCTCGAAGGGTGGGTAGAAGGTGTCGGCCATCTCACGCGGGCCGACTGATACGGGTGCGTGGTTGCGGCCTGACCGCGATGCCGAATATCCGGCGAAGTGCTTGAGGGTTGCGACGACTCCAGCCGACTCGAGCCCGTGAACGTACGCTGCCCCCATGGTCCCGACCAGGTAGGGGTCCTCCCCTATGGTCTCCTCAACTCGGCCCCAGCGGTAGTCGCGGACGACGTCCAGCACGGGGGCGAGACCCTGATGGACGCCGACAGCTCGCATCGACTCGCCGATGTGATGCGCCATCTGCTCGATGAGCTCGGGGTGGAAACTGGCACCCCAGGACAGCGGCACGGGATAGTTGGTGGCCCCCCATGCTGCCATCCCAGCCAGACACTCCTCGTGGACCTGGGCGGGGATGCCGAAGCGGTTGGCAGCCATGATCGAGCGTTGGGCCCGCGCCAGGGACCTCGCACCGAAGAGGGGCTCCACGGGGGCTGTGCCAAAGGGGCGGGTCAACTGACCCAGACCGTCGACGATCACGTCTGCGAAAGCCGGACCGGCCCTGGTCATGTCTCCCTGGTGCGGCGCGACGTCCCCGCCAGATGCGTCGGCTCCCACCCACAGTCCCACAAGCTGACTGACCTTCTCGGCCAGGGTCATCGCATGGATGATCGACTCGATCCGCCGCTGTGGATCAAGCGCTGGATCCTTCCATGACCGACCCGGCTCGATTGGATCCATGAACCCTCCACTTCATCGTGGATCGCAAGTTTCGCACTTGAGAGCGATACCTCTACCTCGCTTGACCCTAGGCCCGCATTGGGGTCAAGGTCAATAGTCCCCCAGAGACTCTTGATCTAACCTGTACCACGCGAGGGATGCTCACGCTATGGTGAGCGATAGTTTCGATTGAGGATGGCACTGTGGCTAACGCGAGGGCGACGATCGCCGGTATTGCTGAGGAGCTGGGGGTCTCGGTACCAACCATCTCCAAGGTGCTGAATGGGAGGCCCGATGTCGCTACTGACACTCGCGCCCGCGTCGAAGAGGCGCTGAACCGTCACAGTTACCGCAGGCGCGTGTCCCGACAAGCAGTCCCTGGCGCCGGGTTGCTAGAGGTGGCCTTCCATGAGGCGGACTCGCCGTGGTCCCTTGAGATCATCCACGGAATCCAGAGTGTGTGCGGCCCTGCCCGCATCGGGCTGCTACTGTCCGACCTGAGCGGATCCCATCGTCCTGAACAGGCGTGGATCGACGATGTCATGGCAAGGAAGCCTGTTGGGGTCTTGTTCGTCCTGTCGGGGCCAGACGATGTTCAACAACAACAGCTGCGATCGCGGTCAGTTCCCTTCGTCGTCGTCGACACCCAGGGAGAACCTCAGCCCGGCGTCCCCACCGTTGGCTCGAACAACTGGGGCGGGGCGCTGTCAGCGACGCGCCATCTGATCGGTTTGGGTCACCGACGCCTGGCAGTGATCTCGGGGCCGTTCGACGTTCTGTGCTCAAGGGCAAGGGTTGGCGGTTTTCGTACGGCCCATGAGGAGGCTGGCCTGCGGGCGGACCCCACCCTCGTCCGGTGGGGAGACTTCGAGGCGGCTGCCGGGTATCGGCACGCCCTCGACCTCCTGTCTCAGGAGAATCCACCCACGGGGATCTTCGCCGGATCAGACATGCAAGCGCTCGTGGTAATCCGAGCTGCTCGCCAGCTCGGGCTGCGTGTCCCCGAAGACCTGTCGGTGGTCGGGTACGACAACCTCCCGCTCACGGAGTGGACCAACCCGCCGCTGACAACGGTGAACCAGCCGCTGCGCGAGATGGGTGCTCTTGGAGCGCAGATACTCATGGCCTTGGCGCGGGGGGAGCAAGCGGGAACCCAAAGCTTGCAGCTCGGGACGGAGCTCGTCGAGCGCGGATCCACGGCCCCACCTTCCCGCTGAGGACAACCCCACTCACGATGAGATCAGGAACCTTGACGATGTTCGATCTACCCACAGCACCGCCGGCGCAGTACGGGGTCGAGCCGTCGGCAATCACTCGAGCCATCGACGCTCTCGAACGCGAGGAGTTGGATCCGCACGGACTCGTCCTCGCTCGCCGTGGCCACGTCCTGCTGAGGTGCTCCTGGCGCCCGTACCGCACCGATCAACCAGCCCTGGTGTATTCGGTGTCCAAGACCGTGCTGGCCCTAGCCATTGGATTCCTTGTCGCCGAGGGCCGAGTCGACGTCCGCCAGCTGGTCGATGCGTACGTCGATCTCCCGAACCCGGCTGGCCTTACCGTGGAGCACCTCCTGACAATGAACACAGGGCACTCACGCAAGCAGACTCTCGCCCTGCCCCATGACGGGTACGCGCTACTGGCGACTCCGCCGGACTACCAGCCGGGAACCCATTTCGCGTACAACTCCCCCGCCTCGCTGGTGATGTCCCAGATCGTCACGGCCGTCACAGGTGAACGGCTGACGGCATATCTGCGGCCACGGCTGTTCGACCGGCTCGGGATTGGCGAGCGGTGGTGGATGCCGCACGGCCCGATCGACCAGGGGTTCTCGGGTCTGCACCTCAGCGCCGACGACCTTCTACGAGTAGCTGTGATGTTGGCAGACGGCGGACGATTCTGTGGCCGCCGGGTGGTGGAGCGGTCCTGGGTGGATGAGATGGCGAAGGTCCGGTCAGACAACAGCCATCATGATCCGGGATCTCCGGACTACTCCTGTGGCTACGGATATCAAGTCTGGCGCAGCCGTAAAGGGTTCCGTGCCGACGGCTCCTTCGGGCAGTTCGCGATCGCCGTCCCCGAGAAGGGATTGGCCATCGCCTACGATGGGGCATCCGAGCGTCAACAGGGGGCCCTCGACGTCCTGATGAAGCTCGTGGAATCGGTCGTCGAACGGCCGGTCGCCGCGGACGTGGCCGCCACGACCGCCCTGGCATCCCGCCTCGAGAAGCTGGACGCCTGGTCATCGGATGGCGCGGACTCACCTGTCGACCAGGCCCAAGGGTCCTCCCCTGGCCTGGCTGGTGAACGCTGGCTTATGGGTCGCGACCAGAACGGCTGGACCATCGATTCCGGCCGGTTCACCATCCCGGTCGGCGACGGTGCGTGGGTGACCTCTAGGCGAGAGACCGTTGACCACAGCGGGTTGTTCTGGTTGTTTTCTACCAGAGGGTCGGTGACGGTCGGCGGCACCGTCCGGGTCGATGTCCGCATCATGACGGCACCTCACCGGATCACGGCGGCGGGAACTGTCGGCAAGCCGCTCACCCTCACCTGGCACCCAACGCCGCTGTGGCACTGCGGTCTTGACGATCTCGCCGTCCCAGTGGAAGTCATCATGTCGGGCCCGGAAGCTGAGAACAGCAAGTCCGGCGTCTGACACCGTGCAAGCCCTCACAACGACCCCAAGGACCCCTCGTGCAACCGTCTCCCGTATCCCCTCATCAGGCCTGGCTGCCTGCCGAAGTCTTGAGCCCCCTTGCGGGTGCCACAGCTGCCGTCCTCGGCCAGGACATCTGTCTCGATACGGTCAGGGGTGAACTCTCCGCGGCTGGAGCGGTTCCTTCGACGGGCGAGGCAGCCACGTATGTTGTGACGCTGGCGAGCGTCGTTGAAGAGAACCCATCAGCTGTTGGTCTTGATCCCGGCGAGGATGTGTTCCAGAACGATGGGGCCCAGCACGGGTTCGTGGTCCTCCGCCGGGGCGGTCGCACGATTGTCATCGGCGCCGACGGGCAGGCTGCCCTTCAGGCGTTCTACGCGTTGCTGCGGGACAAGGCGACCGGCCGGATGACCGGTGTCCAAATCTCAGGCGACACCACCTCGGCGCCACATCAGTTGCTAAGGATGCTGGATCACTGGGACAACGTCGCCGTCCATCCGGTGATGGGCCAGGTTGAAAGGGGCTACAGCGGTGGCTCGATCTTCTACGACGACGGCAGGGTCCGCCAAGACCTGTCACGGGTGTCGCGGTACGCCCGTCTGCTGGCAGCAATCGGTATCAACGCCGTCGCGATCAACAACGTCAACGTCCACGACACCGAGGCTCACCTGCTGACAGACGGCCTGGCCGACGTGGCGCGGATCTCAGCTGAGTTCCGTCCGTACGCGATCACCACGTATCTGGCCGTCGCCTTCGACTCACCGATCCGCCTGGGGGGCCTTGAGACCTGCGACCCCCTGAACCCGGACGTCGCAGCCTGGTGGCGCCAGGCTGCAGACCGCGTGTACACCAAGATCGCTGACTTCGGAGGTTTCCTGGTCAAGGCGGATTCCGAAGGCCAGCCGGGCCCGTTCGCGTACGGCCGTACGCATGCAGAGGGCGCCAACGTCCTGGCGGCTGCCCTCGAACCTCATGGTGGGCGGGTGCTGTGGCGGGCCTTCGTCTACAACCACCAGCAGGACTGGCGCGATCGAAGTACCGACCGCGCCCGCGCAGCGTACGACCACTTCACGCCGTTGGACGGTCAGTTCGCTAGCAACGTCGTGCTCCAGGTCAAGCACGGTCCGATCGACTTCCAGACAAGGGAACCGGTGTCCCCTGTCCTGGCAGCCCTGCCCAACACCCCGATCGCCGTCGAGTTCCAGATCACCCAGGAGTACACAGGCCAGCAGCGCCATGTCTGCTACCTCGCACCCTCTTGGAGCGAGAACCTTGAGTTCCGCCTCGACGGTGCGCGTACGGTCGCCCAGATCAGCTCGGCGACGACGTCCGGTCGGACAGGCGGAATCGTCGGGGTTTCCAATGTGGGCACGGACAAGTTCTGGACCTGGCACCCCCTCGCGCAGGCAAACCTTTACGCTTTCGGTCGCCTTGCCTGGGACCCCAGCCTGTCACCAGCTGAGGTCCTGGACGAGTGGATCGCCCAGACGTTCGCCGAAGCGAGCAACGAAGACCTCGCCCGGATCGCGACCGCCCTGCACGCGATGATGGACGACTCATGGCTCAGGTACGAGGGGTACACAGCCCCCCTCGGCGTCGGGTTCATGGTCAGCCCGCATCAACACTACGGTCCTGCCGTCGACGGGTACGAGTACGCCCCCTGGGGGACGTACCACTTCGCAGACAGGGACTGGATCGGGGTCGACCGCACCTGCGCGACCGGCACCGGCTTCACCAGCCAGTACCCATCGCCCTGGCGGGAG
>Ga0209746_1001228_pt1 | contig 12432 bp, 13 predicted proteins | sample BarGraNGADG00211_3_FD_184496 | JGI IMG/M metagenome (GOLD analysis project Ga0209746, IMG submission 184496) | Arctic peat soil microbial communities from Barrow, Alaska - Barrow Graham LP Ref core NGADG0011-211 (SPAdes) (version 2) | ecosystem: Environmental > Terrestrial > Soil > Wetlands >...
AGGGCTAGGCTCCGGCGGCTCGGCGCGCGCCATAGACAACATTTCTCGATAGATCGGGTGCGCGGGGAGCAGGCCACGGCGGACATTCGGCGTGGCCGCCGCGGCGGGCGGGGTCAGCGTCTTGCCACCCTCGATCAGCGCGCGCACCGGCGGGTAGTCCTTAAGCAGGTCCTCGGCGCCATTGAGGAAACCGGCCGCATCGTGGCTCTGCGCGTAGCCCCCCTTGAGCGCCGCCCAGCGCAGCCGCTCTTCACCCGTCAGGCGATCCAGGTGGTCATCGACCAGCGTCACGAGCTGCGCGGCGAGGCCGGGCGCGTCCGCGAAGCCCCGGAAGTCGACGAGCGACAGCAAACCGGCCAACAGCCGGTCGCGCGCGTCCGGTGCCAAGGCCCCGCCGCCCCGCAGGGCCGAGAAGCCCTGCCCGGACTGCAGGGCGACGACGGCGGTCGGCGGAAGCCAGGCGCGCCGGTCCCACAGCTCGCCGAGCATGAAGTTTATGCGCGAGAGGGTCGTTATCCGGTCGCCCGCGATCGGCGGCCCGTAGGTCTGCACCAGCCCGCTGAGTTCGTCACGCTGGGCCGGGGTGAGTGAGGTCCAACCCGAGGACAGGCTGTCAACCACCCGCTGCAGCGTGCCGGCAGGATCGCTCCAGGATGGCATGGCTCAGTCTCCCAATACCCACTCGATAAGCTTGTCCCAGCCCGTGCGCTGCGGGAAGGACAACTGGCGGTAGATGCTCAAGGTCTGGTCCCGGCCGGTCGCGGGCAGCGAGCCCGGCAGGTAGACGGACATGCCGGTGGCCCGCACGTAGCTGTCGACGAAGCCCACATCCATCACCGGCGAATCCGGGCCGCGCGCCTGCAGGTGATCGGCCAGCGCCTGGGCGGCCGTCGAAACGTCCTGGTAGTCGGAGGACGCGCTGGCTTTGGCCAGTTGCGCCGCGAAGTCGCCCAGGTCCCGGTAGCCGGGATCTTCGAAGCGCAAGGCCTTGCCGACGGCGGTTTGCACCAGCATACGCAAGGTCGGGTACTGATTGGCGAGGACGCAGTCCACCAGCGTCTTGCAGAGCGCTTCGGTCTGCGCCGTGCGGGCGAGGACGACGGCGGCCTGGGTGGCGGTCTCGTCGGTGCGGGTATGGCCGCCGTAGGATGTGGCATACTCCTCGACGATCAGCCGGGCAAGGCCGGCCGGCTCTGTCTGCGGCTGGGCGTTGAGGGCAGTCAGGATCTGCGCGTAGGGCCAGCCGTTCATCGGCTCGACTTCCTGGGAGGCCACGAAGTAGTCGAAGAAAGGCGTCAACTCACGATCGCCTTCGATCATCGCCATCAGGCAGGCGTCCATGCCGATCACGTCCAGGCGCACGCCGGTGACGGTGGCCGCGTCGGTGAAAGCCTCGCGCAGGTCCGAGGTGTCCAGGAAGTCCATGCTGGAATCGTCATAGGCAATCGGACGAGTCCCTTCTGGTCCGGCCAGTTTGCGCGGCGTGGTGCGAAAGATGGGGCCGTAGCGTTTACCGTCCTCGACGGAGCGCACGACGGAGTAGGCGTCGACGTCCAGCCAGCCCGATCCATGGTTCCAGATGACCAGCAGGTAGTGATCGGCCGGGTAGTTCTGGACGCTCTGGGTAATGAAATGAGCGAGGGTGTTGGGATCGCCGGTGTTCACTTCATGGATCTTGGTGACCTGGCTGTCGGCGAAGCCCCGGCCCTTGCGCACCTCAACCAGGTAGCTGTCTGTGGTGGTGTCGAACAGGCAAACAACGGCGGCGTTGTCGGTGGTACCGACCGAGCCCATCTTGAGCAAGTCGCTGTAGCCCTGGTCGGTCATGGTGGCCATCAGTTGGATCTGGCCGTACTTGCTGGCGAAGATCTTGCCGTTGTCGCCGGCCATGTAGACCATGATGGTCCAGGGGCGGTGTTTGGGTGCGTCGGCCATCGTGCTATACTCCTTGCCCATTGCGGGCGGGATGACTGGCAATCGGCGTCTGATCCAATTATAGCACAGATCGATGGACAACGGTGCAGTTGGTTAGTAAGACAACGAGTCAGTTAACAAACGGAGTAACAAGAAGCCCCCTTCGCAGGGAGCTTGGGGTGGGAGCCGCCCTTGCCGCTAGACCGGGGTCAGCACATGTTTCTCGAGCGGGTCGAACTTCGCTCGCCCATACATGGGGCGTTTCACAAGCTTGGGCCGGTTGACTTGGCCTTCGACAAGCGGCGCAAGCGGTAATGTCGGTAGAAAAAACGCGAGTTTTGCCAACCTTTTCCAGCACTCTCAACCGGGTGACGGCTTGTCGTTTGACAATATGACAGTATGACAATATTACGGAATTGGCAGCAGTTGCGAGCAGTGGTCACGCGCAGGCAACGGCGCATGATCGTCACACCATCAGTGTATCATAGAACAAACGTTTTGCGCAAGTGCAAATGGCCTTCGGCTTGACGAGTGCGGTTCAGAGTCTTGCACCAGGTGAGCGCCTGAACCGCCGCCACGGCAGGTGGCAGTTGCATAGGCGCACGCGGGTCTGGATCACCCCGGCACCCTGCCCCGCCCCCCGCTGCCTGCTGGCCTCCACATGGCCCCGTCGCACACACACAAGCGATCGGCCAGCCGTCACTTTCATGGGCTTTGTGGGGCATCCAGCGAGCGCCCCTGCGTGGCGCTGTCACGCGAACTGCGGGAGAAACCAGATTCGATGATGATAAACACCGGGGCGATTCCTGCCGGTGAGCTTGCGCTGATACGCGGCATCAGTGGTTATCGCGGCGGTGAGGCCGAGCACGTCAACGAGCGGCGCCGGGTGACGCGCACCGGGGCGAAGAAGGCCGAACCGGTCAGGCTGACCAAAGAGCAGGCGGCGGCTCTGCGCGCGCAACCCGACACGCCGCAAGGACGCTGGGACGCCTTGCTGATCTTGCTATTTCTTGACTTGGGCCGGCGCTGTGGCGAAGTGGCCGGGCTGACGGTGGAGAATGTGAACCCGGCTGAAGGCTTGTTGACGGTGTATCGCCCGAAGGTAAACAAGACACAGACGCACGCTCCCACCAACGGCTTACTGCGCGCGCTGCTGGCTTATATGACGAACGACGCACCGGCAACGGGTCCATTGCTGCGGGCGTCAAGCAAGAGCGGGCAATTGGCCGGGGCGGGCCTGAGCGAGCGGGCCATAACGGGCCGGGTACGCGAGTTGGGCGAGCGGATCGGGGTCAAGGGGTTGTCGGCTCACGACCTGCGGCACTGTTGGGCGACGCGTGCGGCGCGGAACGGGACGCCTCTTGGCCGGCTCCAGGATGCTGGCGGTTGGAACTCGCCAGCGATGCCCATGCGGTACGTCGAGAGCGCCAAGATTGCCAACGAAGGGGTACGGCTGGACTGAAGTTTCGATATTTGCCGGATTTTAGCGGGATATATGGTATAATGCCGACGCCGAGAGAGTGCAACATGCCTGAAGACAAACCTACACCTGACGTGCTAACCATAGACGAGGCGGCGGCGTACTTGCGGGCGAACGAGCGCACCGTGCGTGTCATGCTGCGGGAGAAACGCTTGCCAGGCGCAAAGATTGGGCGGGCCTGGCGCATCCGGCGGGCGGACCTGGATCGGGTACTGTCTGGGGAATTGGAGCTTGCTCCAGCGAAGGTTGGCGATGGCGAAGCACCGTCCTGACATTTCCAATGCGATCAAAGAGAAGTTGGTCGTGGAGGCAGGAAACAAGTGCGCCAATCCTGGTTGTCCGACTCTCCGTACCCACATCCACCATATCCGCCAGTGGCATGTCTACCAATCACACGATGCTCGTCATATGATTGCCGTTTGTCCCACGTGTCATGATGCGATTCACCACGGGGCATTGCCTATTGACGACGAGACATTACACAGGTGGAAGGCGTTGACGCGCTCGGCAACGTCTGTCAGGGATTACCTGTATGTCGAACCGAACAGCACGATAAAGCTGCTGCTAGGCACAATCGCCGTGGCGGCCCCGCGCAATGCAGTGGTATTCGAGCTTTCAGCACAGAACAGGCTAGCGTTTAGGATCGAGGATAGCGATATTCTCCTACTCAACCTGGCCCTGTGCTCTCTTAGTGGTAAAGAAATTCTGAGAGTAATTGACAACCACATCGAGGTTGCCGCGCAAGACGCCGTTGTGTACGAGCGGGTTCCCGGTCATGTAAGGGTCACTGTGCCTGCCAGCTAAGAGTACATTCAGTGGTGGGCTGTCAGCAAGATGCGGCGTCATAAACCTGATTTTGGCTCGAATGGAAAGGTCATGGCTCTTGACTTAGAAGTAATGCGGCCAGGATTGGTACGCGTCGAAGGAGTGTGGGTTGCTCCGGGTAGGGCCATAATCGTTACGAAGGAGGAATTTGCGTTCATACGCCCGAACATGCGACAACCACTGGCGCTGGTGGGTGCCGGGGAAGATTCCGTCTTGCTTTTTGTTTCCGAGAAAATTGATGCTCGCCTGTTCGGATTCTAGTGACAACGACCAGACTACCGGGAGCTAGTGTAACGGTTGTGCAATCAGAGCCGGATTCGTAGAAAACGGCTCAAAACTGCAACTTTGGAAAAGTGGCAAGCTGAGCTGAAAAGCCCAGCCGCCAGTTTGGATCGTGCGACCGGCGTAGAGACTCTCGTCGGTGAACCTTAACAAGCAACCGCCAAGCAACCATTCGACGTGGGCTGGCGTGTGGGCCGCGACCTGAACCAACGTCTTGACGCTGGCGACTACAGGAGCGAGCCATTGTGGCGGCTCCTGGTAGCACTGCGTGCTCAACCAATGGGCCGCCCAACGGACGAAGTTGGCTGCAAAAGCCGCGAATTGTTCTTGCAGCCAGAGCGCCGGTGCCGCACGCACTTTGAGATGGTGCATCTGGAAGACACCTTTGCCTTCTTTGATCCCGGCCTCGATGACCTGTCTGGCATTATAGAAGGCAAACCAGGCCGGGAGATCAGTCGTGACCGCGTCCGAGCCGAAGTGCAGCAGCACACCATAGCGCAAGGTTTTGCCCGTGTAAAAGCGCTCCAAGGCAAAGTCGGCCGGATAAGGACAGTCATTGAGCCGTTCAGCCAGCCAGGCGACCATCTCGGCGTTGTCGCCCACCCGTGTCCAGTAGGTGGTGTCGCTGATGCGCCGCAGCAGGCTGTCGCGGACTTGATGGTTATGCGGTCGGGTATAGACTTCGTAGCCCATTTCGATGAGCAAGGCGACTTTGTCCCAGGTGCCAAACCCGGCATCCAGTCGGAAGACCGCTGACACGGGCGACAAATTGGTTGCATTCTCGCGCTCGAAACGCGTAAGGCGCTCGCTCAGCCCGTCTTCTTGAGCCCGCAAGACGCCAAGTGCTACCTGTTGGCGCTCGCAATGCTTCGTGGCCTGCGCCACCGTCTGCACTTGATGAGCGTGCTGGCGTTGCCGAGTTTGCAGTTGCTGCCGGGCCTGTGCCAGTTTGCTATGCGGTCGCTCGGGCCGCTGCTGAGCCTGATAGTCGGCGGCCATTTCGGCCAGCGTGGCTTCAGCTGTCTGCAAACGCTCGGTGCGGACTTGCAGCTCGGTCTGCGCTTCTGCCAGGACGATCTGACGTTGTTGCAGACGTTGCGCAGCTTGGTTGCAGCGTTCGCTGAGTGCCTGCAAGCGTTGGCGGAGCAGTTCGGTGCGCCGCCAGGGACGCACGCCAGTGCTGGCCTCGGCTGCCAATACCAGTTCCTCAGCCAGGAGGCAGGACACCAGATTACCGGGATGCGGCTTCACTGCGAGCAAGTGCCGTCCATAGGTTGGGCTGAGCAGGCTCACCACGGCCGCTTGATAACCCAGGCGCACCTCGTCGTCCATGTGGCCGAAGGCTGCGTCAGGGTAGCTGGTGCTGGTATTGGATACCGGCCGCCCGGTCAGATCGCCATCGTAGATCACGCGGCCCTGTTCAGCCAGGGCTTGTGTGACCTGCTCATCAATGAAGGGGCGGCTGATCTTGGTCAGCACTTGGCCGATGGCTTCGGCTTCGGCCTGCGTGAGCGCTTGCAGGGTTCGTCCAACGCCGCTGTAATCCGCCCAGGCGGCTTGCTGCCAGGCATACGCCACGATCCGGTCTTGGTCCAGGGGCCGCCCGTCCCGGCTGATGTCTTCCAAATATGGCAGACCAGCCAGGATCGCAACCAGAAACTCCAACACTTTGGTCTGCGGGCTATGGGTGTAAGTCTTCTGGTGCAACGACACCCCCATCAGGGCCTTGATCAAGCCAAGATGCTGGGCGTACTGGCCCAGCAAAACCAGCAGGGCATGTTCGGTGCCGCTCGGCTAGACAGTGCTCTCGCTCACGGCGGCTCCTTACTGGACGAGCTTGGATTCGCCCGAGCATAGCCGCCGATCTGTCAGTTGTAAAAGTTCGGATTTGAGGCCGATTTCTACAATTCGGCTTCTGGTTGCACAAAACTTACGCTAGTACCCGGAAAGGGGCTTGCATGACCATGCAGGCAGCGATTTACACTGGAGTGAGTACAGACGAGAAAGTGGTACCGGAGAAGGGACCGGCGTCGGCGCAAGGGCAGTTCGGATTCTAAGCAACCTTTGGTGGACCGTGCCGGGAATGCCGACCATGTGGTCCGCCCACGCCGTGGAGGGTCAGAAAGGAGTAGCCTAGCGGTAAAGGACGTGCGTTTCAGTGAAGCAGAGAGCGCGCTAACACGTTGCCTGGGGGCGCGGCAGGGGCCTGCACAAGCAGGTACAGGGGCCTGTGGCAGAGCAAAAGGACCTTCAGACTTGAGTAGGACAGGGGCAGGCGCGAGCGGGGAACGATAGGGCAAAGCTTAACGAGACCGGGGTCGGTAGGACAAAAAAGCCCCAAAAAAGGGGCTTTTAGTGGGTCCCCAGGGATTCGAACCAGGGACCAACCAGTTATGAGCCGGTCGCTCTAACCGCTGAGCTAGGGACCCAACGACCGTAGTATAGCACGGGGGATGACCACGCGCCAAACGGTGGGCGCGCAGCGAGTGCGGTCCAAGGTCTTGCCCGGGCTTACTCTACAGGCAGTTCAGCCGGCGCAGCCTCGGCCCCGGGAACGAGCGCTTCCGGCAGGCTGCCGGGCACGCGCAGCGCCGGCGGCTCGTGCAGGCGGGTGCTGACCAGCAGGCTCACGACGAAGAGCCCGATCAACACGAGCAGCGGGCCTAGCATGGAGCCGGTGAGCGGCGACTTGAAGGCGTCCATGGCGAGGATGAAGATGATGCCGGAGATCTGGCCCATCATCATCACGACGCCGTTAGACGTGCCCTCCGGCGCAGGATAGGCGATCTCCGCGCCGTATTGAAAGCCGATCGGCCCCGAGCTGAGGAGAAAGAAGCCCAGGACGAGCGCCGAAGCCAGCAGGAGCGGGTAGGTCGCGGCGTAGGCAATACCGACCAGGCCAAGGGTCCCCCCCGCCAGACACATGCCGATGAAGGGCACGCGTCGCCGGTAGCGGTCCGACAACGCCGGCAAGATGGCCGCGCCTATTATCCCCGCCACGATCATCAAGGCGCCGCTGAAGCCCGCCTGGCCCGCGGTGAAGCCGCGCGGACGCAAGATCTCCTCGATCCAGGTTGTCACCGCATTGAAGATCCCCAGGCCGATAAAGAAAATCAGCATCAACAACAGAAAGTCGCGTTTGCGCAACATCTGCCGGAGCCCGTCGAGCACCAGCGAGCGCGCGTCGTCGCCGAGCGCCGAGGAGGGCGTGGGCGGATGTTCGCGTGCGACGGCCAGGAACACGAGCGCCACGACCATGCAGACGGCACCGTAGGCGACCAGCATGTGGGCAAGGCCGAACTGGGCCGCCAACGCGGGCGTGAGGGCCAGGCCCAGCACGATCCCGAGGTACATGCCGAGCGAGCCGATGCCCGTCGCGGTGGCGCGCTCGCCGATGGGAAACCAGCGTGCGGCTACCTTGGTCACGGCATTGACGATAAAGGGCTGGCCGATCGCGATGCCGATCTGGGAGATGAAAACGAGGGTGAAGTTGGCGGCCAGCACACCGCGCAGCAGGCCGAAACCGCCTGTCAGGAGCGCGCCGAGGCCGACCGCAACGCGAAAGCCGTAGGTGTCGATCACCCATGAGGCCGGAATGGATACAATGATGTACACCAGCATAAAGCTGGCGGAAAGAAGACCGATCGCCAGGGTCGAGACACCGTAATACGCGGCAGCGCTATCGGTGATCGGGGCGAAGGTGATCCAGGCCAGCTGGTTGACGGCCAGCACTGCGGCAAAGACGATCAGGATGATCCAACGATAAGAGTAGGCTTTGGCCGGGGTTGTCTGCATCAGACGCGGCCTCCCTCAGGTCCGCGATCGAAAGAAACAGCCGGACTGCGGCCGGCGGCAGTGAGCCAGATTACGTTTCAAGATTACGTCATTTGCCTTGTAAAAGAACCACGGGCAACACCTCTTCCAACGAGGTTTCGAACGACGGTTGCAGGTTCCCCTGCCGGCCCACATGCTTGTGATGGGGATAATTCTCATAGATGATCAGCCGCAGAGTTTCACCATCGAGTTCCAAGGGGACGATCCTGGCGACTTCTTGGGCCAAAAGGGCTTCGATTTGGAGCAAGCGCTCAATCGCCCGCATGAAGTGGCTCGCTCAGATAGAGGCCCTCGCGAGCGATCAGTTGTAGGACCGCGATATCCTTGCTGGCCTGGTTGGCAACCTCAACCCAGTGATGCCACATGATGTAGTCTTCGTGCATTTCGAAATCGGCGTCGTCAGGAAGCCCTGCCGCATCCAGTTGCGGCAACACTGTCTGGTATTTTTCTGCCAGGTAGCGCACCTTGCCTTCGGCCAGGAACAGCCGCTTCCGCAGCTCAGACAACCGTATGGCAGCGCCGTGGGTAATGATTCCCGTCCGTTCTTCTATCGGAAGAGACAGAAAGTAGCTCTCCACTTCACTTCTCACACTGTCGTCCATTGGTCTTCTCCATCTCGCCGTTTCCCTGCGACCGAATAATCGTCGACATCGTTGTGAACCGCGATCTACCCATCCGCCAATCAGCGCAACTCGATTATGCACCGCGTCACTGCGAGAGAGCAACTGCCTGGTTATGTTACGTTACCCTACTCAATCGGCTTCGCCTTCATCTGCTGCCTGGAGGAGCTCAGCATACAGAGCACCGCCGATGCGGAAATCGGCCAGATCGCGAGGTGTCACTTACCACGAGCATAAATCAGGTCGTCCTCGAGCTCTTCCTGGCCATAGTGGCGCGCGACGCCACGCTGGCCAAGCGAGCGCGCGAATTCGCGTCTTGTTGGGCCCGCCAGTTCACGGGCTTTGCCGAAAGGCAAGACATCTTGCGCATAGAGAGCTACAGCGAGTTCCAGCAGCAGCTCTTCTTGTATGCGCTTTTCAGGGAACCGGAGCGCCTGAGCCACAGAGTCCGGTATTTGGAGAACCAGACTCATCGCTGTTTCCTTTCCTACAGGGTTTTCCTCTCAAAGCCTGCCAGGCCTCTTGAGGGTTTCCAGATCCACCTATTCGCCAACCAGCGCAACTCGATTATACACCACGTCACTGCGAGAGAAGAACCGCCTGGGCAGCTTGCGGTACCCCACTTTGAGAGAGCAGGCAACTGGACAGCGAATTCTGACGCCTCGGAGCCCGGCGACCAAGGTCGCGGCAACCATCGCAAAGTCGCTCTGCAGCGACTCCGGAGTCCACGAAGGTGGACTTGGCAATGGTCGCGGCGATCCAGGATCGCATGGCTTCCAACCTACGGTGCGACGATACGACAGTGCGACAGTGCGACAGTATGTCGAGAGGGCCGGGTGCATGATCCTTACACCACGAGTGTATCATAGAACAAACGTTCGCGCAAGGACCAGAGTGGTCCGGTCCAGGGTATTGTCAAGGTGAGGCCGGGACAATATCCCGCAGCGAAAGCTGCCTGGGCTAAAGCCACAGGGCTGAATAAACGAAGCCCTGCGGGCCTCGGCCAAGCCCCGAAGGGGGCTTTGTTTTTTAGCCAGGCGCTTCAGCGCCGGGCGGCTGCACAAATCGTTGCATCCCGCAGCGAGGTACTCACCTTGAAAGAGCCCTGTGGTCCGGTCCCAATTGACGGCCGATCAGCCGAAAATGGGGCTGAGTTTGTAGGCCGTGGCAGGAGGTGTTGTAATATCTCCTTAACATTACGGTTTGCCCCCCATTTTGCCCGTGTTCTGCTTTATAGAACGGACATTTCGGAATGCCATCATGGTTTGACAGCAAGCGCAAAGTGGCATAGAATGCTGCCTGTTCCATCACGGAACATCGAATCATAGTTATCCCATAGGCAAAGTCGCCGTTGCGTCACTGCCCTGATGCTAACCCGACCATCGATTGTTCGGCCCCTTGCGCAATTCCTTTGGTTTACACAGGCCATCTCCGCAAAGCGTCCCAGTCGATCAGGCCACTCGATCGCTTGAAGACATCGTACGCTTACTGCTGAGCGGGCGGCAACCGTTTTCGGGGAAGGAAGAATCCCGGACGCGCTTGCATCCCCACAGCTTTGGTGCGGCCTGCCACGCAGGCCAGAAACACCATCCTATCTCCATGCTTGAGTAGCACCTGTCATTACGACTGAATCCGCCGGGCACAAGTGGCCGCGGGCGAGTATCGGCTCGCCCGCGGTCGGCCCCCTGCAAACAAACGCTTCCGTTGTAGCTCACGCTCCGGGACGCGTTTCATGGCCCTTCCTATCCGTTGTCACGACCCGTGGCGGCGCGGCGGAGCTTTGGCCCTGTAGCCTCCCGCGCCGGCCGTGTGGACGGATTATTTCCCCCCGCCGAAGTGTCGCCCTTGTGCAGGTATTGAGCCTGTTAGGCAGGCGACCGCAGGCCGCTAGGCCGGCCGTGGCGTCCTGGATCGTGGCCCTGCGCCTGCAAGGGATCACGACGCTGGGGCCGGGCGGGGTGTTCGCCCTGTTCAGCGGGGCGGTGCTGGGGGTGGTGGGCATCAGCGTGTTCACGCTGGGGACGATGTTCAACTACCTGGTGGCGATCTTCTACAAGCGGCCGATCCGCCAGGGGCTGTTCGGCCAGCCGCTGTTCAAGACACCGCTCGACCGCCATTTCTGGTGGATGGGGCTGCTGGCCATCGCGGCGGGGATCGCGGTGGGCATCGCCAGCCTGGCGCTGGGGTTGCACGGCTGGGCGCTCGACCGGCTGTTCTTCTGGCAACTGCTGGCGGCGATGAGCGTACTGGTGGGCGTGCAACTGGTGATCGGCTGGTCATCATGCGTGCGCTCGAGGAGCTGAGCGGGCGCGAGCTGGCGGTGGCAGAGGACCTGCGGGGCAGCTCGCTGAGCGGGGGGTGAGGGAGAGCAGGAACGCGGCGCTGTGATATAATGTGAGTAGTTGTTGCCGATAGAGGATCAGTGGGAAGTGAACAGTGCCAGACAATGCTGATCGCATGCGATCGTCGCGAAGAGTAAGGAGTGACGAGTATGCAGACGGCAACCGGTTCATCTGCTTTCCAGAGGGCCATCGAGAGTGTCGAAATGCTGCCGGTTGACGACCAGATGCTACTGGTCGAGACCATCCGCCGGCGCCTTATCCAGCATCGCCGCGCCGATCTGGTCACGCAGGTTGCCGAAGCCCGGGCGGCGTACCAGGCCGGCGATGCGCGCAGAGGCAGCGTGGAGGACCTCCTGGCGGAGTTATCTCAGGATCCAGATGCATGACCATCTTGGTTTGGGGCGAGGGCTTCATCCGGTCCTTTTTGTGATTGTGGCGTAGAAAGAGAGACGATACGAAGATGAATGCAGTCGTGAGTACACCTTTTGAGCGTGCCCTGGACGCCATCGACCAACTGTCGCCGGCCGACCAGGACGCTGTGATAGAAATCGTGCGAAAACGCCAGATTGCGCTACGGCGCAGCGAAATCGCCGCCAATGCCAAAGATACACTTCAGGCGTTTCGTGAGGGTCGAGCAAGTTATGGTACGATTGATGATCTGCGTCGCGACCTGCTGGCAAACGAGTGAGGAAGCTGGTCTGGGATGCTAGTTTCAAGCGTGCATTCAGGCGACTTGCGCGCCACGATCCGACTCTGCCAGATCGTATCCTTGAGGCGCTTGCCGCGCTGGCTGCGGACCCCTTTGACCCTGCGCTCAAGACCCACAAGCTGCGCGGACAACTAGCCGGCCTCTGGGCCTGTTGGGTCGAGTATGATTGCCGGATCATCTTTGCCTTCGCAGCCGATCCCAGTGGCGGCGAAGATGTGATCGTCCTCGTGGACATCGGTTCCCATGATGAGGTCTATTGATCGTGCTTGTCCCTGCTGGGCGATCGCTGGGAGTAGCTGATGTGACCACAACGCTTGATCTGACCCCAGAAGACCTGAAACGGTACCGCGACGCAGCCCGGCGCCGCGCGGCGTCCCTCACGTTGACGCCGTCAGAGGCCGCTATACGTGATGACTTGCTGAAACG
>Ga0209746_1001232_pt1 | contig 12401 bp, 13 predicted proteins | sample BarGraNGADG00211_3_FD_184496 | JGI IMG/M metagenome (GOLD analysis project Ga0209746, IMG submission 184496) | Arctic peat soil microbial communities from Barrow, Alaska - Barrow Graham LP Ref core NGADG0011-211 (SPAdes) (version 2) | ecosystem: Environmental > Terrestrial > Soil > Wetlands >...
GAAAAATATTCATGCGATACTGATGGATAATATCCTTGTTGGCGGCATGTATCGGAATTGTGAAGTTCGGATCACCGGAGCCGGACATCAACCACCGGCCGGCAATGAAATGGACTCACAGATCAAGGCATTATATTCGAACTTGCCCAATCATCCTGAACTGAATTCCATCGAGCTTGCTGCATATACGCATGCAGAATTTGTTCGTATCCATACGTTTGAGGACGGAAACGGCAGAACGGCACGCTTAATCATGAACTATCAACTGATGATAAGTGGATTTCTTCCCATATCCATCCGAAAAGAAGATCGCTTGCAGTATTTTGAAACTCTTGAGCAATATGCTTCCGAAAGCAATCTCCAGCCTTTTTCAGATCTGATTGCAGATTTGGAAGAAAAACAGATCCGTGAATACATGTCACTGCTTCCCAAAGAAAGAGACAGGGATGAAAGATAAAACTAACAACACTGTTCTGTATGAGAGCACATCGCAAGATGTGCTTTTTTCTTGTCAGGAGAAAAGATCAGCAAGCCCAAAAATTGACGGTATTTACTGGGTATTAAAGCAATTATACGATGGACCCTGAATTCTCAATCCTTTGTATCGTGCAAGATAATCGTCAACGAGAATTCACTATCTGTTGTATCTAATTAAACGAAGGTGCATTATCAAATATCATATTGAGATAATTATTTCAAGGAAGGTAAATGATGAATAAGTTTATCGGCTTTAAACAGCGTTTAAACAGCGTTAAACAGCTGTGTTAAGCCGATAAGCTTATTATTTAATATACGCCTCAATTTCCGTTATCACAGGCAAGCTCTGACTTCAAAATCATTGCAATGAATACCTTTACAATTTCAGGATCAAACTGTGTGCCGGAACACCTTTGAATTTCGTTTATGGCTTCTTCTTTGTTGAGTGCTTTCTTATACGGCCTTCCGATTGTCATAGCATCAAAGGCATCTGCAACAGCAATAATCCTTGCCCTCAATGGAATTTCTTCACCGATAAGACCCCTTGGGTATCCTTCACCATCCCATCTTTCATGGTGTGCAAGAATATCCCCTGCTATTTCCGAAAACTCAGTTACCGAATGTAATATCCGGTACCCAACTTCAGGATGTTTCCTAATCTCTTTCCATTCATCATCGTCTAATGCTTGTGGTGTATTTAGAATTTTATCATCTATTCCAATTTTGCCTATATCATGCATAAGTCCGGCTACTCTGATCTGATTGACATCGTCCTTATTTAAATCCATTCTGTTTGCAATAGCTTCACAAATCCCACTGACCCGTTTCGAATGAAGCATCTCTCTTTCATTCTTTTCGAATAACGTGTTCATGATCAGGTCTATTGTTTTACTCCTCATACTCGAACTTTCGAAGAGTTTGTGTCTATACATATGATCTTCCGTCTTTTTGATTATTTCCTGAATACTTTCCTCCATTTTATGTTTCGTCCCATAACCAACGGAAATAGAAATGCCAATGAATCCAATTTTTTCTTCCAATAACTGATCCTTGATACGTGTAATGATTCCCTCCGCTTCAGAAGTATCCGTCTTAGGCAAAATAGCAACAAATTCATCTCCTCCAAGTCTTGCAATAATGTCATCTGTCCGGCATCCTTTCCTGAGCACTTCTGCAACTTTCACAAGAAGTCTGTCACCCATGGCATGCCCAAACGAATCATTGATAAGTTTTAGTCCGTTTACATCACCCATTACAAGAGTCAAAGGAAGGTTTCGTTCCGTATCAAGTCTATTTAGCTCTTCTTCATACAATCTGCGGTTATATAGTCCGGTCAGCGGGTCGTGATAACCCAGATAAAGAATTTCTTTTTCTGATTTTTTTCTTTCGTCTATATTGCGGCTCACACCGACAATTTCTATATCGCCTTCATTGTTATAACGATATTTTGTTGATATATCAACCCATATAATGTCTCCATTTTTACAGGGTTCCTGAACTTGATTTATATATGAACGAGTGGATTCTGGATGTTCTGCAAAAAATGCAACATTTCTTGCTATCACCTCGCTCATTACTGCAAATGATTCAGGTGTGAGAGCGTCTTCCAGCGTTCCATTCATGGCTTCTTCCGCTGTAACACCCAGCAAATAAAATACAGAAGGACTAATGTAGGTGAATTTGCTTTTTTTCGTATTTAGTATCCAAATGACATCTGATGCATTCTCGGTAAGAAGTCTATATTTTTTCTCGCTTTCCTTTAGGGAGTCTTCAGCCAGCTTGCGCCCGGTGATGTCATTGAGCATAGCGATTGCTCCAATTTGTTTGTTATCAGAAGTCATCAAAGGAACAATACTAAGAGAAATATAAAGTCTTTTCCCCCATATCGAAATATATTCAAGGTTCTCATCAATGATGGTTTCGCCTTTTTTCAGACAACACGCGAAAAACTCCGATATCCCTTGATTGACCATATTCTCCATTGTCAGAACATTGAACTGCTTTGTCTTCTCCTCGCTCGGACTACCCAGTATTTTAAGAGCCGCTGAATTAACCCCTGCTATCGTACCATCCATGCCTGTCGACAGTATACCGACAGGCGAGTTGCGAATGATGCTCTCACTCAGTTCCTTTGCGTTCTTTAATCCCTCCTCCATCTGCTTGCGCTCGTCGCGAATGCGCAGGACGCCAATGCCAAATGCCAAATCGCCGGCCAGTTCCTCCAGCAGCCTTATTTCGTCCGGGGTGAAGGAGTTGATTTCCGTGGAATAGATCAGGAGAACACCGAATATGTTTTCGTTTTCGTCCTTAAGGGGCAGGGCAATCGTGGAACGATACCCGCGCTGCAAGGCGCTTTCCCGCCATGGAGCCATTCGTGGGTCAGTCGTGAAATCCTGCATATAGACTGTTTTACCGCTCCGGATGGCGGCTCCCCCTGGACCTTGTGCGCGTTCCGCATCGTCCGCCCAACTCACTTTGGCGTTTGCGACATACTCACCATCAAATCCACCCCAGGCGACAGGACGCACGGTTTTGGCGTCATCGTGCTCATCAGCGTAGCCCACCCAGGCCAAGCGGTAACCTGCCTCATCACAAATGATGCGGCAGATGTCGTTGAGCAGGGACTGCTCGTCTTCTGCCCGCAAGAGAGTCTGGTTACAGTTGCTGACGGCTTTTAGTTCGCGATTCAATTTGCGCAGCTCTTCCTCTGCCTGCTTGCGCTCTCGCTTGTTCTCCGCCTCAAGTAACGCCCGCTTGAGGGCCGGCGCGAGACGTGAAAGCTTCTGTTTGAGTACATAATCCGTTGCGCCTTCAGTCAGCCCTTCAATTGCCGCGTCCTCGCCCATGGTTCCGGAAACGAAGATAAACGGGACATCAAGCTGAAGTTCTTTTATCAGCTGTAATGCAGACATCCCATCGTACATGGGAAGCCCGTAATCGGCGAGGATGACGTCGTATCCACCCTTGCTCACAGCTTCACTGAACTCCTCACGAGTCTGGACGCGGTTGATCTGATATACTATTCCAGCCGATTCGAGTGTCGCTTGGACAAGCTCCATATCAGCAACGTCATCTTCCAGGTGCAGAATGCGGATTATTTTGTTCATCTTGTTCTACTCCTTTCTCTCGCCGACAAGAGACCTTCGGGATTATTACTTCATCACGCTGCTCGGCGGCGCTTCGTTGATCAGGGCCCAAAAAATCCCAAGCTGTCTGACTGCTTCGACGAATTCTGTAAAACGAATCGGTTTTACGACGTAGGCGTTGACACCGAGTTTGTAGCACTCGACCAGATCCCGATCTTCCCGGGAAGAGGTCAGTACGACAACTGGGATACAACGCATTTGCTCATCCGTTTTGAGGTGCCTCAAGACCTGGATGCCGTCCAGCTTCGGCATCTTGAGATCGAGCAAGATCACGACCGGATTCCCTTCCAACCGCGATGCGAACGTCCCTCTCCGGTAGAGAAAGTCTAACGCTTCCTCCCCGTCGCGCGCAATCGCAATTTCGTTGGCAACACAATACTCGCTCAGTGCGTTGATGGTAAGTTCAACATCTTTCGGATCATCTTCCACCAGAAGAATGCGTTTGAATGTTTCCATGGTTATGCTCCTTGCTTATTTGGTTGGGGCAGTGAAAAATAAAACGTGGCCCCCTGGCCCATTTGCCCTTCCGCCCAGGTTTTGCCGCCGTGCCGGCTGATGATCCGGTGGACAGTTGCCAGGCCGATCCCGGTCCCTTCAAATTCATCTGACCGGTGCAAGCGCTGAAAAACGACGAAGAGCTTGTCCACATATTTCATATCAAAGCCCACGCCGTTATCGCGGACAAATACCGTCATCTCCGTTCCCTTGCCTGGCTCCCAGCCGATCTCGATTTCCGGTTGCGGACACTTCCGGGTGAACTTCAAGGCATTCGAGACGAGATTGACCAGCACGATCCGCAACATGGCACGATCCCCGGTTACCACGGGAAGGTTCGCTACCTGCCAATGCACGGTTCTGCCTCGCATCTCCGGCTCAAATTCCCGTATGACCTCCTGGACCAAGGCCCCAAGGTCGACTTGAATTTTGGACATCTCCTGACGCCCCATCCGGGAGAAGGAGAGGAGGTCGTCAATCAACGTGCCCATGAGCCTGCCCGAATCGGAGATGGTTGCCATATAGTGCCGGCTCTTTTCATCAACCCCCGCCCCCATTTGCTCTTGCAGTAATTCAATAAAACCATTGATATGCCTTAGCGGCGCGCGCAGGTCGTGAGAGACCGAATAGGAAAAAGCCTCCAGTTCCCTGTTCGCCGCTTCGAGCTGAGAAGTACGGTCTGCGACCCGTTGTTCCAGTTCCTGGTTGAGTATGCGGATTTCCTCCTCCGCCCGCTTGCGCTCGGTGATGTCGGCCTTAATGTAAAAGGCAAAGGAGATAACCACTCCCATAATAATCAGCGCAAAGCATATCGAGCTGATTTGGGTCCAGCGAATTGTTTTATCGACGCTTTCTTTTATGAGTGAACTTTCATCTTCCGCGAGCTTGACAGTATCGTCTATGGCCGCTCGATGTTTTTCGTATGCGTCTTTAAGTCCCCCGTTTATCAACGCGTCAATCTTCGTCGCATCATGAGATCTCACCGCCGGTATATATTGATTTTCCACTATGTCAAGAAACACCATGGCAGGATCATACGATTTTTCCGTCATCGCCGTTTTCAGCTCTCCATTTGGCAGTTCCTGTTTCCAGAATATATGCCTCGCAATATAATCTTTCTTTAAGACCTCAAATTTACTAATCAGCTTCTCCAGTGATTCCGGATTCTTTTCATCCCTCATCTGCAAGGTTGTGAGGTATGCTTCAATGATATATTCAGGGGGAGGAAGGATATCGGACACAAGATCACTGTTCATTTCCATTTCTTTATCAATAGGCCCGTTGACGCTGACGTTTGCCATAAGTGAGTACACGTACACAGCATCACAGACGAAGCCGGCTAAAGCGATCGTGACCATCAGCAACAACGTCCATTTTACGTTTAAACTGCCAATGCGTTTAGAAATATTCATAATCCACCACCGGCAAAGCTCATTTGCTTCGCAGCCTTTTGCTCAAATTTATGCTCGACCTCATAATCATTCACAACTTTTTTCTGGTATAATTTCTTTTACCTAAATTCCACGTGCTTTTTTAATTAGCTTCAAAGAACACTATTTCACGAAGAGTTTAGCTTGTTTCTTGGATTTTCTACCATGTCCGTCACCACCTTTCAATTATTTTCGATAAATTATTGTTTTCAACTTTCTGATGAGAATACTTATTAAACTCTGTAAGTTATCCACAGAGCAACGCTCAATTTTTTAGGCAATACTCTTATTATGCCAGACATTTTTCATACACTTCCTTACACTTTAGACACATGAGTTCTTCAAAGACAGAATTTACTTCAATAAATTCATAATCACAGGGAGTGCCATCATTTCCGCAGACTATTCTGTGATATGCATAACCTATGGGTGATGATTCGAACAATTGTTTATAAAAATTTACTTTCATATGTGTATTCCCTTGAATTTGATTTCATCTGCTGATCTACTGATAAACCAATTGATCAGCATTTTTTGTCATTTGCGATAAGTTAGTTTTTTCGCTCAATCTATTCAATCTTTATACGAAAGCACTATGTAAATCAATCGCTGGGTAAACACCAAATATTATTACTGATTGTAAAGTTACACGGATTATTGTAATACATCCCAATTATATACCTTTTATTGAATTAAGGTGACTGTTTGTCTGTTTGTCGCAGCATATGCTATTGTATTTTCAGACAGGCATTTGAAAAGAGGGAACCAATATGGCCAACATACGAAAAATGCAAATGGTCTGCACAAACTGCGGCAATGTTCGGTACTTGTATCTGGATGAGAATTTGCCTGTTATGCGGCGTACTGCGATCCAGAGCCTTTTGTATAAAAAATGCAACAGGAAAAGAAAGCACATGGAAAAGGGGGTCTATAGCGAGGAAAAGGTGCAAGAAATGCGCAAGGACTTGTACTTAACATATGCTGAGCAACTGGATATAGATTGCAGTGAAATTATTATTAACCATGTGCACTACGCAAAAAACATCTATATAAAGTGCACGCTGGAGAATGGTTTGTACTTCATTTTCCGACATTCCGGGGATGCAGCGGAATGGATTCTGATGAACCATCTAGCTGAGGATGAAAGCAAAGCAAATATTGCAAGAAGAATTGGGGCAACCCTAAAAAGACACATTCAGACTTTTGACGGACTATCCTTTTCTTCAACATTTCTGATTCTGAACGGAAAATATTGTGATGAACCGACAGGCTATTGTCACCTTAAGGGATGCTATTTGTCAGACACAGATCAAAAAGATAGGCAGTGTTTATTCAAGCAGTGCACGAGTTTTGAAGAAATCTAAAATTGTATTTTATTGTTACAACAATGGTTGACCACAACAAATTAAACGTTACGTTCATTGAAAGTAACCCCAGGTAACAATCCTAGAATGTTGAATCGATCAAGGCGATAATGGGGAACTTAGGCTACTATTATAGCTATATAGGAAAATCTTTGCACTGATCCAATGAGAAGTTTCAGGCAGAATTGACAGGATGTTTTTGTAATAAACTTAATTGCGATTTAACAGCTGATCTGGTAATGTAAAAGTGGACACGGGAAACCTTGAGACAGATAATGTGAAAGAGCTCAAGGAGGTGTCCCATGCCAAAGTACTACGACCGTGATACTAAGGTTGCCTATGTCCTGCAAATCGAAGAAGGAAAACTGAAAGTCAGCCAAGCCGCCAGGGATCTGGGTGTTGCCGAACAGACAATCTATAACTGGATCAAAGACCTGCGATCTGATCCGACAGCCGGACTGCCCGGAAGCGGGCACCAGAAGCCGGATGTCGAATACCAGAAGAAACTCGAGAAGGAAATCAGCGAGTTGCGGAAGGAGGTTGAGTTCTTAAAAAAAGCGGCTGCGTATTTTGCGGTAGACCAGAAGAAAAATACGCGTTCATAAAAAAGCAATCGCTGGTCAGCAAGAAACGAGGCTGTGAACTGCTAAGTATCTCGAGAACCGGCTACTATCGGTGGTTGTGCCATCCCAAATGTGAGAAGCCAGATGTCGTGAATAAATATATTTTTGAGTCCCATAAGCATTATTAGTCCACTCGTACTTTCCCCAAACTATTAAAGTATCGTAAATTTATGATTGATGAACTATAAACGAAAATAGCGAAGTAACTGTAAAAACATATAATGCATAATTGGCAGATTATATCTTTGTTATATCAACAAAATATTTTCCATTCCCAGTATCAACGATTTTACCCTTACTCACAAGACGCTAAAAAAGAAATCTTTGATTAACTCTAATACTTGAAGGTTGCACAGCATGATTTTCGTCAACTGCTCCTGCTTTCAAAAATCTTTTTATAATTATTATCTTTCTAATAATTGGCATTGGTATTAGTATCATAATAAATTCCTCCCCCATAATACAAATAATAGTTACTACGCCCTATTTTACAAGTGTTTACTAAATTATAGTTGATTTATACATCCTATTCAAACAAATCTCCCATCAGCTTATTTATTTTCCGGGAACGTTCGTCAGTGCTTGCTACGTCAATCGTAACATCAATAACTGATCCTTCTTTGGCTTCCAAAGGAATGGCAATTCTGGGAATGTTTGAAAATGTCTTATCTTCTAATTCTACTATGGCAAAGTCGCCCTCAAATCTATCAATTATATATTTCATACTGGGTACCTCTCTTATTGCGGTGGGTTGCATTTGCTGCATGGCTTCAAACCTTCAGCTTTTGCTTCTGCCAACGTGATTGGAATCTTGCTTTTACTTAAGCTACTGCAACCATCATTATGATAACAGGATCCTGTATTAGTTTTATATACTATTACGCTGTCATCACCCTGTGCTGGTATTGCGGTTGTCGCAGAAGTTGTTGCGGTTACGGTCGCGACAGCAGTATCAGCTGCTTTTGTAGTTGCAGCTGGTGCAGCCGTTGTTGGTTTGGTTAGTAGTGAGTTCCTTGATCGCTGTTGATCAATGTTTCGGCTTGTAGCGAAATTTACTTATTTTGTCTTTTATACGCTTGCAAGCTCAACATTATATGACGACTTCTAATTCCCAATAACGTCAGTCAATCAATAATTTATTATAGTACTCCGCCAATTTGTCATATGACCTGCCAAGTTCTTTCACGTCAAAACCAAGGATCTCAGAGGCTTCTTGTTCAGTTAGTTTATATGTCTGTACCCCATCAGTTATTTCGACATAATCGAGATTCTTGATCAGTCCTAATAATTCGATGGCATTGGATGAGAAATCGATAATTCCAAACTCCTTCATAGTGGAGGTAAAAATGATGCGTATACCGTAAGGCTCTTGGTCAGTCTTGAGTTCAATTGTATATTGGCCTACCTGAGCCAGACCTGTTTCTTTAATTAATCTGGATACGCCTGAATTATCGCCCAAATAATCAATTTTTGCATCGAACAAATTCGCTGCATCATTTTTCATAAGAAGCGGGTTGATCACTGAAATGGGATCTGGCGTTGTTGTCAGGTTAAAATCTACTTTTTTACCGTTCACGTATATCTCGAGACCAGGAACATCAGAAGTAAAATAATTCACTTGATAGATGTGGTAGTCGGCAGATGGGTTTAAACCAGAATCAATATACTTTATTTTGAGTGCGGGGCTAGTAAACAAGCCTCTTGAGGCAGCGTCAGCCGACACATCAACTGAACTGGTCAAGCCCTTGCGGTAGATGACATAGTAAGACTCGGTGCCGCTGCCGGCGGCGGCCGCTTGTTGATGTGTCAGGACATAGATGCCGTTTCCCTGCGTATCGCAGCTTTCCAACCAATCTGCTACGACCTTGTTGTCTGCAAAATCCTCAACACGCATCCCATTGACTTCTCCAATGCTGCTGGAAACCGAACCGCGAAAAGCGACTAATCCCACAATCAGCAAGCTGATAATTAGCAACGGGATCAGAATGACGGCCAGCAGGATTTTGCCCAAACCCTTGTCCTTATGTACATTGACCAGCGGAACTTTCAAGTCTTCCGGTACCGGTTCACCACAGTTGGGACAGATCTGCCACGATGCTTCCAAGGCATGTTCGCATTTGACGCATTTGTGCTTCAGTTGTGTGCCGCATTGTGGGCAGACGGTGTATTGTTCCGTCACAGGCCCCTTGCAGTTCGGGCATTGCAATGCGCTGTGGTCAGCCCGGACGATCAGGTAGATGATCAAGCCAATCAATGAGGGAGCAAGAACCGTAATGAGGGTCCAAAGTACGGCGTTCATTCCACGGCGATTAGCATCCCGATACACATAGATACCGATCATGATTGGGAATAAAACGAGTAGTACGCCTATAATCAAAAAAAACAGCCAACCAACTATCATATTCATTCAAATATCTTCCTTTCCTATTATGAGACTAAAGTCCCAAAACTATCCTATGGTCAATTTTTGACCGGTATTGCGGGGACAACCTCTTGGCAAAAAACACCGCGATAACGCCACTATCAGCCAGTGATATGCCGAGGAGAACCAGGCAGGCGATGCCAGCTTCCAGTGAATAGGGGGCTACAGCGAAGGCAAGCAATGCAAAACAGATATTACTCAGTAGAGATGCTACGATGAGCAGAACAGTTCGCTTGACCAGTTGGCGGCGATGAAGTGTTTCCATTAGCTTTGCTTCAGTAATTAGGGGGGGCTGATAGCTTTCGAAATCATAGTTCAACTTCATTTTGAATCATCTCCTTCAGCAGTTTTTTCGCCTTGCTCAGACGCGATTTGACCGTTCCGGGCGGAATGTGGAGTGCATGGGCGGTTTGATTAATATCCAAGTCCTTAAAGTAATACAGGATGATGGTCATTCGCAGTTTCTCAGGTAAATGCTGTACAGTATCATGCAGATCGCTGAAATCCGCTTTTTCGACGATCGCAACATTTTCCATCACGGCGTCCTTGCTTTCCTGCGAGACAAAATGATCAAATATCAGACTTCGGCTTTTCTTGCGCAGACTATCACGATACGTATTGACACAAATGAGGGTCAGCCAGCCTTCAAACGCACACAAAGAGTTGTAATACTCGAATTTGGCGCATACTTTCAGCCACGTTTCCTGGTATAGGTCATCCGCATCCGAGGGGTTGGTGCAGAGGGTCCGGCAAAGGCCATAAAGACGTCTGCCATGCTGTTCGATAAGTTGATCGATCATCCTCACTACCTCCCTCTACTAACATATACGCTTGATAAGATGAAAAGGTTCATCCATTTGATTTCATTTTGCGTATTTTACATTTTTATTTCTTTATATTTGTTGTTTCTGAATTTACAAAATGTGATGTTTTTACAGGAATGTGATGCAAATCTATTATAAGAGGAGGGTATACATGATCAAATTAATGAATAGCGGTAAAGCCATGGTTGCCCTCCTGAATCAGTTAAAACCTGAGTTTAAGGAAAGGATATCCAATTCATGAATTATGCTGAGATCTTTCACATTCGAGATACAGTTCGCCAATACATGGAAGTGCTTAGATGAGTGTCAACAGCCACCAACTATTATGATTGTGTCGATCTCAGAAGAATAATGGATTTGGATACAACGATCCAAGGAGTTCTGGTAAGCGAGATGACCGTCCGAAACATAAACCAGTTCACACTCAAGAACTTTCTATTTCCCACAGGATATAAAACCACAATATGTTTCTATTTCGCTTTCTTATGTTATAATTATAAGCGAATTAGTAACAAAGGAGTGACGTCCCGTGAACAAGATCAACAAGGAATTAATTGACATCGCGATTAAGCACAATGGAGTCATTACGTCCAAAGACGTAACGCACATTGGTATTCCGCGTGTATATTTGACCCGTATGGTGGAATCTGGCGAACTCGAAAGAGTTCAGCCAGGTATCTATGTTTTACCGGGCACAATACTTGATTAATTTGCCGAAATTCATTTTCGTTGTCCTAAAGCTGTTTACTCTCAAGGAACGGCTTTATTTCTACATGATCTTTCGGATCGAACCACGTTAAAATATACAGTGGCGTTACCTTCGTCCTATAATGCCACGCATCTTTCCGATGTCTAAAATCTTGAAATCAAAAAAAGTATCCAAACCATCTATGCGGCCGGTATTACCACAATTGCCTCTCCAAATGGATTTATCGTACCCGTTTACAATATTGAAAAAACAATTTGTGATGTTGTCCGTAATAAAGATAAAATGGATTATCAGGTAGTAACAGATGCACTTAAGTTGTTTTCAAAACGACCGGATAAAAATCTGACCCGACTCATGGAATATGCAAAACTGCTTCGAATTGAGCCGGTGATTCGAACATATTTCGAGGTGCTTTTATGAAATTTACCAATGCGATGCAGATGAAGGCCTATATGAAAATGAAAGCGAACAAACTGTCTGTAACTTCTGCCGCACTATTACAGAACTATATGCTTGAAAGACTATTAGAAAGAATTTCGCTCTCAAAGTACAGTAAGAACTTTGTACTAAAAGGCGGGATGCTTATCAGTGCCATCGTCGGATTGGACAGCAGATCAACGATGGACGTGGACACAACGCTTCGTAATCTTCCGCTCAGCGAAGAATTATTATTGAAGGCATTTGAGGAAATTTTTCTAATTTATATTGATGATGGAATTGCATTCAAATTTACTAAGTTTGAGCCAATACGAGAATATGATGCATACGGTGGTTTTCGAGTGTCACTCATCGCCAGGTACGATACAATTTCCGCCCCTTTGAAAATAGACATTACTGCAGTAGATGCGATCACACCGCGTGAAATCGACTTCACATACCAACTCAAGTTTCAAGAAAATGAAATATCAGTT
>Ga0209746_1001235_pt1 | contig 12389 bp, 13 predicted proteins | sample BarGraNGADG00211_3_FD_184496 | JGI IMG/M metagenome (GOLD analysis project Ga0209746, IMG submission 184496) | Arctic peat soil microbial communities from Barrow, Alaska - Barrow Graham LP Ref core NGADG0011-211 (SPAdes) (version 2) | ecosystem: Environmental > Terrestrial > Soil > Wetlands >...
CCTGCTCCAAAACTGTCTGCGTGGCCTTTTCCTGCTTGTCGGGAGGGTAGCCGTATTTGCGGAGAATGCGGCGGACGAGAACGCGTATTTGTGCGCGAGCTTTCCCGGCGCAACCATCTTCAACTTGCGGCTGACCACGGCTACGGCTCCCTCCGTCATCGTGCAGTCGGCCCAGACGACGGCGGCCAGCAACATCTTTGGCAACCTGACGCCGGGCGTGGCCTATAATGTCCAAGCCAATGTCGTCGGTGCCGCCGGCCCCAGTGATTGGAGCGATCCGGTCAGCCACATGGTGATGTGAACGGAAAGTTGAGGGTTGTAAGTTGATGGTCAGCAGCCGGAATGAGAAAATCGTTCCGGCGGTTTTGTTTTCATTCTCCGTCAGTTCTAAAGCCGGGGAACAGGGCAGGGGAGGGAATTTCCTTTTCTTCAATCGCTTTCCGATTATCCTGTTGCGCTCGGATTCACAATTTGAAATTCGGGATTAAGATTAAGATTAAGATTTTAGGAAACACGGATGGACGCCGCACACATACGCAATTTCAGCATCATTGCCCACATTGATCACGGGAAAACCACGCTTTCGGATCGTTTGCTGCATCGCACTGGCACCATTGCCACGCGCGACATGGAGGCGCAACTGCTCGATTCGATGGATTTGGAACGCGAGCGCGGCATCACCATCAAGGCGCATCCGGTCACGATGCTTTACACGGCCAAAAACGGCGAGACTTACGAGCTGAACCTGATTGACACGCCCGGCCATGTGGATTTTTCCTACGAAGTCTCGCGCAGCTTGAGCGCGTGCGAAGGCGCGTTGCTGATCATTGACGCGGCGCAAGGCGTCGAGGCGCAGACGGTCGCCAACGTGCATCTGGCGATGAAGCAAAATCTCACGATCATCCCGGTGATCAATAAAATTGATCTGCCGCACGCGGACATCGCGCAAGCCAAGTCGCAGCTCGAAGACATTCTGGCGATTCCCGCCGAAACCGCCGTGCTCGCCAGCGCGAAGGAAGGCATCGGCATCGAGGACATTTTGGAAGCCATCATCGAACGCATTCCGGCACCGAAGCCGACGGGCGCGCCGTCGTTGCAGGCGTTGGGCTTTGATTCTTATTTCGACACTTACAAAGGCGTGGTCACGCACGTGCGCGTTTTCAACGGCGAATTGAAGGCTGGTCAAATGGTGAAACTGCTGCACTCCGGCAAAACGGTCGAGGTGAAGGAAGTCGGCAGCTTCAACCCGAAACCTTACCCGCGCGAAAAACTGGAAGTCGGCGAGACGGGTTATTTTACCGCGAACATCAAGTCGCCGAAAGAAGCGAAGATGGGCGATACGATCACGGATTCGCGGAATCCATCCGGCGTGCTGCCGGGCTTCAAGGAGATTCATCCGATGGTGTTCAGCGGCATTTATCCGATCAACACGGCGGACTACGAAGCGTTGAAAGCGAACATGGCCAAATTGCAGTTGAACGATTCGGCGTTTGTTTATTCGCCGGAAAGTTCCCTGGCGCTGGGCTTTGGTTTTCGTTGCGGCTTCCTCGGCTTGTTGCATCTGGAAATTGTGCAGGAGCGGCTGCGCCGCGAATATGGCATGGACATCATTGCGACGTATCCGAGCGTCATTTACAAAGTCACGATGAACGACGGCACGATGAAGCAGGTGGATAATCCGGTGTTCATGCCCGATCCCAGCCACATCGCCAAGATTGAAGAGCCGATGGTGAAGGCGTTCGTGATTTGTCCGAACGAAAACATCGGCGACCTGATGGCCTTGATTTCGGAAAAACGCGGCGCCGTTGACCACACAGAAACGCTCGACGCCAGACGCGTGATGCTCACGAGCCGTCTGCCGCTGAACGAAATCCTGATTGATTTTCATGACCGCATCAAAAGCATGACGCGCGGTTTAGGCTCGATGGATTATGAATTCGACGGCGATATGGAATCGGACATGGTGAAGCTGGACATGCTGGTGAACACCGAACCGATGGACGCGTTTTCGTGCGTCGTGCATCGCAGCAAGGCGGAGGGCAGGGGACGCACGCTGGCCGAAAAGTTGAAAGAGGTTATTCCGCGCCAGCAATTTCAGGTGAAAATCCAGGCAGCCATCGGCGGGAAAATTGTCGCGTCCGAAATCGTGAGTGCGTTCCGCAAAGACGTGACGGCGAAATGTTACGGCGGCGACGTGTCGCGCAAACGCAAGCTGCTGGAGAAACAAAAGGAAGGCAAGAAACGCATGAAATCCATCGGCAACGTGGACATTCCGCAAGAGGCTTTCATCGCGGTGTTGAAAGCGTGAAGGAAATGACGAATGAAGAATTTCGATTTTCAAATGAACCGCTTGACCAACATGATTGTCTGTAATTCGACACTCGAAATTCGACACTCGAAATTATCATGATGATTTTCAAATGGCTGTTCTCCAAAACCGTCCGCGAAGCGGGCGCGGTGCATAAGCATTACCGCCGCTTGCTGACGGCGCAGCGCGACATTCTTTCGCCGCAAGCGGTCGGAGCGGTGCAAGGGGCATTGAACGAACTCAAGTCCGCCATTGCCGGAAACGCGAACAAAGGGAAAATCCGCATCAAGGCGGAGGAGCTTCAGTTCGCGGCGGAGAAATGGCTCAAGCCGTATCCGCACGCCGCGTGGCGCGAAAATGTGGAGGTGCTGCTCGTCGCGCTTGCCGTGGCGATGGGCATCCGCACATTTTTTGTGCAGCCGTTCAAAATTCCAACCGGCTCCATGCAGCCGACGCTTTACGGTGTCACCTCGGATTATTTGCTCAACAAACCAGATTTCAAAATTTCCACCGGCTGGGAACACGTCAAAGAATGGTTTGAAGGTGTCTCGTATGTTCACGTTGTTGCGCAAGCGGATGGTGAAGTTGAAAAGATCAGCCCGATAACGCGCTTTTTGATTTTCAACATCAAGCAATCGCTATGGATCGGTGGCGTTGAACATACGATGTGGTTTCCACCAGACTATGGCGAATCACCTAGACCGGGCATGGATCCGTTTGTGTATCGCGCACATTTGGAACGGGGGCAGGTTTATCACAAAGGCGAAGACGTCGTAAAAATTTGCGTGAGGGCAGGGGATCATTTGTTCGTGGATCGGCTCACTTACAATTTTCGCAAGCCGGAGCGCGGCGAAATCATTGTATTCGAAACCAAAGGCATCCTGAATCTGGATGCGATGGGGAACAACCTCATGCCACAGGATCAATTTTACATCAAGCGCATGGTGGTGAAGCCCGGCGAACGCGTGCAGATCGGCAACGACCGGCATCTCCTCATCAACGGCCAGCGGCTGGATGCCTCGACGCCGCACTTTGAAAATGTCTATGGCTTCAATCCCAATAAACCACCGCACGAAAGCGAATACTCCGGTCATGTGAACGGCACGGTTGCGCGGGAATACAATTTGTATCCCAACCTTGCGCCAAACTTTCCCGACGCGGAAACTATTTACACCAACCCGGATGACTCCTACATGGTCATGGGCGACAACACCTGCAATAGTTCCGACTCGCGCACCTGGGGATCGTTTCCGGCCAAGAATGTCATCGGCAAATCCTTCTTCGTCTATTGGCCGATCACCAAACGCTTCGGCTGGAGCAATCAATAATTTATGTTGGCGGCTTGTTAAAAAAGTAGGAGACGACGTAAGGAGTCTCTAATTAAATCATTTGAAACCGGACAAATTTGAGCCTCGTCACCTCGGCTCCTACCTGATTATGAAAGAAACGGTTTTAATCACCGGCGCGTCGTCGGGCATCGGGCTGGAACTGGCCAGATGTTTCGCAGCGGACAAATCCAATCTCGTGCTCGTCGCGCGCAACACGGCGGCGCTGGAAAAACTTGCGGCGGAACTTCAGCGCGAACATCAAATTGAAGTCCACGTTTTGACGGCGGACCTGGCAAAGCCGGAATCCGCGCGGGAAATTTTTGAACAGACGGGCAGGGGAGGCATCACCGTGGACGTGCTGGTGAACAATGCCGGCTTCGGTCTGCACGGCGCGTTCGCCGAACTGCCCCTGCCTCGCCAGTTGGAAATCATCCAGGTCAACGTCACCGCGCTCGTCGCATTGACAGGACTTTTTCTGCCCGGCATGGTTCGGCGCAAGCGCGGCGGCATTTTGAACGTTGGTTCCGTGGCGGGATTTGTGCCGGGTCCGAATATGGCGATTTACTACGCGAGCAAGGCGTTTGTGCAGTCGTTCACCGAAGCGCTGGGCGAGGAATTGCGCGGCAGCGGCGTTGCCGTTTCGGTGCTTTGTCCGGGGCCGACGGAATCGAATTTTTCCAAGGTCGCACGCGGCCAGCGCACGTGCGAAAATCAATCTTCAAAAATGTCCACCGACGCCGTGGCCATCGCCGGCCAGCGCGCCTTTCGCCGCAACCAGTGTGTTTGTGTGCCGGGAGCCACCAATAAAATTCTCGTGTTCGCACCGCGAATCTTTTCGCGTTCCACCGTGCGCAAACTGGTCGGCAAATTCAACAAGCTGAAGTGAACCGCAATTTGTTTGCAGATAATAAATATAGCTTGCTTATCCGGTTGCCTGCCAATTGCCTGCCAATTTAGGTAGGGCGGCGCTGCTGCGCCGCCGTGATATTGGGGCCGCGCAAGCAACGCGGCCCTAACTAAATAGCGGTTTTGTCAACCAACCGGATAAGCATGTAAATATAGATGCACAATGTTTGTTATATTTAATCTATTTCTGGATGTTTTCGTAAACCTTGACGTATTCGTCCACGGTTCGTTCCCATGAAAAATCCACCTTCATCGCGTTGCGGCGGTATTGGCGCAGCAACGGCGGCTGATTGTAGATCGCCAGTCCTTTGCGGATGGCCTTGCCCAGTGCGCGCGAAGTGTATTCGTAAAATTTAACGCCGTTCGCGCCAGCGGCATTCTGAACGTAATCCGCGACGCTGTCGTCGAGGCCGCCGGTGGCGCGGACAATCGGGATGGTGCCGTAGCGCAGACTATACATCTGGTTCAGGCCGCAGGGTTCAAACCGCGATGGCATCAGAAAAAAATCACAGCCTGCCTCGATCTGGTGTGCGAGCGCCTCGTTGTAGCCAAACCGGACGGAAACTTTGTTCGGAAACCGCCGCGCCAGTCCCCGGTAGCCGCGCTCGTATTCGGGCGAACCGCTGCCGAGCAGGATGAATTGAATGTCGGCGTTCAACATTTCTTCCAGCGCGCCGAGCTGGATGTCCACGCCTTTTTGTTCCGCCAGCCGCGAGATGGTGCCGAAGACCGGGATTTTTTCAGCGACGGGCAGGGCGAATAATTTTTGCAGCTCCGCCTTGTTCGACTTTTTTCCAGCCATGCGCGTCACCGAAAACGGCGCGGACAAATGCGGATCCTTCGCCGGATTCCATTCCTGATAATCCACACCGTTGAGAATGCCCACCAGCCGTTCGCTGCGCCGCCGCAAAATGCCGTCCAGCCCGCAGCCCAGTTCTTCCGTCGTGATTTCCCGCGCGTAACGCGGACTGACCGTCGTGATCATGTCGGCGAATGCGATGCCGGCCTTGAGGCAATTCAGCATGCCAAAATACTCCGCGCCTTCGGTGTGGAAAAAATGTTTTGGCAGATCCGTCAACTCATACGCCTCGGCGGGAAAAATTCCCTGGTAAGCCAGATTATGAATGGTCAGGCACGTCGGCGGTGGATTCCCCCACCCTGCCCGGTCGCGTTGATGCTGGATCAACGCCGGCACGAGTCCGACCTGCCAGTCGTGGAGATGCACCACGTCCGCTTGCCACGGCAGATAATGCGCGAGATGCGCGACGCACTTGGAGAAAAAAATGAAACGCTCGGCATTGTCGGCGTAACTGATGTGGTTCTCCTCATAAATTCCCGCGCGGTCAAAATAGCCCGGATGATCAATGAAATAAATTTTCAGCCCCGGAGCCGCGTCGAGTTCCCACAATTCCGCCGGCACGCGCCGCCAGCCGAGCGGCAGTTCAAACTGCCAGTCCACGCGGCGCAGCGCCGGAAATTTTTCCCGGATGCCGCGATACAACGGCGTCACCACCCGCGCCTCGTGGCCGGCGTTGGCCAGCGCCCGCGCCAGCGAACCGACCATGTCTGCCAGGCCGCCCGTTTTGGAAAACGGATAAACTTCGCTGCTGGCGAGCAGAATTTTCATGGCTTTACGATTAGCGATTTACGATTGACGCGCCGCGAAACACATGTCGCGTCAATCGTAAATCGCCAATCGTAAATTAAATACTGTCCGGTCATGCAGAAATCCGATCAGTTTTCAAATAAGGTTGAAGCGCCTGCGGAATCAACACGCTGCCGTCGGCCTGCTGGTGCGTTTCGATCAGCGCGACGAACAGCCGCGCGAGCGCCGTGCCACTGCCATTGAGAATGTGCGGAAATTTATTTTCGCCCGCCTCCGTCTTGAAACGCAGATTCATCCGGCGCGATTGGAAATCCTCGCAGTTCGAGCAGCTCGAAACTTCGAGATAGCTCCCCTGCCCTGGCGCCCAGACCTCGATGTCGTAAGTCTTCGCACTGCCGAATCCCATGTCGCCCGTGCAAAGCAAAATCACGCGGTAATGCAAACCGAGCAGTTGCAAAACTTTTTCCGCGTTGCCGACCATCTTCTCCAGTTCGTCGTAGCCATTTTCCGGCTTCACGATTTTAATCAATTCAACTTTGTCGAACTGATGCACGCGAATCATGCCGCGCGTGCCGACGCCCGCCGCGCCCGCCTCGCCGCGAAAACAAGGCGTGTAGGCGCAGTAACGAATGGGTAATTGTTTCTCCGCCAAAATTTCTTCGCGATGGATGTTGGCGACGGGCGTTTCCGCCGTGGGAATCAGATAAAGTTTGCCGAGATTTTTTGCGTCGTCACCTTCGGCCACGCCGTAATACTGGTCTTTGAATTTTGGAAACTGGCCGACGCCGACGAGACATTGTTCGCCGACCATGAGCGGCGGCGCGACTTCCGTGTAGCCATGTTCCGTGATGTGCAAATCGAGCAGGAACTGGATCAATGCCCGTTCCAGCCGCGCGCCCCAGTTCGTGTAGAGCAAAAATCCGCTGCCGGAAAGTTTCGCCGCCCGCGCAAAATCCACCAGCTTGAGCGACTCGCAAAGTTCGACGTGCGACTTGGGCTTGAAACTAAAATCCACCTTCGCGCCGTGAACGCGGACTTCGGGATTGTCCTCCGCCGTCTTGCCCAGCGGCACTGACTCGTGCGGCAGATTTGGCAGTTGCAACATCAGCGCATCGCGCGCCGTCTCGCTTTCCGCCGCCTGTTTGTCCAGCGCGGAAATTTTGTCGCCCAGATCGCGCGTCTCGGTTTTCTTCGCCTCCGCCTCGGCGGATTTTTTCTGCGCCATCAACGCGCCGATTTCCTTGCTCACGCGGTTGCGCTGGGATTTCAGCGTCTCAACTTCCGCGAGCAACTTGCGGCGTTGTTCGTCCAGTTTGAGCAGTTCGTCAATTTTCGTTTCGTCCCCGCCCCCGCGCGTAGCGAGGCGCGAGCGGACAAAATCCGTTTTTTCGCGAATCAATTTGATGTCGAGCACGCTTGGATTATAGAAATTCAAACGCCAGCGGCAAGATTGAAGCCTGATTGAAAATAAATTTCCAATTCGCGCCCGCTGGCGCAAGGCGCGTCAGAACCGTTTTCTTTGCGTTGAAAATTCCGTCGCGTTCACTGAACATCCAGCCAACGTGAAGCTGCCGGAGAAATTAAATTCCCTGTTCCGCGCGCCGCCATTGACCCGTCCGCGCATGGTCGTCGCGCTCGCCATCGCCGTGGCTGCGGACGGACTGCAATTGCTCCTCGGCCCGCTCGGCTGGGCGTTCATTGACCAGGCCATAGATTTCGTGGCGATGATTCTGGTCAGTTGGGTCATTGGCTTTCACATTTTGCTCCTGCCCACATTTATCGTCGAACTCGTTCCCGTCCTCGAAGACCTGCCCACTTGGACGGCCTGCACCGCCGCCGTCATCGCCCTGCGCAAACGCGTGCAACGCCCGCCGCCGCCAGCACCGCCGGAGAAGCCGGTGATTGATATTTGATTGAAAATTCCGTTCGCGCACGACACATTAGGCTCGTTATGCAAACCGTTTTTACCGGCCCCGTCTATGTCGTGCGCGACAACATTGACACCGACCAGATCATCTCCGCGCAACACCTCAACCTTGTGCCCACCATCGCCGAGGAATACGAGAAGCTCGGCAGCTACGCCCTCGACGGCCTGCCCAAATCGCTTTACCCCGTCCGCTACGTCAAGGAAGGCCAGCTCGACAGCGATTATCCCATCGTCGTCGGCGGGAAAAATTTCGGCTGCGGCAGCTCGCGCGAACACGCACCCATCGCGCTGGGTTCCGCCAACTGTCAGCTTGTGCTCGCCGAAAGTTTCGCGCGCATCTTCTTCCGCAACTGCGTCGCCACCGGCGAACTCTATCCCTGCGAAATCACCGAACGCCTCTGCGACACCCTGAAGACCGGCGACGTCGTCACTGTTGACCTCGACGCCGCCACCGTCACCGTCAAGGCGACCGGCAAAGTCATCCAATTTAAACCGCTCGGCGACGTCCGCCCCGTCGTGGACGCCGGCGGAATTTTTAATTATGCCCGGCAGAGTGGGATGATTGCGGCGCAAAAATAATTTTGAATCATGGGCAAAATCCGGCGCAGCGGTTATATTTTGGAATGGTATATTGGCGATCACAAACCGCGCCACGTTCATATCTATAACAACAAGTATAAGCTCATCGGGCGACTGGACATTGACCGGCTTGTTGGCGTTGAAAACTGGACGCCCGACCGAAAACTGTTAAAGATAATTCAAGATTTGAAAAACGAAGGCCGCTTATGAAAACATCCGTTCAACTCAAAAAACCGTATGGCAAAGGCACATTCTCGCGCATGCGCCACGCCCGCTATCTCGGCTGGGAAGACGCCTTCGACGTGGAATTTGAAGACGGCCTCTGTTTTCTCGAACCGCATTCCACCATCCGCAAGGCCAATAAAATCTCCGCCAAAGCCGTGCCTGAAAATGTGGAAGTGGACGACGAAATTGGCAGCCATTTCAAAGTGACCTATGACACAGGCGAAATCGCCGAAGTCTCGTGGGCATTTATTCGTGAACTGCCGCCAAAAAAATAAATTCAAACCGCTCGGTGACGTGCGCCCCGTCGTGGACGCCGGCGGCCTGTTCAACTACGCGCGCCAAAGCGGGATGATTGCCGCGCAAAAATAATTTTCTACTCATGCCCTCGGCGCTGACACGACTCAAGAAACCATTCGGCAAAGCGAAAATGGTGAGTCTGACCGGCGCGCGTTATCTGACTTGGAAAGATGCGTTCCAAGTAGATTTTGAGGATGGCATCGCGTTTCTTGAACCACACAAGACCATCCGAAAAGCCAACCGCATTTCCGCCAAAGCCCAAGTCGTGCGGGTCGAACTTGAAGATTGGTGTCAGGCAGGTTTTTACGTCCATTACGACAACGGCCAGACCGCCGAAGTCTCGTGGGCATTTATTCGTGAACTGCCGCCCCAAAAATAAATTCAAATCTGACAGTTTATTCTCTACCGCCTCGTTGACGATTGCAGAAACGATGCGTCAATCGAGCGTTTTGTGAAATGGTTTTGCCTCCGCGCCAATAGTGAAGAATATGATCCACTTCCGTGTCATCAATGTCGTGCATATGTTGGCCGCAAATTGCACACGCTGGATTAACCTCGAAAAGTTTTTGTTTTAGAGCCAAAGAGAAATTTCGTGGCTCTGCCCCTTTGTAACCCACCAGCTCTCGCAAACGCTTTATCCAAATGTCCGCGCGATATTGCACTCGATCAGGTTGGTCAGTGGTGCTGGTGATGAATTTTACAAACTGATCATCCGTCCCCATCAAATCGAGAAACTCCTCTCGAACTGCATCCGCAATCGGGATAATCTGCGCCTTCTCGAAGTAGCTAAAGCCGTAAAGAATTGTATCCCACAGTGCGATGTTTAATTTCTTGGGTTCCCAATTTCCGTTGGGTTCCTGCGGATTGCCCGGATAAAAACGGCGGAAAGCATTTTGGCCAAAAACTACATATGCCATTTCGATGGATCGAGCAAAAATTTCACGCATCTCTTCAACAATTTCTGGTGCGATATTTCTATTTTGCTCCATCTAGTGATTTAGAAATTGCTTCATCGGTGACTTATATTTTAGGTGTGTCTTCCGCCACATCGCGAAGAAGCGAAGGATTAACTGACGATCTTGCATCCGTGGATGCGGTTGTTCCTGTCGCAGAACTTTGAGGAGATGTTCGTTCTGTGATAACTCGCGCAGTAATTTATTATAGGAACCACGATAAACGCAGTTGCGGAGTTCTTGGTCATTCAATGCCACAGCACCAACATTTAGCCGTTCAAAAACTTCAAATTTTACGTCCGGGTCAGAATCTTTTTGGATGATGACTAATCGAAGTGGTGTCCCAAGAATTTTTTCCTGCATTGCCGCGTCGAGTTCCTTAAATGTCAATCCATTTAGCTCTTTTAGAACTTGCAGGCTTGTGAGCTTAAATGTTGCTTTGTCGGGTCCGGGAAACAAACCGTCCAGAAATGCAACGATGCTTGTCAAACGCTGTTGACCGTCAACTACGGATTGTCGGTTATCTTGCTCTTCAGCGAGATAAACCACTGGAATCGGAATTTCCAGCAGAACAGACTCGATGAGCTTGCTGGCTTTTGATGGAGACCAAACATAGTAGCGCTGAAATTCGGGCTGGATGTCGAGCCGACCTTTTTTAATCCGCATTTGCAGAGTCTCAATCGGCACATCTTGCTTATCAGTTTTTACCCGGCGTTTATCTGGAGGAATTTCCAACGGAGTATTGTCCGGCTCATGCTCCAATAAACCTTCCTGCTCTGTCGGTTCGTATGGTGTGGTCATAAATGATTGCTGACGAGTTTGCGCGGGAAATTTATCAGCGTCAACTCGCGTTCATCGGCGTTCGCAGCATTTCACAACTTGCCGGTCAGGATTGGGCTGTGTTATCTTGCCGCCATGAAAGCGAAAAGCGTTGTGGTGGTTGACCCGGAAATCATGAGCGGCACGCCGTGCTTCGCCGGCACGCGCGTTCCCGCCCGCACGTTGATTGATCATCTCGAAGGCGGCGATTCGCTTGACGTTTTTCTGGAGGATTTTCCCACTGTGACCCGCAAACAGGCCATCGCTTTCCTCGAAGAAGCCAGCGAACGGATGCTGGTCGCCGTTTGAATGCGTATTCTGCTCGATGAATGTATGCCCGCGCGTCTGCGCCGGAATTTGCCCGGCCACGACGTGCAAACCGTCCCGCAGGCTGGCTGGGCGAGCATCAAGAACGGCAAATTGCTCCGGCTGATCGCCGCTTCGGGAAAGTTCGATGTGTTTTTGACGGTGGATAAAAATCTTCCGCATGAGCAGAAAATTGAAGGTCTGCCGTTCGCCGTGGTTGTGTTGCGCGCGAAATCTAATCGCCTTGCTGATGTCGTTCCATTTGCGCCGGAATTGCTTCGTCGTCTGACAGAGTTTCAACCCGGTCATGTTTATGTTCTTTCAGGTCGTGATTAACGCGGCTTCATTCAAATGAACCTGCTCCCCTGCCCTCGCTCGCTGAAAATTCTTCGCGGCACGTTCACGCTGCCGAAAGAAGTTGGAGTTCAAGCTTTAGCTTGTTCAGGGGACACGCTAAAGCGTGAACTCCAACGAGCAGCCATCAAAGTCGTCCGCACCCATTCCGCGCCGGATTATCCCGAAGGCTACGCGCTGACGATTTCCAAAAACGGAATTGAAATTTCATTCCGCGAGACGCCGGGTTTGCGCGCGGCGACGGCGACGTTGCGACAATTGCTGCGGCAATACGGTCGCCACCTGCCCTGCCTGAAAATCCGCGACTGGCCGGACTTTGCGCGGCGTGGCGTGATGCTCGACATCTCGCGCGGCCGCGTGCCGAAACTGGAAACCTTGCTTGATCTCGTCGAAAAACTTTCTGATTTCAAAATCAACGAGTTGCAACTTTACACCGAACACACGTTCGCCTATCGCCAATACAAATCCGTCTGGCAAAGCTGGGGCGCGCTGACCGGCAAGGAAATCCGCCAACTTGACGCGCGCTGCCGCGAACTCGGCATTGACCTCGTGCCGAACCAAAATTCCTTCGGCCACCTGCGCTATTTTCTCGAAGACCTGAAGCTGAAAAAGCTGGCCGAGATTTCCGAGCCTTACGAAGACGCCAGCGGCGAATTTGTCCGTCGCCCGACCACGCTCGCGCTGAATCATCCCGGCACCCTGCCCTTTCTGCGCGGCCTTTACGACGAACTGCTCCCGAATTTTTCGAGCGAGTTCTTCAATATCGGCGGCGATGAGACGT
>Ga0209746_1001236_pt1 | contig 12385 bp, 9 predicted proteins | sample BarGraNGADG00211_3_FD_184496 | JGI IMG/M metagenome (GOLD analysis project Ga0209746, IMG submission 184496) | Arctic peat soil microbial communities from Barrow, Alaska - Barrow Graham LP Ref core NGADG0011-211 (SPAdes) (version 2) | ecosystem: Environmental > Terrestrial > Soil > Wetlands >...
CGTCGGCTCCCGGCTCATCGGCCAGGCGTTCGACGACGACAAGTGGTTCCTGCCACGGCCGTCCGAGGCGGGGGACGGCTACGACCCGCTGGCCTCCGGTGCGTCCAACCTCGGCCCGGAGAACCCGGACCTGCTGGCCACCGTGACCGAGCGCAAGCAAGAGGTCGCCGACCGGGAGGGCGTCGACCCGTCCGCGGTGCCCGCGGACGCCGTCACCGCCTCCGGTTCGGGCCTGGACCCGGACATCTCGCCGGAGTACGCCCGGCTGCAGGTCGACCGGGTCGCCCGGGTACGGGGTCTCGAGCAGACAGTGGTCCGACAGCTGGTCGACGACCACGTCCAGGGCCGCGACCTGGGCTTCCTCGGCGAACCGCGCGTCAACGTCCTGGAGCTCAACGCTGCGCTCGCAGTGCTTGACTGAGCAGCGTCGGAAGGGTGGAGCAGATGGACACAGAAGGGCGGAAGCGCGGGACCCTGCGCGTGTTCCTCGGCGCGGCACCCGGGGTCGGCAAGACCTACGCGATGCTCGACGAGGCGCACCGCCGGCGCGAACGCGGCGTCGACGTCGTCGTGGGACTGGTCGAGACGCACGGTCGCGCGCAGACGGCGATGATGCTCGAGGGCCTCGACGTCGTGGCACGCCTGACCGTGCACTACCGGGACGCGAGCTTCACCGAGCTCGACGTCGATGCCGTCATCGCCCGCCGACCGACCGTCGCGCTCGTCGACGAGCTCGCCCACAGCAACGTTCCCGGGTCGCGCAACCCTAAACGGTGGCAGGACGTCGAGGAGGTCCTCGCCGCGGGCATTGACGTAGTCACGACCGTCAACATCCAGCACCTGGAGAGCCTCAACGACGTCGTCGAGTCGATCACCGGGATCCGGCAGCAGGAGACCGTGCCCGACGACGTCGTGCGCCGGGCGGACCAGATCGAGCTCGTCGACATGAGCCCCGAGGCGCTCCGGCGCCGCCTGGCCCACGGCAACGTCTACGCCTCGGAGAAGGTCGATGCGGCGCTGAACAACTACTTCCGGGTTGGCAACCTCACCGCACTGCGGGAGCTGGCCCTGCTCTGGACCGCCGACCGGGTCGAGGACGCGCTCGCGAAGTACCGGCGCGAGCACGGGATCTCCGAGGCGTGGCCGGCCCGCGAGCGCGTGGTGGTCGCCGTCCCCGGCGGGGTGGAGGCCGAGACGCTGATCCGCCGGGGAGCGCGGATCGCCCAGCGGCCCAGCGGCGGCGAGCTCCTTGTGCTGCACGTCGCCCGGGGCGACGGCCTGACGGGCGCTCCCCCGGACGCCCTGGCACGTCACCGAGCCTTCGCCGAGTCACTCGGTGGCAGCTGGCACACCGTGATCGGTGACGACATCGCCACGGCCATCCTGGACTTCTCCCACGGAGTCAACGCCAACGAGATCGTGCTCGGCGCGACGCGGCGCTCCCGTCTGGCCGCTGCCCTGTCCCCCGGGATCGGTCCGAGCGTCGTTCGCGGTTCGGGGGACATCGACGTTCTCATCGTGACGCACGAACGTGCCGGGCGCGGCCGTCGGGCCGTGCCCCGCCGCGGTGTCCTCGGGCTCCGCCGGCTCCTTGTCGCCTGGACCCTCGCCGTCGTGGGGCCACCGCTGCTGTCCCTCCTCTTGCGGCGGGCGACGGACCTCGGCTCCCTGCCAACGGTCCTGATGCTCTTCCTCACCTTGACGGTCGGCGTCGCACTCATCGGCGGTCTGCGGCCCGCCCTGGTGGCCGCGGTGGCGAGCGGACTGCTCGGCAACTTCCTGTTCACCCCACCCATCAACACCTGGACCATCACCGAGCCGCAGAATGCCCTCGCGATCGCGATCCTCGTCGCCGTGGCCATCGCCGTCTCCGCAGTGGTGGATCTGGCGGCACGACGCACGGCCGAGGCGACGCGAGCGCGCGCCGAGGCCGACACACTCACCACGCTCGCGGGGTCGGTGCTCCGCGGCGGGGACGCCGTGCCCGCCATGCTGGAACAGCTCCGTGAGACGTTCAGCCTCGGTGGGGTCGCGCTCCTGCAGCGGGACGAGACCACGCGGAGCTGGAACGTCCTTGGCCGCGCGGGGAGCGACGCACCGAGCGACCCCGAACGCGCCAGCGCAGCGGTACCGATCCAGGACGACCTCGTCTTCGCCCTGCAGGGTCGGCCGCTGTCGGCGGAGGACCTGCGTGTGGTCAGTGCGGTCGGGCTGCAGGCCGAGGCGGTGCTCGAGCGCGACCGCCTGCGCACCGAGGCGCGGGCGACCCGGGGCGAGCGCGAGCGCACCGCGATGCGCACCGCCCTGCTCGCCGCCGTGTCCCACGACCTGCGCACGCCCCTCGCCGGGATCAAGGCCGGCGTCACGGCACTGACCAGCAGCGGTGCCACCATCGGGCCCGACGACGAGCACGCGCTTCTCACCGATGTCGCGCTGTGCACCGATCGGCTCCAGGCCCTGATCGACAACCTCCTCGACATGAGCCGCCTCGACGCCGGCGCCGTCTCGCCGGTGCGGGAACCCGTCGCCCTGGATGAGGTGGTGCCACGCGCCGTCGAGGCTCTGGCTGTTGAGTCCGTGGTGATCGACGTGCCCGAAAACCTCCCGCTCGTGATGGCGGACGCCGGCCTGCTCGAACGCGCCGTGGCGAACGTTGTCGAGAACGCCCTGCGCTACACACCGCCCGGGAAGAAGGTGCAGATCGTGGCCGACGAGCTGCGCGACGCCGTCGTGGTCCGGGTGGTCGACTGCGGCCCGGGAGTGCCGGACAGCCGCAAGAAGGAGATGTTCACGGCGTTCCAGCGCCTCGGCGACGCCCCCAGCGGGCACGGCGTCGGCCTGGGCCTTGCGGTCGCGCGCGGATTCGTGGAGGCCAATGGCGGGACCCTCGAGGCTGAGGACACCCCTGGTGGCGGTCTGACCATGGTCTTGACGTTGCCCAGGGCAGGAGAGATGCCGTGACGCGGGTCCTGGTGGTCGAGGACGAGCCCGCACTCGCCCGCGCGCTCGCGATCACCCTGCGCGCCAACCGGTACGACGTCGCCGTCGCCCATTCCGGAGCGAGCGGCCTGGATGGGATGGCGAACTGGCACCACGACCTGGTCGTGCTCGACCTCGGGTTGCCCGACCTCGACGGCATGGATGTGCTGCGCGCCCTGCGGGGCTGGTCGCAGGTCCCCGTCGTCGTGCTCTCTGCCCGGCAGACAAGCGACGACAAGGTCGAAGCACTCGACGCCGGAGCGGACGACTACGTGACCAAGCCGTTCGCGATGGACGAGCTGCTGGCGCGGATCAGGGCCGCCGCGCGGCGGCGGGCGACCGACGACGCGCCCCCCATCGTGCAGACCGCCGCGTTCACCGTCGACGTCGCGCACCGGCGCGTGACGCTGGATGGTGACGACGTGCGCCTGACCCCGACCGAGTGGCACATGCTCGAGATCCTCGCGCGCAACGTCGGCAAGGTCGTCGGCCGCCGGGAGCTCTTGCAGGAGCTGCGCGGCCCGAACCTGGACCGCGAGACCCATTACCTCCGCGTCTACCTCGCCCAGCTGCGACGCAAGCTCGAACCCGACCCGGCTCACCCCGTTCACCTGATCACCGAGCCAGGGGTCGGCTACCGGCTCGAGCCGTGACCCACATGCAGGCGGTTGTCGACATCGTCGAGACCCGATCACCGGTGGATCACCGGCGCGTGGTGTGATGAGGCCTTCCGCATCACAACGGAGGCCCTGATGACGACGTCGCCCCGCCCCGGCTCCCCCGCCTGGTTGCGCCCGCTCGGCCGCACCGGTCTGCAGGTCTCGGCCGTCTGCGCCGGCGGCAGCCCGCTGGGCAGCCTCCCCCGGCTCTACGGCCACGACGTGAGCTCCGACCAGGGCGTCGCAACGGTCCGCGCCGTGCTGGACAGCCCGATCCGCGTGATCGACACGTCCAACGGGTACAGCGACGGCGAGAGCGAGCGGCGGATCGGCGAGGCGCTCGCCGTGTCGGGCGGCGTCCCGCGGGACTTCCTGGTCGTGACGAAGGTCGATGCCCGCGGGCGGGACTACTCAGCGGCCCGGGTGCGGGCGTCCGTTGCCGAGAGCCGGGACCGGCTCGGCATGGCTGCCCTGCCGCTCGTGCACCTGCACGACCCGGAGTACTTCGACTTCGACGAGATCACCGCGCCGGGCGGTGCGGTCGACGCACTCGTCGCGCTCAAGGAGTCCGGCCAGGTCGGGTCCATCGGCCTCGCCGGCGGCCACGTCAAGGAGATGGCGCGGTACCTCGCGCTCGGGGTGTTCGACGTCCTGCTGATCCACAACCGCTGGACGCTCCTCGACCGCAGTGCGGGTGCCCTCATCGACGAGGCCCTCGGTCGAGGCATGGGGATCTTCAACGCAGCCGTCTACGGCGGCGGGATCCTTGCCGGCGCGCCCGGACCGGACGGCCAGGGCGGCCCTACGACGTACGGCTACCGCCCGGCTCCCCCCGAGGTCCTCGACGCCGTGACCGCGATGCGCCGCGTCTGCACCGAGCACGGCACCGATCTGACGACGGCGGCCCTGCAGTTCTCGGTTCGCGACCGCCGGTTCGCCTCGACGGTGATCGGGATGAGCCGGCCCGAGCGGGTGGACCAGACGCTCGCAGCGGCCGCTGCGCCGGTGCCCGACGCCATCTGGGACGAGCTCGAGTCCCTGCTGCCGCCGGAGCGCGTCTGGCTCGACGCGCCGTTCGACACGTGATCCCGCGGAGTCGCGACGGCACACGGTCGCTCAGCAGCACCCGGCCCTGGTTGAGCACGAACCGCGCGCCGACACCCGTTGGGCGACCTCAGGTCTCCGCGCGCTCCGCGACCGTCTTGAGCCCTTCGAGCATCGCCGTCCACATCACCGCCGAGTGCTCGGCTGCCTCCGTGGTCGGGTTGTTGTCCTGGGCGAGGGTGACCGCAGTACCGCCGTCGTGCGCCGTGAGCACGTACTCCAGGGTGTGGTAGCTCGCCGGCTCGTCCGGCAATCCGCTGATCGGGCTGTAGTGGGTCACCTTCAGGTGCTTCTGCGGGGCGACCTCCAGGACGGTGCCGTTGTCCTCGAACGGCCGGCCCTCCCACTCGCCCTGCCACCTGATCGGGCTGCCCGGCTGCCAGTCGGTCACCGTTCGCGCACCGAACATGATCTCCGGTCGCGGCCCGGGCGCCGTCAGGACCGACCACACCCGCTCGGGGGTTGCATCGATGTGCACCTCGGCACGCGCCACGTGATCGGGCATAGGCCCTCCTCGCCTCACCCCCAGCGTGTGCCCGTTGCCGGTCAGCTGCCAGCCGAGTACCGGCTCAGAGCCGAGAACGCAGCTCCGCGAGCTGATCGGTCATCTGTGCCGGCAGGCGTTCGCCCATCCGGGCGAAGTACTCCTCGGCCAGGTCGCACTCCCGGCGCCAGGCGACGGGATCGACAGCGAACAGGGCCGCCAGGTCCTCCTGGCTGATGTCAAGGCCGGTCACGTTGAGAGCGCCCGGGATCGGCGCGAGCCCGACCGGCGTCTGCACGGCCTCGACGGTCCCTTCGACGCGGCGCAGGGCCCACTCGAGCACCCGCACGTTCTCCCGGAACCCCGGCCACAGGAAGCGCCCGTCGGCGCTCTTGCGGAACCAGTTGACGCAGAACACCTTCGGCGCCCGATCCCCGAGCCGCTCGCCGACGCTCAGCCAATGAGCCCAGTAGTCACCCATGGCGTACCCGCAGAACGGCAGCATGGCGAACGGGTCGCGGCGCAGGTCGCCGACCGTGCCCTCGGCCGCTGCGGTCTGCTCGGAGGAGATGGTCGCGCCCATGAAGACACCGTGCGCCCAGGACCGCGCCTCGGTGACCAGGGGAACGTTGGTCGCCCTGCGGCCACCGAAGAGGATCGCGTCGACCGGCACGCCGGCCGGGTCCTCCCACGTGTCGGCGATCGTCGGGCACCGGGACGCGGCCACCGTGAACCGTGAGTTCGGGTGCGCGGCCGGCTGGCCGCTGTCCTTCGTCCAGTCCTGCCCACGCCAGTCGATCAGGTGGTCGGGGGCCGTGTCGGTGAGCCCCTCCCACCAGACGTCGCCGTCGTCGGTCAGCGCGACGTTGGTGAAGATCGTGTCGCTGCGGACCATGGCGAGGGCCGTCGGGTTGGTCGTCTCGCCCGTTCCCGGGGCGACGCCGAAGAAGCCCGCCTCGGGGTTGATGGCGCGCAGCCGGCCGTCCGGCCCGTCCGCCCGCATCCAGGCGATGTCGTCGCCGAGCGTCTCCGCCTTCCAGCCGGGGAGCGTCGACTGGATCATCGCGAGGTTGGTCTTGCCGCACGCCGAGGGGAACGCGGCGGTGACGTGGAAGGCCCGGCCCTCGGGCGACGTCAAGCGCAGCAGCAGCATGTGCTCGGCGAGCCAGCCCTCGTCACGGCCGATCACCGAGGCGATCCGCAGCGCGAAGCACTTCTTGCCGAGCAGCGCGTTGCCGCCGTAGCCGGACCCGTAGGACCAGATCTCCCGGGTCTCCGGGAACTGGCAGATGTACTTGGTCGAGCTGCAGGGCCATGCCACGTCCGGGCGGCGCACGCCGTCGGAGTCGACCAGCGGCATCCCCACGCTGTGCAGCGCCGGGACGAACGCACCATCGGTGCCCAGCTGGTCGAGGACCGCCGTGCCGACCCGGGTCATGATGTGCATGTTCACCACGACGTAGGCCGAGTCGGTGATCTCCACGCCGTACTGGGCGAGCGGCGACCCGATCGGGCCCATCGAGAACGGCAGCACGTACATGGTGCGGCCGCGCATGCAGCCGGTGAAGACCGCGCGGAGCTCGGCCCGCATGGCGTCCGGGGCGCACCAGTTGTTCGTCGGACCGGCGTCGGCCTCGTTCTCGGAGCAGATGAAGGTCCGGCTCTCCACCCGCGCCACGTCCCCCGGGTCCGACCGGGCGAGGAAGCTGCGCGGGCGCTTGGCCGCGTTGAGGCGGATGAAGATGCCCTGCTCGACCAGCAGCTCGCACAGCCGCTCGTACTCGGCGGCCGAACCGTCGCACCACACGACCTCGTCAGGCTGGGTGAGCTCCGCGACCGAGTTGACCCACGCGCGCAGGCCCGCATGCGAGGTGGGGGCTTCGGAGCCGGGATCCCCCGGCAGCACCTTCGTGGTCACGGTCTCGCTCAGCACGGACATGGCCGGTCCCTTCGGTCGTGTCGACGGCGCACTCCGGGATCGGAGCCGTCCTTGGCGCCGAGCCGCAGCCTAGGGGGTCGGGCGGGCGATCCGGGAGGGGAACGCAGAAGAAATCCATTGCTCTCACATGGTGGGCTCTTGGGACCCACCTTCCCCGGGGCCGGGCGAGCCGCTCTCGGTCCAGCGGGCCAGCAGGCGGTCGGAACGGAGACGTCGCACGGCTCAGCTCGTTGACGGTCGCGTCACCGACGCCCACGACGCACCTCCACCTGCTCAACCATCTGGTTGAACAGGCAAGGAACCGGTCTTCGCCGGTAGTCGACAATTCGGTTGAGCAGACCTCGGAGCGCCATGCTGAACCGATGACCGACGCCGCAGCTCCCCCGCCGCCCGACGTCGTCGGCCGGCTCCGGGCCGCCGGCTGCGTGTTCGCCGAGGACGAGGCTCAGCTGATCGCGACGCAGGCCACGACGACGCGCGAGCTGGACGCCCTGGTGGCCCGTCGGGTCGCCGGCGAGCCGCTGGAGCAGGTGCTCGGTTGGGCGGACTTCTGCGGCCTGCGCATCACGATGGCTCCGGGCGTCTTCGTCCCCCGACGCCGCACCGCCTTCCTCGTGCAGCAGGCGGTGGCCGTCGTCACCTCCCGCACCCTGACCGGGGCCCGCGCGCCCGCCGCCCGTCCGCCCGTCATGGTCGACCTCTGCTGCGGCGCCGGTGCCGTCGGAGCGGCCGTTGCGGCGGCGCTCGGGGAGATCGAGCTGCATGCCGCCGATGTCGACCCCGCCGCCGTGCGGTGCGCGCGGCTCAACCTGGCCGGCGTCGGGCAGGTGTACCAGGGCGACCTGTTCGCCGCCCTGCCGCCGTCGCTGCGCGGAAGCGTCGACGTCCTGGTCGCGAACGCGCCCTACGTCCCGACCGACGCGATCCGGCTGATGCCGCCCGAAGCCAGGCTGCACGAGCCCGCCGTCGCGCTGGACGGCGGCCCCGACGGCCTGGACCTGCACCGCAGGATCGCTGCCGATGCGCCGCTCTGGCTGGCGCCCGGTGGTCACCTGCTGATCGAGACGAGCCGGCGCCAAGCCCCGCAGACCGCCGAGGCGTTCGAGCGCAGCGGGCTGGCCCCACGCGTCGCGACGTCCGAGGAGCTCGGCGCAACCGTCGTGGTCGGCACCAGGTCCGGCTCGAGCAGCCACCCGTGACGACCATCCGCCAGGGACGCCCCGATGGCGTCACCGGGTGGGTCGGGTCAACCCTGCGAGCCGAGAGCTGTCTCGAGTCGATCGAGCAGCTCCACCTGGCCGGACACCACCAGACGGCGTGCGTCGGCGAACCCCATCCAGCGCACCCGGTCCAGCTCCGGGAAGGACTGGCGGCGCCCGGACCGCGGCGGCCACTCCAACTCGAACAGGTTGCTCACCGCGGTGGCGGGGTCCAGGTCGCCCGCCCTCGCCCACACCGTGACCGTCTTGCCCGCGCGCTGCCGCACGACGCCCAGGTCCAGCTCAGGGCCGGCGGGCGGCGCGACGCCGAGCTCCTCGGTGAACTCACGCACCGCCGCGGCGTGCGGGTCATCGCCGTCGGTGTACTCACCCTTGGGGATCGTCCAGGCGCCGGCGTCCTTGGCAGCCCAGAAGGGCCCGCCCATGTGGCCGAGGAGGATCTCCGGCCCGCCGTCGGCCCACCGGTACAGGAGCAGTCCTGCGCTGGTCACGGCCATGGCGGCAGTCTGGCAGCCCGTCGGGCGACTGGCGCAGGTCGGGCGACTGGCGCAGGTCGGGCGACTGGCGCAGGTCGGGCGACTTGCGCAGATAGCGTTGGACCAGCAGGCGTCACCAGCCTGGTCGACCGCCGGAGGGACTCGTGAAGCTGTCACTGGTCACCGCGATGCGGTCGGTCGCGGGCCCGTACCGCTCCGACAACCAGGACTCCCTCGGCTGCTCGACGGAGTACGTCTTCGTTGCGGACGGCGTCGGCGGGAACGTCGGCGGGGATGTCGCGTCCTGGACGATCTCCCACCGCCTGATGGCCGGCCTCGCACCCAGCACCGCCCGGACGCTCAGCAACGACGAGCTGCGCACCCTGGTCGCGGTCGCCAACGCCGAGCTGCGGCTGCGCAGCGACCGCGAGCCGGCCCTGACCGGCATGTCGACGACGTTCACCGGGATCTTCTGCGCCGACGACGCCGTCCGGATCGTGCACATCGGCGACTCGCGTGCCTACCTGGTGCGGCACGGCCACGGCCGTCGGATGACCCGCGACGACTCGCTGGTGCAGATGCTCGTCGACTCCGGGGCGATCGACGACGCCGATGCACCGCACCACCCGCAGCGGAACATCATCCTGCGCTCCCTCGCCGGGGCGCGCGAGGACGCCGACGGGCTCACCGTCCTGAGCATCCCGGCCCAGGTGGGTGACCGGTGGCTGGTCTGCAGTGACGGCCTCAGCGACTACCTGGACGAGGAGGAGCTCCTCGCGATCCTGGCCGCAGCCCAGACGCCCGAAGATGCGGCAGACGCCCTCATCGACGCCGCGACCGCCGCGGACTCCCACGACAACATCTCGGTCGCGGTCAGCGAGGTCGTGCCGGCCGACGAGGCCGAGGCCCGGCCCTACCGCTATCTCGGCGCCGCCGCCGCTCCGGACAAGGGCGCGATCGGCGACCTCTCGCAGTAGGGAACCGGGTCAGATGTCCCCAGCCACGCAGACGCCCATCGGGCGGATCGGTGCGCCGTCCGGACCAGGTGCGTCCGGGAGCTAGACGTTCCCTTGCGCCCCCGGCCGGCACTCGTCACCGATCCGCATACCGGCCACCGCACCGGCGTCGCGGAGCCGGTGCAGCTCGGCGACCACCCGCTCACGCAGAGTCGCGGGGGCGAGGGTGTTCACGTTGATCTTCGTCCCGCCCTCGAAGCCGGCCAGGGTGGACACCCGCCACTTGAGCACGATCTGCCACGGCATGGGTTCGGCGATACCGGGCGGGCGGTGGTGCCACTCCTCGTTGGTCGGCACCGCCGTGCCGGAGGCGGCGTGCAGCGCGTGCAGCAGGTCCGAGACCCCGCCGACCTCGTCGTCGTCGTGCTCCCAGGGCAGTCGGTCCGGGCTGGCCGACCAGACCTCCAGCGAGGGGTAGCGGTAGCCGACGCCGGCCACCGCGACGGCGTGGGCGTCCTGGGCAACGACCAGACGGTTCGCGAAGGCGTGCTCGAGGACCACGGCGAAGACCTGCGGGTCCTGGTGCAGACGCGCCAGCACGCGGTCGGTGCGGGGACCGTGCTCGTCGATCGCGACCAGCTGCTTGTGCAGGTGGTCGAAGGACGCCCCGGCCGGGCGGAGCCAGTTCTGGAACACCGAGACGTACCGGGCGCGCGGCTGGGAGGCGTACAGGTCGCGCATGGTGTCGACGGTGAACCCGACGTAGCGGCGGTGCTCGGCGACGGTTAGCGTCCCGGAGCCGGCGAGCTGGTCGTCCTGCGTCGCGCCGTCGACGAAGTGCCGCCGGGCGACCACCACGTCGTGCGTCCCGGCGAACAGGTCGACGGCACGCTCGAGCCGCGACGCCTCCGGGACGGCGGTCCACTCGTCGTCGGACACGCCCTGCGACGCCAGCCGCCGACGCAGGATGGCGAGCACGTGGTCCCGGCCCAGCGGGGTCGCCAGGTAGGTCGCCGCCCGCGCCCGCACCTCGTCCGGCACCTGGTAGCCGTAGTTCGCCCGCCAGTAGTCCACCGAGACGATCTCGAACAGGTTCGGGACACGACGGAGCTCGGCGACGGTGTCGGTGAGCTGCTCGGCGGAGAGGTCGCGCAGCACCGCCGCGCCGTCCGGCCCGACGACGACGCGCGCCTTCTCCGGGGGCGCCTCCAGGTAGCGCCCGGAGCAGAACGCGCAGTGCCGACCGTCGGCGGCGGGGTCGATCTGGTGCGGATCCGGTGTCGGCACCGACAGCGGCCGGTGCGCCCGTCCCGGGACGGTCCACACGACGGTGCCGGTGAGCGGCGACACCTGCTTGACGGTGCCGTCCGGCAGGCGGACAAGGGGCGGCGGCGCAGCGGGCTGCGTCATCGGGCACGACGTCCAGGCTGCACACCGCCACCCTAGACGGCGGTGCCACCAGCGCACCCCGGATGCGGGTGACCGGCGCTGCTCGGTGCGTCGACGGCTGGATGCCGCGGCGAGCCCTTGTCCGCGTCGCGCGATGGGATGGGCTACATCGTCGTCCGGCCGGCCACCGTGGAGATGCTCGACGCCTGACGCAGCGCCGGGTACGTCGTCATCACGGCACCTCCTCGGGGCCGGCATGCGCGACCGGACGTCACCAGTCGAGCGGGTGACCGTCCAGCCAACGCCGGTGGAGGTCCCGGATCGCGGTCACGGCATAGTCCGGCAACGGCTCGGCCGCCGCCGCGACGGCGTCCTGCAGCTGCGCGACGGACCTGGTCCCCGGGATCACCGTCGAGACCCCGTGGTGCGCCAGCAGGAAGCGCAGGGCGCCGTCCAGGAGCGGCACCCCGTGCGGCAGCAGCGCCCTGAGCTCGTCGACCAGGCCGGACCGCAGCGCGATGTCGTCGCGCGACCATCGGGCCCGCACACCGGTGAAGACGCTGTCCGTGCTGTAGCGGCCCGCCAGCCAGCCGGACTCCAGCGGAACCTTGATGATGGTGCCGACGCCCTCGTCGTACGCACGCGCGACGGCGTCCCACGGCTCCTGGTAGAGCGCGGACATCCGCACCTCGAGCGCCCGGCTCTGCGTCGTGGCCAGCACCAGGTCGACGTCGTCCGACCAGTCGACCGATGCGCCGTACGCCCGGATCAGGCCGGCCTGCTTGAGCTCCTCGAGGGCCTCGTAGTGGTCGCTGCGGGTGCCGTCCAGGATCTCGGCAGGCGGGTTGTGCAGCACGACGATGTCGATGTGGTCGACGCCGAGGCGTTCGGCGCTGCGCCGGACCGACGGCCCGATCGCCTCGACGGCCCAGTTCGTCGTCCCCTCGGGGGTGTGGCCGAACTTGGTGCAGATCACCACCTCGTCCGAGCGCCCGCGAAGGGCCGCACCGATGTTCAGCTCGCTCTGGCCGTCGGCATAGCCGGGCGCGGTGTCGATGAAGGTGACACCAGCATCGAGCGCGGCGTGCACGATCCGGATCGCGTCGCCCTCGTCCGGGCCGTCCGGCCACTGCGCCGACCGGCCCAGCTGCCAGGTACCGAGCCCGATCTCGCTCACCG
>Ga0209746_1001239_pt1 | contig 12350 bp, 11 predicted proteins | sample BarGraNGADG00211_3_FD_184496 | JGI IMG/M metagenome (GOLD analysis project Ga0209746, IMG submission 184496) | Arctic peat soil microbial communities from Barrow, Alaska - Barrow Graham LP Ref core NGADG0011-211 (SPAdes) (version 2) | ecosystem: Environmental > Terrestrial > Soil > Wetlands >...
CCATTGTCCTCGAAGAAAAACTTCTGGATGGTAGTGAAAATCACCCCGCCGGAGGCCACGCGCAGCTTCGCCCGCAGGTCGGCCCGGCTCTCGGCCTGGGCCGGCTCCTGGCGCAGCAAGTCTTTGTCCAGCGCGAAGTTGTCGAAGAGCTGGTTGTCCAGGTCGTTGCGATCGGTCAAGACAACGACCGTTGGGTTCTCCATGGCGGGGTGCTGGATGATCTTGCCCGCGTAGAACGCCATGGTCAGGCTCTTGCCGGAGCCCTGCGTGTGCCAGACCACGCCGATGCGGCGGTCGCCGGGTTTGCGCGCCAACACGGCATCCGGGCCGCGCACCAGGTAGAGACCGCGCATGTCCTCTATCTTGTGCGCGTGCGGCGATGGCGCACAGGCGCGCAACGTCTCCTGGACGGCCGCGTTGACCGCGTGGTACTGATGATAGCCGGCCATCTTCTTGATCAGGACGCCGTTCCCGGCGTCCTCGAAGACGATGAAGGAATGGACGAGATCGAGGAACCGCGGTCGGTCGAAGACCCCCTCGATCACCACCTGAAGCTGGCTGAGGTGCTCGTCGTCTAACGTCGCGCCGTCGATCGTCCGCCACGGCATGAAGCGCTCGCGGTCCGCAGTCAGGGTGCCGATGCGCGTGTGGACGCCGTCGGAGATGACCAGCGCCTCGTTGAAGGTGAACAGCGCGGGGATCTGCTGCTTGTAGGTCTGGAGCTGGTTGAAGGCGGCCCAGATGGTCGCCTTTTCGTCAGCCGCGTTCTTCAGCTCCATCACAGCCAGCGGCAGGCCATTGACGAACAGCACCACGTCGGCGCGGCGCTCGTGGCCGCACTCAACGACGGTGAACTGGTTGACCGCCAGCCAGTCGTTGTTGTCGGGGTCAGCGAAGTCCAGGACGCGCACCAGGTCGCCGCCCAGCGAGCCATCGGGCCGGAAGTACTCGACCGGCACGCCCTCGACCAGCATGTGGTGGGCCGCGTGGTTGTTGGCGGTCAGCGTAGGCCGGTCTGGCCGGGTCAGCTTGCGATACGCCTCGTCCAGCGCGTTGGGCGGGACACATTGGTTAAGCCGCGCGAGCGCATCACGCAGTCGCTGCGCCAACACGGCCTGCCCGTAGTCGTCGCGCTGCGCGGCCGTCTCGCCCGGCCCGATGACCGGCCCGAACTGCACCGCGTAGCCCAGCCCACCCAGCCAGGCCAGCGCAGCCTCTTCGACGACGGATTCGGTGAAGGCGGTCATGGTTAACCCTTCTTCGCCGCGCTGCGGACGCGGTAGAGCCGCTCGGTGAAGCCGCCCTCCTTTTCGAAGGCGGCGGCCTGGGCGGCGAGTTGGCGGTCCAATAAGGCGGTTGCCACGGCCAGCAGCGTCAGGGCGGCGTTGGCCGCTATCTCTGGGTAGGTGGGCCGTGTGGACGCTGTGGACGAAGTGGACGCGGTGGACGGCGCTAATACCTCGCCGGGCCTGTCCCGTCCACTCAGTCCACTTCGTCCACTCTTCCCCTCATGAATCTTCCTGACCCACTCAGCTATGTCGTCCGCAGTGGCCGGTCGCCGGTCGATCAATTCCTGTCGGCGTGGGTCGCGTCGGGGCCACATCTCCAGCCCGCGCTGCCGCAGAAAATCCTCGTAATCCAGCCTCAGCTCCTCCAAACTGGCCCGCGCCACGTTCGTCAGCTTCAGTTCCATCTTCTTCGACGTCCCCGACGCCTGGCTGCCCTCCGCGATGTTCTGGACGCCGCTGCGCGCCGCCTGCACCATCTGATCGTGGGTACGGCTGCGTGGGTCGATGTATCGGTCGCAGAAGCGCACCGTGACGTCATAGACCAACTGCGCCACCTGGAAACTCTTCAGGTTCCGGTAGCCGCCGTGCTGCGGGATCAGCGCTTCAGGCTCGGTCATGATTCACCCCGCCTCGGTCCTCCACGCCATCGTGTCAGGCCACGGACCGCTGTCGCGATCCATGCTACTCCCTCAGCCGTTTGAGATAGTCAAACAGACGCTGCAACGCCTCATAGCCTGGACCCGACCGGTCCCGGTATTCGGGCGCAACGGCCAACGCATCGCTAATGACATCTTCAAGGCAGTCCAAATCCCAGGCATACAGGGTAATGGGACGCTTGCCCTGATACATCTCGATGCGCCGGTCCAGGCCAAACGCCTCGACCATCTGCCAGGTGAACTTCTTCAACTCCTCCAATTCGCGCCCGGTGATCAGGATGCGATACGGCGTGTCTTTTGACCCTGGTTTCATGCGGCTGCCCCCAAAAACTGCTCAACATCCCCCACCCGCAGCTCGCCGGAGATGAGCTTCGGCAGCAGCGTGTCGCGCAGCGCGGCGAGGGTGCGGGATTCGCGCCAGTTCGTCGCAATCTTTACCGTTATCGGCTTCGTTAGTCTACTAAAGACCTCGACCAGGATGTTACCGGGCCAAAGGGATTGCGAATTCACTATAACATAGGGACGGACCGCGGGATAGGCACCACCATCGGCCAGGTGCGAAAGCAGCTCAATGTTCGCTGGAGAGGTGGCTGCAAAATAGACTAGTTCCCGATAACTGGGGTTTCGAGGACGCAGCACCGCAAATCCAGTGCTGCCCGTCAGTCCATCATCATTTACCAGCGCGAACGACCCGTTACCAGGACGGACAGTTCCAACAATGGTGTCTCCGGGTCTTAAGACGCGCTGAGCGCGGCTTGGAGCGTCCTTCCAGAGGTATCCCTGGGGCTCCTCGATCTTGCCCCACTTGGTATTTGTCAGATCCAGATATTCGATTTCATCTGGCGCACTGCTCCTGGACCAAGATTCGGGATTGAGGTCGACGTAATCTGCCAGCGTTCCGACCCGCCATCCCTTCGGCACCTCTCCCACCTCCGACCTCTCGAACTCATCCGGGAACAGGTCGGCGATTTTGCGCGGCAGCCCCGTATCCCGCACTTCGACCTTGGTGCGCACCGGGTCGAAATCCACGAACCACGACTTGAACAGCGCGCGGGCCATCTCTTCCAGCGTCGCGTTCATCCGCTTGTTCAGCTCGATCTTGTCGTCCAGCGTCCAGAGGATGTGGGCGATGGCGCGTTGTTCGTTTATGTCCGATGGAAGGCGAACGCGAGCCTGATGTAGGTGGTTACGGTTGAGACCTGGAACCGCTGCTTTGTCAGAATATGCCTGAAAGTCTATCTCTCGAAGAAAGTAACTGACGAATCGAGGGTCGTTACCCTTGAAGTCGCGCACGTAGAGCGTTGTGTTCAGCGGCCAGAAGTCCTCGGCAATAAAGAACACCTGGCCTAGTGTTCCGTACCGACCTGTTGCAACTCCCGGCCCCTTGACCATCGCCACTTCGTGGTAGTCTGTCACTCCGGAGGAAGACACAAGAGGCACTCGGCCAGGCGTCCGCCGCTGCTGAGGTAGATCGTAGCCACGCTTCAACTCAATCACTTCGCCCAACGTGGTCGCGCGCCACTCACCCGCCATGCCCCAACTCCTTCAGGTTGGCAGCGCCGCGCGGCTGTTCACCTCGCGGGACGACGACATGCCGACGTTGTCGGCATATCGCTCGAATATGCCGAGAAAACAGCGATTTTGTCGGCATATCATTGCGCGCACAGCGTGCCCTCATCCCTGAAGTACCTCCAGGAGCGCCGGATGCCGGTAGAGCACTTCTCGTCCGCGTTTCTCCCGCTGCAGAACTCCGATTCGTTCCAGCTCCCGCAGATAATCCGACGCCGTGTCTCTTTGGGCAAGACCTGCGTCAACAACACCCTGGATTCGTACATAGGGCTGGACGAAGATCAACTCGACGAGTTCCTTCGAGTAGACTCGGGGGGGAAGCTGCTCGCGGCAGCGCGCCAGGGTTGCCTCGAACAGCTCGCGGATCGCTGTGATGCGACCGGTTGTCCAGCGAGCCGTCTCCTCAACAGCGGCCAGCATGTAGAGCAGCCAGCCCTCCCAATCCGCGTCCTCCGTCACGGCGCGCAGCCGGCGATAGTACTCCTGTTTGTTACGGATGATGTAGCGGCTGAGGTAGAGCACAGGGATCTCCAGCAGCTCTGCCTGCAGCAGGATCAGCAGATTGAGGATACGCCCGGTCCGGCCGTTGCCATCCACGAAGGGATGGATGGCCTCGAACTGGTAGTGCGCGACCGCCATCCTGATCAGCGGATCGAGGCCATCCGTCCCGGCCAGGAAGTCCACCAGGTTCTGAAGCAGCGCCACGATCCGGGCACGGCCGCGCGGCGGCGTGTATACAACGCTCCCTGCGGCCACATCCTCGATGAGGATTGGCTCCTGGTCGCGTAAAACCGCCGGACCGTCGCGCAGAACGCTGCACACCTCAACGATCAGGTCAATGTCGATCCTGCGGGCTCGCAGGGCGTCGTAGCCGTGGCGTAGCGCGGTCCGGTAACGTAGTACCTCGCGGGTCTGTGCATCGGCGCGTTCTGGGGCTTCGACTGCAGCCCGGAACAGCGCATCCTGGGTGGTCACGATGTTCTCAATCTCCGAGCTCAGCCGGGCCTCCTGAAGGGGGATGGCGTTGGTCAGGATGGCCTGGTTCGGGATTCGGTCCCCGGCGCCCTTCAGCTCGGCCAGGGCACGGCTCGCGGTCATGCCGCGGCGCAGGACTCGCGTCGTCTCGAGCGCCGCGGCCGGCGGCAGCGGCGGCAGGCCGTTGTGCGGCTCGTTATTCCGATAGGCCATATCCCAGCGCCTCCAGATTATTCCATATCGCCGCGTCCAGCTTCGCGGCCTCGGACTGCTGCTCGTGCAACGTTTCGGCCAACTGCGCCATCTTCTCCTCGAACGGCTTGCCGACGTCCTCGACTGCCTCCGTGCCTACGTACCGGCCCGGTGTCAGCACGTGTCCGTTGGCCCGCACGTCGTCCAGTGTTGCCGCCCTGGAGAAACCGGGACATCGGCGGAGGGGCGGGGTGGTCCCATCTCTACAGCCCCGCGCCAGGCGTGGTAGGCGCCGGCGATGCGCGCGATATCGTCGCCGGTCAGTTCCCGGTGCACCCGGTCGATCATCCTGCCCAACTTACGCGCGTCGATGAACAGGATCTCGCCGCGGCGGTCGCGGAAGCGGCCGTTGCGCTTGTCCCGTGCGATGAACCACAGACAGACGGGGATCTGCGTGGAATAGAAAAGCTGGCCTGGCAGCGCGACCATGCAATCCACCAGGCCGGCCTCGATAATGTTCTTGCGTATCTCTCCTTCGCCCGACTGGTTGGAGGACAGCGAACCATTGGCCAGCACGAAGCCAGCCATCCCGGTTGGCGCCAGGTGATGGATGAAGTGCTGCACCCAGGCGAAGTTGGCGTTCGACGTGGGCGGCGTGCTGTAATGCCAGCGCTTGTCGTCGCGCAACAGCTCCCCGCGCCAATCGCTGTCGTTGAAGGGTGGGTTGGCCAGCACGTAGTCGGCCTTGAGGTCGGGGTGCAGGTCGCGGTGGAAGCTGTCCGCGTGCTCCGCCCCCAGGTTGGCGTCAATGCCGCGGATGGCCAGGTTCATCTTCGCCAGCCGCCAGGTGGTGTGGTTCGACTCCTGGCCGAAGACGTGAATGTCGCCGACGCGGCCGCCATGGGCCTCCACGAACTTCTCCGACTGCACGAACATGCCGCCCGAGCCGCAGCACGGGTCGTAGACCCGCCCCTTGTAGGGGGTCAGCATCTCGACTAGCAGTCCCACGATGCAACGAGGGGTATAAAACTGGCCGCCCTTCTTGCCCTCGGCGCTGGCAAACTGCGACAGGAAATACTCGTAGACGCGGCCCAGGATGTCTTTCGAGCGATTCGCCTTGTCGCCCAGGCCGATGTTGCCGATCAGGTCGATGAGCTGGCCCAGGCGCTGCTTGTCGAGCCGCGGGTGGGCATAGTCCTTGGGCAGCACGCCCTTGAGCGAGGGGTTGTCACGCTCAATCGCCAGCATCGCGTCATCCACGGTCTTGCCGATGGCCGGCTGCCTGGCGTTGGCCAGGAGGTAGGCCCAGCGGGCATCCTTCGGCACCCAGAAGATGTTCTCGGCCCGGTATTCATCCGGGTCTTCAGGATCGGAGCCTTGCGCCACTTCAGCTTCCAGCAGGGCGTGCCGTTCCTCGAACGCGTCGGAGATGTATTTGAGGAAGATCAGCCCGAGGACGACGTGCTTGTACTCGGCCGCGTCCATGTTGCTGCGCAGGGCGTCGGCGGCTGCCCAGAGGGTCGCTTCAAAGCCGAGATTAGCCCCGTTGCTGTTTGGCATAGTGCTCCGTTAGTGTAAGTGGAAAACTATTAGAGAGGTACGAAATAGGAAAACAAGAACCGCCGGCATCAACAACGATGCAGATAGCTACAGGCGTTGGGGTGCTCATTGGCAGTACGTGTACGTCGTCGCTGGCCACCGCTCCGGATGTTGCAAGCACCGCGGGGCGTTTGACTTATGTGGACTCTACCACAAGCGAAGGTAATTCGCAATCCGCATGCGCTGAGGGTCGGACATGAGTTCGGAGGGTTGACAATAAGAGAACTGTGCTTATGGCCGGCGCCACGCGGTGGTGAACTTCTTAAGCGCCATTACAGTCAGCCGGCCGGCCGCCCGGTATCCTAAGGGCATTAGTTCATTTGTTCTACAAGCTAGCCGGCTACGGCGAACCTGCTGCCTGCTCGTGACCGACAGAGCGTGGGAAGGAGAGGATTATGGCCTGCGGCTATCCATGGAGCAGCCGGTGACGAGCCGCCAACCCCAACGTTCTTCGCCACGCCGGACGATTTCCGGGCCTGGTTCGAGGACAACCACGAAGGGGCCGGGGAGCTATGGGTCGGGTTCTACAAGGTCGGCTCGGGCCGGCCTAGCATCACCTGGCCGCAAGCCGTGGACCAGGCGCTGTGTTTTGGCTGGATCGACAATCACTCCGTCAGAGGACCTTAACGCGTTCCTTGACGGGCGGGTGCGAGTAGAGAAGCCAGACCACCCACCGCGGCGGGTCGGCTTCCGAGAGGTTCTGGTTGGCCAGGCGGATCATGGCGCGCGCGAAGGCCAACGGGTTGCGCGTGGTTTGCACGGCGTAACGATCGGCCAGGCTCTCGCGCCAGCGGGAATAGCCGTTGATGAGCGGCATGGTGATCAGTGAGAAAAGGCCCACCACCAGCACCAGCAAGGGCATGCCGGCGACGTCGCCCAGACCGCTGAAGCCGAAATAGCCGATACCGGCGCGCAGGAAGAGGTGCGCCAGGTACATCCCGCCCAGGAAGAGCAGGCTCTGCACGATGATGCCGAGTTCCAGGTCGTGGTGGACCTGGTGCCCAAGCTCGTGAGCGATGATGGTCTCGATCTCTTGCGGGCTGTAATCGGCATAGAGCGTGTCGCCCAGGGCGATGCGCTTGCTCGACCCCAGCCCCATGACCATCGCGTTGCCGGCGGTGGTGCGCGCGCTCAGGTTGATCGTGTAGACCCCTACGATGCGCGTGTGAGCCTGCTCGGCTAAGCGTTTGATGCGTTCGATCAGATCAGAGTCATTCAGCGGCGTGAGCTTGTAAAACAGCGGCGTGATCAGCACGGGGGCCAGGTGGCCCAGCAGGACGGCGAAAAAGATCAGGAAGACGGCGGCCCACAGCCACCAGGTAGCAGGGTAGGTGCGCAACAGCCAGTAGATCACCTCGGCCACGGGCAGTCCCAGCAGCAGCCCGAGCACCAATGACTTCATCTCGTCTTCCACCCAGCCGGCGGCCGATTGCGTGCTGAGTCCGTAGCGATGCGGCAAGATGAACCCGCCCCACCAGGAAAGCGGCGCCGTGATGAGGCTGTAGCCGAGGTAGGCGATGGCCACGTAGGCCGCCACCAGTGCGCCGGGAGCGACCAAGTGGGCACGCAGCAGCGCGTCCTTCAGCCACTGCGAGACACCGCTCAAGAGGAAGCCGGTCACCAGGACGGCCGAGAGGGCCATTTCAAGCACCATCAGGCGACGGTGCTGGCGCGCCAGCTGCCTGGCCGCCGCCTGGCGCCCCTCGTCCAATATTACAGCGTCCGATATCAGGCCGGCAGGCATATCTTCCCTCTCGGATTGCGGCATTTCCGTCATCCTTCACCGCCTTCTCACAAAACGCAAGATATCCCCCAGATGGCAGGAATGGCTGTAAGCCTCAAGACAAGGCCCTCCTTAAGCAGACTGGCCCCCGCACGATGTGCGGGGGCCAGTCTGCTTAAGGAGGGCCGGCGCCGGACAGCCGGCGGGGGCGGATTACTTACCCATGCTCTTGTTGTAGTCCCCGATCGCCGTGGTGACGGAAGCGGCGGCCTTATCCATCGCCTCTTGCGGCGTGGACTTGCCGGCCAGCACTTCCTCAACGGCAGTCTCCACCGTCGCGCGCGCGGTGGGGAAGACGCCGATCAGGGCGCCTTGCGTGACACGGTTGTTGGGGGCCATGTGCAGTTGGTCGATGGCCGTCTGGAACTGCGGGTATTTCGCCCGCCAGTCCTTGTCCATCTGCTCGTCGTAGGCCGCCTTACGGATCGGGAAGTAGCCCGAGACGGTGTGCCAGTAGGCCATCTGCGGCGCAGCGACCAGGAACTTGACGAACTCCCAGGCACAGTTCTGTTCCACGGGCGGGCGGTCGTTGATGATCCAGAGCGAGGCGCCGCCGATGATCGTGCCGCCGGTCTTGAAGGCATCTTCATTCGGGCGGGGCAGAACGCCGGTGCCGAGCTGGAACTTGCCGGCCGAGCCGTCGATCAGGCCGCGCAGCGTGGCCGTCGATTCGATGATCATGGCGGTCTTGCCGGCGAGGAAGGCATTACGCGTGTCGACGGTGGTGCGGCCGAAGTTAGCCATGCTGCCGTCATCGAACATGCTCTTCCACCATTCGAGGACCTTGACGCCTTCCGGGCTGTTAAAGGTGGCCTTGGTGGCGGTGCCGTCGCGGCCGTTGCCGTTGTCCACAAACTGTCCGCCGGAGACGGCCAGGAGTTGTTCCACGAACCAGCCGTAGATCGCGAAGGCGACGCCGTAAGTCGTCACCTTGCCGCCACTGTCCTTGATCGTCAGTTTCTTGGCGGCAGCGCGTACTTCGTCCCAGGTGCGCGGCGGCTTGTCAGGGTCCAATCCTGCGGCCTTGAACATGTCCTTGTTGTAGTACAGGATCGGGTTGGAGCTGTTGAAGGGCATCGACCACAGCTTGCCTTCGACAGTGTAGTAGCCAAGAACGTTGGGCTCGAGGTCAGAAACGTCGTACTTGTCCTTGTCCATGAAATCCTGGACAGGAGAGGCGACTTTCAGGTCGACGATCAGGCGGGTGCCGATGTCGTAGAGTTGCACCAGGGCGGGCGTGGCGTTGCTTTGCAGCCCGGCCTTCAGTTTGTTGAGGGAGTCGTCGTAGGAACCCTGGTAGGTCGGGTCGACGAAGCACTTCTGCTGTGAGGCGTTGAAGTCGTCGGCCAGCTTGGGGATCGACTTGCCGCCGATGTCACCGGCCATGCTGTGCCAGAAGGCGATGCGTTGCGCGCCGGCAGGGGCAACTTTGGTCGGCGGCACCTGTGTTGGGGCAGCCGTGGTGGCGGCCGGGGCGGCAGGAGCCGCCGGGGCAGCCGGGGCCGCAGGAGCAGCCGGGGCCGCAGGAGCGGCCGGGGCAGCCGGGGCGCCACAGGCAGTGAGGAGCAGGCTCAGGGTGACGAGCAGGCTCAGTACGATGAACAGGGAGCGCTTCATGGATTCTCTTCCTTTCGCTATTTGAAGAACACTTATCCCTTGACGGCCCCTGCGGTGAGGCCGCGGATCAACTGGCGGTTGCCGGCGATGAAGAGCAAGAAAGTCGGCAGGAGAACGATCACCACCCCGGCCATGACGGTGTTGAACATGAACCGCTCTTCGTCCTGCAACAGGGTGATGCCGATCTGCACCGTGCGCATGCTCTGGTTGTTGGTGATGAGCAGCGGCCACAGGTACTGGTTGTAGGTTTGCAGAAAGCTGTAGATGGCCAGGGTGCCGAGCGCCGGCCGGGCCAAGGGTAAGACGATGGTGGTCAGAAAGCGCAGGCTGCCGCAGCCGTCCATCGTCGCCGCATCGTGTAGCTCGTGTGGAATCGAGCGGAAAAACTGCCGCAACAGAAAGGTGCCGAAAGCGGTGGCCAGGAAGGGCACGCTGAGCCCCAGGAAGCTATCGGTCCAGCCGAGGCTCTTGATCGTCAGGTAGTTGGGGATGATGGTGGCTTCCCAGGGGATCATCATCGTGGACAGGAACAGCAGGAAAGCCACGTTGCGGCCCTTGAAATCGATGAAAGCAAAGGCGTAGGCGGCGAGGCTGGCAGTGATCAACTGGCCGGCCATCACCAGGCTGGATTGGACCACACTGTTGAGCAGGTAGCGCAAGAGCGGCGCCTGCTGCATGGCGTGGACGAAATTAGCCAGGCTCAAGTGCGTCGGCGCCAGGAACGGTGGGTAGGCGGAGATCTCCGTCTCGCTGAGCATACTGATGGTGAAAGCGGACCAGAGCGGAAAGAGCACCACGGCGGCCATCACCGTCAGCAACAGATAGAGGCCGGCGCCGCGCAGGATGCGGGCAGGAGGGGTGCGACGGGAAACCTTCACCAGGGTGCTCATTCGTAGAATACCCTCCTCTCCAGCACGCCGAACTGGAAAACGGTCAGCACCAGCATGATCAGAAACAGCAGGACGGACTGGGCCGCGGCCAGGCCGTACTGGCCGTTGAAGTAAAACTGGCGGTAGATGGAGAAGACGATGACGTTGGTGGAGTCCATCGGGCCGCCCTTGGTCATCACCTGGACCTGGGTGAACACCTGGAAGGCGGCCAGGACATCCACGACCAAGAGGAAGAAAATCGTGGGCGACAACAACGGCAGCGTGATGTGGCGGAACTGGGCCGCGCCACGCGCGCCGTCGATCATTGCGCTCTCGTACAGCTCTTCAGGGATGCCCTGCATCCCCGCCAGCAGGATGATCGTGTTGAGCCCCAGGGCCAGCCAGATCGTGGTGATGGCAATGGCGGGCAGGGCCGTGTTCGGGCTGGTCAACCAGGGGACCGCCGGCAGGCCGACCACTCCCAGGAGATAGTTGAGCCAGCCGAGCGCTGGGTGATACAGGTAGGCGAAGATCAGCGAGGCGGTCGCGCCCGAGACGGCAATCGTACACGAGAAGATCATGCGGTAGATGTCGATCCGGCGCAGGCGCAGGTTGCCCAGCAGGGCCAGGCCCAGCGCGCACAGCAGTTCGGCCGGCACCGTCAGGACCACGAAGAGGAGCGAGCGCTGGAAGCTGTTGAGAAAATCCGGGGTCTCGAAGATGCGCTGATACAGCTCGAGGCCGGCGAAGGCGGCCGGCCGGCCCAGCGGGTCGGTAAAGCGCGCGCTCAGCCAGAAGGTGCGCACCAATGGGACAAAAACGAAGGCCACAAACAGGATCAGCGACGGCGAGAGGTAAAGCGCGGCCTGAACCAGCTTTTTCAGTTCTTGCCGGTTGGCGGCCGTTAACCAGGCAGGCCGGGCGGCCGCGGGACGTTCAGCTTGGGGAAAGCTCGGGCTAATATCCGACATATGATCGCAACCTCGCGCTGGCTCCGACAATGACGTTATCGTCAGAATACTCGTTGCCGATTAAGCCATTACTAAGCACAGGTTAATGGAAGTTGTGCGTCCTGTCAAGAAACGTCAATAATGAGCGGCACGAGTGGCCCCTTGCGCGGCCCTGGTGTAAACTGGCGGGCGATGTGTTGGGCCATCATCCGCCTGTCATTCCAACGCCAACTGACCTACCGGGCGGCGCTGGCGGTTGCGCTGCGCAAACTGGTGATACAGGGAGGCTGATGTCTGCGATGATGGCTGCCATGATATCGGCGCTCCAGCTCTATTTCCTGGAGAAACCGGACCCTTTCGGGCTGGCCCACGTTATGTCATTTCTCTCGCCGGTCGCCGGCTTCGGCATGTTGGCAGCGGCGTTTGCCTTCTGGCGGGTTGGCGTGGCACACTATCAGAGCACGGGGACGTAGAGCGCTGCGCGCAGGCGCAGACAATGTACAGTTCTGACTACAGTTTCGACTACAGTTTGGATTACAGAGGAAGGCCCAATGAGCGACGATAATCTGACGATCCGGACCGAGAACCTGACCCGCCAGTTTGGCAAGCTGGTCGCGGTCGACCGCCTGAACCTGGCGGTGCCGCGCGGGACGATCTTCGGCTTCCTGGGTCCGAACGGCGCCGGAAAATCCACGACCATCAACATGCTGGTGGGGTTGCTGCCGCCCAGCGCCGGGACGGCGCAGGTCGCCGGCTTCTCGATCCTCGACGCGGCGCTGGAGGTCAAGCAGCGCATCGGAGTGGTGCCCGAGGGCCTGAACCTCTACGAGCGGCTGACCGTCAGCGAGCAG
>Ga0209746_1001245_pt1 | contig 12318 bp, 5 predicted proteins | sample BarGraNGADG00211_3_FD_184496 | JGI IMG/M metagenome (GOLD analysis project Ga0209746, IMG submission 184496) | Arctic peat soil microbial communities from Barrow, Alaska - Barrow Graham LP Ref core NGADG0011-211 (SPAdes) (version 2) | ecosystem: Environmental > Terrestrial > Soil > Wetlands >...
AAAAGCCGACAATTGTCAGCAACATAACGAAAATGAGTAATTTTTTTTTCATAGCTGTAATTTTTAAGTGAATGAAACTAATTTTAATTTTCAAAGATACTAAATAAAAAAAGAATTATGGTTTTTCTGATGCGTACATCAGATCGATTTCGGTTGCGGTTAAGGCCCGATGGAAAATTCTTACGTCATCCAACAGTCCACCGAAATGCTTGGATGTAGTTAGATTATAGTTACCCCATGGTTGTGTGGCCCACAATGTACCTTGTCTTGACTTGATGAACCCGAAAGCAAGCCTGGGATAAACTTCTGGTGGTAAACCACTCCATTTAAGTCCGGTAGCTGCATTTAAAGTTGGATCTGCCAGGTTGAAATCTTCCTCTTTCATCTTTTCACCGTTGATATACATTGTTGCGACTTTGGTTGGTCCGTTAAACACGAATACGATAGAAGCCCATTTATCTTTAATAAGGGCAACCATTCCTTCGGCCGGGGTAGGCGATAATAATTTACTAAAGGTACATGCTTTCCATCCCAACGGGTTATTGTTATACAATCCGTCGCCATTGAAGGTCAGGTCATGAGGGTTTGTAGCAGGGGCGCCACAGTCATAGGTGGCGCCAAGCTTACATTCAGCATAACTGCCCTGTATTTCAAACTCGAAACCATAATAAGCGCCAAGACCAACAATAAAATGACCTTGGGGGAGACCATCGGCATCAACATGTCCGACTGAGTTTGTTTTTACCCAGAAGCACAACGAAAATTCAGGTGTGTTCGACAACTGGTCGCCATTTGGAATTTCGATAATGCTGGTAGTTCCGTCAAAGTGTGCAGCTTTTCCTGCCGCAGGCTTATAAGAATCGGCATAGGTTATATTTATTACACTATCAGGGTTGAAAGTACCCACCTGGTCGTTAGTGTTGTCTTCGAAATTCCAGTATGCGATCTGACCGGTTGGAACAAAGGTTCCAATGGTTGTAAATGTGCGGACAAAGCCGGGGATTGACTGGCCGTCAGTTGAGGTTATAACTGGAAAGGTAAGTGTAAACAGGGCTCCGTTCCCCAATTCCTCATTGGGTACGATAGTGATTGTGGAACCGGAAGGTGTTATTGTTAACGGGATGTTTTTTTTATCCCAATCCCTTAAAAGAGTAATGTTGCCGGAGGTTACATTGGCGGCATTGATTGCGAGTGAAAATGTTGCAACAATGGTTGGGTTTGAAGGTACATTATTTGCAGATGTAGCCGCATTCAAATTAATATTTCCTCCAGCCAATTGTGCAACCAGCGCCGACAATTGGAATGTGACTGAATCACTTTTCTTTTTACAGCTTGCCACTCCAATCAGGAGAGCTGCCATGATTAATAATGAACCAAATAAAACAACTTGCTTTTTCATTTTCTTTCAAATTAGAGTTAAAAAAATCAGATTGACCTGTATAATTACACACCAAAAATTACCAGCCGGGATTTTGAGTTAATGTTCCTTCGGAAATATCAATCTCGCTCTGCGGGACCGGCAGGAGTTCGTTTTTTCCGACGGTGAAGCCGAGCGGGCCCAATACAACCCCGGCCCTGCCTGTTCTTATCAAATCCCAGAAGCGCCATCCTTCCATGGCAAGTTCATGCCTGCGTTCGATGAAGATAATATCCCTCAGTTCAGTCTGGCCGGTGACTGTGATATCGGGGAGGATAGCGGGGTTTCCCTGACGTGCCCTGCCCCTTATCATGTTGAGATAAACGAGTGCTTCGGATGGTTTCCCGTTTTCATTCAGCGCCTCGGCTGCCATCAGGAGTATATCGGCATACCGCATCAGACGCCGGTTGTGGCCATACTGCGTAGCTGTGTTGTCGCCCGGCGTCCACACCTTACGGTTATAACATTCAACCTCGATGATGGTGCCGCTCGAGTCCTTTGTTACATCCGGTGTCGATCCGTCACCCAATATCACCACACCGTCGAGGGTATCACCAAGGTCGATCACGGTTCCCTTGTACCTGGGATCTCCGGGTTCAAATGAAGTACGCAGGTCGATGGTAGGACGGTTGAACCCCCATCCGCGGTTAGGAGTCCCCCTCACGCCCTGTGTATTCGCATATTGATTCCCGCCGCTTTCCGTTCCTTCATAGGGCAATGCACCCACTGAGAAAACAGACTCTTTTCCGTTCACGCCATTGATCCCGTTGGCATCAATGAAAACCGGTTCCAGCGCGTATTGTGCCGAAGTGATCACCGCCATGGCATACTTCTCGGCATTGACAAAGTCCTTTCTGAAAAGATAGACTCGGGCAAGAAAAGCATTGGCCGCTCCTTTTGTAGCACGACCCATATCATTGGGTTCATAGGCACTGCGTTCGGGCAGCGCTTCGGCCGCATAGGAGAGATCGGATATGACCTGGTTAAAGATCTCGTCTGCAGAAGCCCTGCCTAAATGCAGCGGCGGATCCAGTATGGTCACCAGCGGGACCCCGCCCCAGGCACGTACAAAATCAAAATAGAGGATGCCCCGTATGAATCTTGCCTCGGCAATATACCGGGTCTGCAATGCAGCGTCCATCGTGATGAGGGGAACCTTTTCGATCACCACGTTGCAGCGTTTCACTCCTATGTAGAGTTTGTTCCACCAGTTGGAGAGTCCGTCCTGTGAAGTGGTCATGGTGAAATTGTCATAGGGGCCCACATTGGTGGCTCCGTCAGGAGGGTTGCTTCCTTTGGCTGCATCATCCGACATGATATCCAGGATCGGATAACCGCCCGAGTTATATTCCCATTCACGGAGCGTAAAATAAGCTGCATTTGTAGCCAGCAGTGCGTCTGAAGCGGTTGTGGGGAAATTATCCTGTGTCATTTCTCCCTGCGGCGGCTTGTCCAGGAATTTTTTACATCCGGGAAGACCGGTCATCAGGAACAGGGCCGAACCCATCAATATTAATTTTGTGATCGTTCTCATGGTCTTCAAAAGGTTAAATTAAGTCCGACAGAATAAACAGAAGTTACCGGATAACGGCCATAATCTATTCCATTATTCAACGGAGCGTCACTTCCGATCTCTGGGGAGTAGCCGGTGTATTTGGCAAACGTGAACAGGTTGTCTGCCTTGACATAGACCCGCAATTTCTGCATGGCAATTTTTGTACTCCATTTCTGTGGCAATGTATATCCGAGCATCACATTCCGGATCCGGATAAAAGATCCGTCCTGGACAAAATAATCCGAGGGCAGGTAGTTGTTTCCTCCCGAGGTAGGCCTGGGCTCATAATAACTGGTTCCGGGGCCGGTCCATCGGTCCATGACACTTTGTTCGAAGTTATAGGAATTCGGACGGACCTCATTCTTGGCGTTATAGATCTTATTGCCCCACTGACCCTGAAGAGAAACTGAGAAGTCGATACCGGCCACTTCAATTCCGAGGTTCACTCCGAGGATGAATGTCGGGATGGGCGATCCGATATTCGTCCGGTCCCGGGCGTCAATTTTTCCGTCCCCGTTGATGTCCACAAAACGAAGATCGCCGGGAACTGCACCATTCATGTGAGGGTAGGCATCCAATTCGGCCTGGTTCTGGAAAACTCCATCGGTCTTATATCCGTAAAAAGAGCCGATGGGAATTCCGACAATCGTCCTTGTTACATAGTCCCCGTTGGCAAGGTACCCGTCGATGAGTTGTGTGTCAGAGCCGCTGACCCCGCCGATGGTAAGCATCTTGTTGTGCAGCGTGGAACCCACGGCGCCGACGTAGTAAGTCACTTTCCCGATCTTGTCGCGCCAGCCAACGTTGAATTCGAACCCACGGTTCAGCACGGAACCTGCATTGAAGAGGACCCTAGCCCCTGGTCCGTTCCCGAGATAACCCGGGGTGGTCAGCGGAATGAGGATGTCGTCGGTCACCCTGTGGTAATAGTCGAACTCGGCAGTCAGCCGGTCATCGAAGAAACCGGTCTCAAGACCGACATCAAACTGGGTGGTGGTTTCCCATTTCAGTTTGCTGTTCCCGTTTACGCCATAGGACGCCGATGAAACGGGAGCCGGGGTTATGCCAAAAACGGTGATTATGTTGTTCTCAACCTTAGAATATCGTCCAGTATAGGGGATCTTGTCATTTCCCACCATGCCCCAGCTTCCCCGGATCTTCAGTTTGCTGATAAACTTTACCGGTTGCATGAATTTCTCCCTGGAGATGTTCCACCCGATAGCGACCGAAGGGAAATTGCCATACCGGTTCTTTTCACTGAACTTGGAAGAGCCGTCGCGGCGGAAGGTCGCGGTAAGGATGTAGCGCTGGTTGAAGGTATAGTTTACCCTGATCAGGTAGGAGATCATCGACCAGTATTCGTTCACGTCGTTTTTGAAACTTGAAATGACATTGATGTTCTGGGTAGGGTCATAGATGTAGATGGGCTGGATATACCAGAAATCACGAGAGTCGCGGATAAGGTTCTTTCCTTCTGTCTTCATGATTTCCGACCTTGCATCCTGCATCGTATAACCCGCAACTGCATCAACATTGTGTTTCCCGAAAGTCTGCTGATAGGAGAGCGTGTTTTCCCAGAGCCAGTTGTAATTGTCATCCCAACTCTTTGAAAGGTCGCTGAAGGGATTGTTCTGTTGCGACATGGAACCGTTGGGGTCCAGTACGGCAAATTTTGGGGTGAAGTTCTCAGCCTTCGTATATCCTGCATCAATCCCGTAACTTGACTTCACGGTGAATGATTTCAGGAAATTGACCGAGAGAAAGATGTTTCCGACGCCCCGTATTCCTTTATTGTAATTGTTCGAATATTCCAGGGAGGCAAGCGGGTTGCCGACCCCCGGTACGGAGGCAAACGTGCCATCACTGTAATACGGCAGGATCGTAGGCAGGGCACGGTAGGCCTGGTAGGTCACATCCGGTGCGATTTGCTGGGAAAAGGGAGCCAGGTTGATATTGGTCCCTAACTGGATATATTTCGACAGGGAATAGGTATTGTTGAACTTCAGGGTAATACGCTGATAGCTTGACTTATCAATGATCCCGCCCTGTTTGAAATAGCTCCCGCTGATGAAATACTGAAACTTCTTTGATGATCCGGAGGCTGACAGCTGAATATCATAGATGGGGGCTGTGTGAAAGATCAGGCCCTGCCAGTCGGTATTATCGACTGCATCGACATTGTTGTAGGTACCCGGTTTGATCTGGTTGGCGATGACTGCATAGTCATGGCCGTTCAGCAGTTTAATCTTCTTGGACAGCTTCTGAATACCGAGCTCCGCGCTGAAATTGAAAACCGTCTTTTCCTGAGTGGAGCTGCCGGTCTTTGTTGTGACTATGATTACGCCGTTGGCACCGCGCGATCCGTACATTGCCGTGGCCGAAGCATCCTTAAGTACTTCCATCGACTGGATATCGGAGGAGTTGATGAAAGAGATGTCATTCAGGATGACACCGTCAACCACGTAGATCGGTGAGGCGCCATAAATGGTGCCGGTTCCGCGGATACGTACAATAGGGTTATCTCCGGGAGTACCGGTCGTACTGGTCACCTGTACGCCGGAAACCAGCCCCTGCAGGCTTTGCACCGGATTCAGCGCCGTGATCTTGGTGATATCATCCCCCTTGATGGAACCAACGGACCCGGAAAGGTCGCTCTTTCTCACGGTTCCGTAACCGATCACCACTACTTCATCAAGGGCCGTTTTCCGGATCTGTAGTTCTATGTTGATCTCCAGTTTTTCTCCTACCGGAAACTCCTGGGATTGATACCCTACATATGAATATATGAGGATCGCAGCAGGCTGACTAACCTTGATGGCGTAGTTACCATTAATGTCACTAACCGTGCCGGTAGTTGTACCCTTGATCAGGACTGAGGCGCCAGGGAGAGTTTCCTTTGTATCAGCGGCTGTTACTGTACCCTTTATTGTCCTTTCCTGTGCTATGGAACCGATGGTAAGCATCCCCGCAAAAAGCAGGATACCCGCTCGTCTGCATAGTCCCGTAATCGTAATCCTGATACCAGGGTGTTTTTTTACCATATCCGGAAGGTTTTTCATGATATTGCAACAGCAAATAACATAAAAAAATTAATCAAAATTTAATTTTAGTTTCAGTTTGAGCATTCACACTGTTACATCATGAGCATGGAGAACCAGAAAGCGTCTACGCCAATACTACTTCACTATGACCATATAAATAGTCAAATATATGAAAAAAAGCTAATTAAAAAAAGAAAAAAGTGAATTTTCAGAAAATCGGGACGTTTTTAAATCCGAAAAAATCAGAACTGCATGATAAAAGCAACGAGGTTTTCGTCAGAATCGAGTGAAAGCCGACGGCGTAACCGGTAACGCCGGGTCTCCACACCCCGGAAACTGATGTTGAGCAATGGGGCGATTTCTTTGGATGACAGATTAAGTTTAAGGTATGCACAGAGCTTGAGGTCGCTCTGGGTAAGATCAGGGAAGGAGATTTTAAGACGTTTAAAGAAATTTTCGTGCGCCTGGTCAAAGAGTTCTTCGAAAACTTTCCATTCGTTATCATTGGAGATGTTTTTATTGATCATGGCCATCAGCCGTTCAAAATACCGTTGCGGATAATCCTTGCCGATGCGCTCTCTCTGTTTTTCCAGTTCATCCCTGATCCCGATCAGAAGTTCATTCTTCTTACTGATCGCCATGGCGGAGTCGGCAAGCTGTATGTTTTTGTGTGAGATTTCGGCTTGTAGTTTTTCATTGTGTAATTTGATGATCTCCTGACCGGCACGCTCTTTTTCAAGCGACACCTTTGCTTCATCTTCTTTCCTGAGCTGTTCATGGTGAAGTATCACGCGATGCCGGAACAGGTATCTGCTACAGAATGATCCGCCCAGCGCTATCAGAATGTAAAGCATATAGGCGATAGGACTCGCGTACCATGCTGGTTTCACATTGAATATTAACGAAATGGGCCCGATCAGCTGCCCTTTGTCATTGAGGGTCCTGACCATAAAAGTATATTCTCCTTTGGGCAACCTATTGTACTCCACGTCCGCCTTTTCGGTCCAGTCGCTCCATTCGCGTTCAATTCCGTCCAACTTATATTGGTAGAGTTTGTTCAGGTACCTGGTGTTTATGCAGGTGAAAGAGAATACCAGGTTATTCCAAGCGTGAGAAATGGCAGGAGTGTGGCCGCCAACTGCGATCCTACGTTTGTTACCTTCCTGATTAATGCAGAATACCTCCCGGAACAGGAGCTTCGACCGGTCGGGAATCTTAGCAGAAAGTGTTACTGTGTTGAACACCGCGAAACCGTTATCAAGGCAGATCAGACTACGGTCCTTGTCGATCTGAACGATATTTTCATACTCATCTACCATTCTGACGGAATAGAGGGGCAAGAAAAGACGGAGGAGCATACGCGCCCGGTTGTCTTTGATCTCAAACAGCGCGACATCGTTCTTCTTTATAAACCAGTAGCGGTCGTTGCTGATCCGAGTGATCCGGATGGCAGCTTCGAATCCTTTGAGCTGCTGATTTAGTTCGATATATGGGATCATCCTGTTACTCAAGTCATCCCATGTATAAAGAATGCTGTCTGTTGTAAAAACGACCCTGTTCCCTATCTTGAATACGCCGATGCTGAAATCAGAAGGGAATCCATCCTTTTTACCGAACAGCAGGTGGGAGGTGACGCTATCGAGGTTATCCGACAACCTGAGTTTATAAAGTCCTTTGACGACGTGGCCAACCCAGATATTGCCAAGATGGTCGGCTTCAAGGAAACGCGATGGTTCCTGGTACCCCTTTACCTGCAAACTGTAAAACATTTTTTTGCCGTCGTACCTATAGATCACCAGGGGTGAGTAGGTGCTTTGGATCAGATAGGGATTTCCATCCTTGTCTGCTTTCTGAATGCTGTATCCCCCGCTCACCTTGGAAACCTTCCGGATGGTCCTTCCCTCCACGATGTAGGTTCCTGAAGTATGCCCGCAAAACAGGATCCCATCTATCACCTTTAATTGCCACACTTGCCCTTGCGAATTATCGAGGAATCCCGAAAACCTGAAAGTCCCCGTCTCCCCTTCGGAAGCATAGGTAAAGATTCCGCGGTTCGTACCCACGTAAAGCGTTCCTCCCACCAGGGCAGCCGTATAAACCGCTCCGAGCTGCGCTCCTTTTTCCTGGTAAATATCCAGGATGCTGTTGAAGGAGATGTTGTCGATGCCTTTATCGAGTCCTACCCACAGCGTGCCGTCTGTACCCTGGCACATAGAGAGAACGGTATTGTTCTGAAGGGCGTTCTCGTTATGCAGGTGATGCAGGATATTTCCATGGAGATCAAGCACGAACAGTCCTTTAACGATGGTGCCAATGATTAGACGGTCTCCGCTGACCAGGCCGTTGTTTATCTGGTATTTTTTCAGGGCCTCATTGGCCTCCGATTTCCAGGGAGAAATGGTTTTTCCATCAAAGTAAAACAGTCCCTGGGAGGTTGTGCCGATAAGAAACGCTTTTCCCGGGTAGGGAAGGATGGTCTTAACCTCGGTTCCAGCCAATACCCTGTCGGCATCGATGTTAACGAGAGAGTTGTTTCGAAGTTCATAAAAATTTCCGTTCACCGACTGCACGAAGAGCCTGTTACTGGCCTTCAGGAGGAAGATGATGGTACCTGGAATGGTGATGGACTTCACGCGCTGCCCGTCAAAGACAAACAGGGCGGAGAAACTCTGGAAATAGATCTTTTTACCCAGTTGTACAATCTTCCATATCTCACTGTTGGGGAAGGCGTCATCGCTGATCAGGGACTTCAGGGAATGGTAACGGTACTCATTGTCCTGATCCTTTTCCCAGTAACCGAATTCCTCATATGAGCCCGTGTAAATCCGTTTATCTGGGGCAACATATACCGACCGCACAATGGTCTGTCCGGGGTTGCGCAGGGTTGACCAGTGGTTGCCATCGAAGATCAGCAGGCCATCGTTGTTCCCGAAGTAAACAAATCCGTCCGGCTCTGCATCAATCGACCAGTTCTGGCTTCCGGCATGATAATCCTGGCGGGTATAATGCTTCACCATGTAAGACTGGGAATCCGCCATGGCAGTCTCTGTAAAAACCAGGAGAGCAGTGAAAGCCAAAATGTTTTTCATCTTCATCATACATGCCTTATTATTCATGCCCGAAGACCGGTTTGCCAGACGAACCAAACAAGTGATCGGTTTAATTTTTTAGAGACGAAAGATAAAAAAATATTTAACGATATGACAGAAATTGAATTCATACAATTTTAACTGAAAATCTTCCTTCATTTTTCGGATTGTCACTTTGGAATCAGTTTACTGATCATGTAATTAAGGGGTTCCTGCACAACAGCTGATTAATGGTAAATATTCGGAACCGAAAGAGTAGATGCTTTCAGTAAGGCATCTTATCCTGCTTCTCCGTCCATTCTCTGAAAAGCTCCGTGGCTTCGGGATGGGTGACCTGATGAAAAGTTAGTGCTCTTTCTTCAGGCATTAGGTTCATTTCCTCATAAATGTGATTGTCCTTGAACCCGATGGCTTCAGCCTGGTAACGGGTTGAAGCGTAATATACTTCCTTGATGTTGGCCCAGTATATTGCCGAAAGGCACATCGGGCAGGGTTCGCAGGTTGCATAGAGCACGGCGCCGGAAAGGTCAAAATTGCGGATGTTTCTGCAGGCTTCACGGATCGCAACAATCTCAGCATGAGCAGTAGGATCATTCTGTGAAACTACCCGGTTTCCACCTTTCCCGATAATTTTGCCATCCATTACCACGACAGCTCCAAAAGGTCCGCCGATATTATTTCTTATCGATCGATAGGCCAGGTTAAAAGCTTCGTTGAGGTATTTTTCATGCGGTTGCATAAGCGTTATTCTACGTTTTGCTGTTTTATTAAAGCTATTGCCGATAGCAAAAATAAGAGGTAAATTGGTTCGATGGACAAACCTGGCGATTATTCCGGTCATTTTCCCGTTTTCGTGCCGGGGGCATTCTAATTATGCCATCCCATCATTTTGTCTTAATTTTGGTACCGTAAATTCAATTTTAAATCTGGAGGCCTTTGTCTGATAGATTTTCACCTGTTCCTCTTCCCGGGCTCGTTCGACTGACACTTGCAGAGATCCGTCAGAACCGGTTCATGGGTATCCCCGGCAGCCTTTTCTTTGTTCCGAAGCCGACCGATCCTTTCCGGATGCAACGTTATGGAAAAACCCTGGAAACGCCGCTGGGCGTGGCGGCAGGCCCTCATTCCCAGCTTGCCATGAACATCATTGCTGCCTGGCTTTGCGGTGCACGTTATATTGAACTGAAGACCATCCAGACGCTCGACGATCTTCGTGTTTCCAAGCCCTGTATCGATATGCAGGATGAAGGATACAACTGTGAATGGTCGCAGGAGCTGAAAATTGATCAGTCGTTCACCGAATATCTGAATGCTTGGATTCTCATCCATATTCTCCACAAGGAACTCGGGTTTGAAGGTGTTCCCGGAACCCTATTCAACATGAGTGTGGGGTATAACCTCGAAGGAATCCTGAAACCGAATGTACAGAGTTTTCTGAACCGGATACAGGATTGCAACGTGGAACTTGAGGAGGCGAAAACCACGATCCATGCATTCTATCCCGCGATCGACGAACTGAACATTCCCTCCTGTATATCCGACAGCGTCACGCTGAGTACCATGCACGGTTGTCCGCCGGAAGAGATCGGGAAGATCGGTCAATACCTGATCAGGGATAAGAAATTGCACACGACCATCAAGCTGAACCCCACTTTGCTTGGGGCCGAATCATTGCGCAGCCTGCTGAATCAAAAAAACGGGTTCTCCACGGAAGTTCCTGACCTGGCTTTTGAGCACGACTTGAAATATCCTGACGCGGTGGGGATCATCAATTCCCTCTCTTCGGCATCTTCCGGCAATGGGTTGCAATTCAGCATCAAACTCACCAATACGCTGGAATGCCTCAATACCCGGAATGTTTTCGATGAAAAAGAAAGCATGCAATATATGAGCGGACGGGCACTTCATCCAATCAGCATCAACCTGGCACGGAAACTACAGAACGACTTTAACGGAAAGCTTGATATATCTTTCTCCGCCGGAGTAGATTGTTTTAATATCGTTCCTGTGCTTGCCTGCGGGATGAGGCCGGTGACCATTTGCAGTGATCTGCTTAAACCCGGCGGTTACGGCAGGTTGTGGCAATATCTTGAGAATATCCGCAAAGAATTTAAAAAAGAAAAAGCCGCGGGCATCGATGATCATATTCTCATCTCTTCCGGCAAGCCTGGTCAGGATCTGCCCGAAGCCGGCCTGATGAACCTGAACAACTATGCTGACATCGTGGCCGGTGAATCTGCATACAAAAAAATGTTGCTTAACGACCCGGATATAAAAACCCAAAGGCCGCTGGGTTATTTCGATTGCATCCACGCGCCTTGCATTGATACTTGTCCTACGAACCAGCATATTCCCGGTTATATGTTTGCAACTTCCCGGGATGACCTGGCTGCTGCTTTCGAAATCATTTTCGATACCAACCCGTTTCCATCTGTAACCGGCATGGTATGCGACCACCTGTGCCAGTTGAAATGCACAAGGATAAATTACGATGAAGCATTGCATATTCGCGAGGTCAAGCGGTTTGTTGCCGAAAATTATTCCGGAGATCTTCCGGGAGATCACGCAAAACCCAACGGAAAAAAAGCTGCCATCATCGGTGCCGGACCAGCCGGATTATCCTGTGCATGGTTTCTCAGAAAGGCAGGATTTGAAGTGCATGTTTTTGAGCAGAAGAACCTGGCAGGAGGCATGGTCTCCGCAGCCATCCCTTCCTTCCGGCTTACAGGTGAGGCCATCGACCGCGATATCAGCCGCATCCTGGCATCCGGAATAAACCTTCATCACAGTTATCGTATCCGTACTGAGAATTTTGATGAAATCCGGAAGAATCATGAGGTGGTATTCCTGGCAGCGGGAGCACAGCAATCGGCCAGCCTGGAGATTGAAGGAATTGAATCGGAAGGCGTTCTTGACCCGTTGGAGCTCTTGTATAACGTTCGGAAAAACCCGGATCTGCCGGCAGGTAAACATGTTGTGATTATCGGTGGCGGAAACACCGCCATGGATGCGGCCCGTACAGTTTACCGGCTGGCAGGGGAAGGAGGAACCGTAACCATCATTTATCGCCGTTCGGTCAGGGAGATGCCTGCCGACAAAGGCGAGATCGCAGCAGTTCTTGAAGAAGGTATCCGGATCATGGAACTGACCAATCCTGAGCGCGTAGTTACGACCGACGGGAGGGTAAGTTCAGTGGTGTGTTCACGGAATATACTT
>Ga0209746_1001247_pt1 | contig 12307 bp, 10 predicted proteins | sample BarGraNGADG00211_3_FD_184496 | JGI IMG/M metagenome (GOLD analysis project Ga0209746, IMG submission 184496) | Arctic peat soil microbial communities from Barrow, Alaska - Barrow Graham LP Ref core NGADG0011-211 (SPAdes) (version 2) | ecosystem: Environmental > Terrestrial > Soil > Wetlands >...
CTGAACTACGCGCTCCAGGCGCTGGCCTGGAACGTACGCGTCGAGCCGCAGGAGGGGATGAAGCCGATCGTCGTCTTCAACCCGCATGCCTGGCCCGTCAGGACCAACGTGGAGCTGGAATACGGCGACTTGCACGACGGCGATGGGCTGCAGGAAGAGAGCGGCCGGCCCGTGGCCCTGCAGACCGTCCAGTCCTGGGCCGCCGCCAACGGCCGCTCTCGTCTCAGCTTTCTAGCTGAGCTGCCGCCGCTCGGCTACCGCACCTATCGGGTGGCGCCGGGGACCGCCGCCGGCAAGGCACATGAGGCCGATGGCAGCAGTACGGCAGGGCGGGAGACGGCGGAAGCCGCGGAGCATGTGCTGGAGAACGGGCGCTTCCGCCTGGAGATCGACCCGCTGACGGGCTACATCGCCAGCCTGCGCGACAAGCAGGCCGGCTGCGAGGTTTTCACGAGCGAGGCCGCGGTCCCGCTGATGATCGATGACCCGTCGGACACGTGGAGCCACAACGTCTTCAAGTTCGACCACGTCTGCGGCGCTTTCCGGGCCAGCCGCGTCCAACTGGTCGAGTGCGGACCGGTTAAGTCCGTGCTGCGCGTGACGAGCGAATACGCGGCTTCGCGGCTGGTGCAGGACTTCACCCTGTACAGGGACCTGGAGCAGATCGACGTGCACGTGACGGTCGACTGGCACGAGCACTTTAAGATGCTCAAGCTACGCTTCCCGGCGCACCTGCACAGCATGAAAGCCACCTACGAGGTACCATACGGCCACATGCAGCGCTTCGCAAGCGGCAAGGAAGAGGCAGGCCAGGGGTGGGTGGACCTGTCAGGGCTCTCGCGTGACACGGGTGACCTGTACGGGGTGAGCATCCTCAACGACGGCAAGTACAGCTTCGACGTCAACATCCGCGACATCGGCCTGACGGTCCTGCGCAGCCCGGTCTACGCCAACCACATGCCGGCCGTGCCCGTGCCCGGCAAAGAGTATTCGTTCATCGACCAGGGGATCCAACGTTTCACCTACAGCATCCTGCCGCATACGGGCGGTTGGGAGGAAGCCGGCACCGTGCGCCGCGCAGCCGAGCTGAACCAGCGACCGCTGACATTGCCCGGCGCCACGCAGCCCGGCGGCAAATTGCCGCAGAGCGCGTCCTTCCTGAGCGTCGACCGCGACAACGTCGACGTCTCGGTGCTGAAGCAGGCGGAAGAAAACGACGACCTGATCCTGCGCGCCTATGAAACGGCTGGTGTGGCCGGTCGTGCGACCCTCTGCCTCGGCGCGCCGCTGGGCGACCGGACCGTCGTGGTCGATTTCGGCGCCTGCGAGATCAAAACGCTGCGCATCCCGCGCGACCCGGCCCAGCCGGTACTGGAAACTAACCTGCTTGAGTGGCAAGAATGAAGTTTGAGCGTGGCGGCGACGACTGGACCTTCAAGGGTTTTATCAGCGAGGACTGGCGCTGGCGCCGCGCGCACCTGCCGGATTCGCCTGATCTGCGCTGGTACTGGCCGGAGAGCGTGCCGGGCAGCGTGACGGATGACCTGTGGCGGGCCGGACAGATCCGGGACCCTTATTACGAACGCAACGGCTACACATTCGTCGTCAACGGGCGCAAGGTCTATGCGAAGGGCTGGAATTGGGTGCCCATCGACGTGCTTTACGGCGTTCCGCGGCCGGAGAAACGCGCACGCCTGCTGGAACTGGCCCGGCGCGCGCACGTCAATCTGCTGCGCGTCTGGGGCGGCGGGTTGATCGAGACGGAAGCCTTCTACAAGCTGTGCGATCGCTACGGCATCCTGGTCTGGCAGGAACTCATCCAATCCAGCTCAGTAGTGGACAACCATCCGCCGGAAGATGCGGAGTTTGCGGCCATGTTGATCACCGAGGCCGAGCAGATCATCCCGCGCCGGCGCAACCACCCCTCGCTGGCCGTCTGGTGCGGCGGGAACGAGCTGATGGACTGGGACTCAAAGCCTGCCGGCGACGGCATCCCGCTCCTTGCCGCCCTACGCGACGCAGTGGAGCGGCTGGACCCCGGCCGCGCCTGGCGGCCCACCTCCCCCTCCGGCCCGCTGTTCGAGAACTCACTGGAAAACATCGCGCGCGCTCCGGACGCGTTGCACGACGTGCACGGTCCCTGGGAGTACCAGGGGCTGACGGAGCAATACACGCTTTACAACCGGGGCAGCTCGCTGTTCCATAGCGAGTTCGGCGTTGATGGCTACACGAACGAACGCACCATCGAGGCGCACATCACCCCCGCCAACCCCTGGCCGGCCACGCGTGACAATCCGGTCTACCTCCACACCGCCTCTGGTGGATCAAAGAGGCCACCCTGCAAGCAGCCTTCGGCGACCTGCTGCTGTTGCCCGGCGAGAGCCGGACGATCGCCGCCGAGTGGCACAACGTTCCAGAACCAGACCGGCACCTGCAGGTTCAGGGCTGGAATACCCCAACCGTCGTCTTTTCGTAATAGCATAGTCAGGAGCACTTATGGCAATCGAGTTTCCGAAAGATTTCCTGTGGGGCGCAGCCACCTCTTCCTACCAGATCGAAGGCGCCTGGAACGAGGATGGCAAGAGCGAGAGCAACTGGGACCGTTTCAGCCATACGTCCGGCCATATCATAGACAAGAGCACGGGCGATGTAGCCGTCGACCACTACCACCGCTGGCGCGAGGACGTGGCGTTGATGGCGGAACTCGGGCTGAAGGCCTATCGCTTCTCAATCGCCTGGCCGCGCGTTCTGCCCTCCGGTTGGGGCAAGGTGAATCCGGCCGGCCTGGGCTTCTACAGCCGCCTGGTGGACGAGCTGCTGAGCCACGGCATCCAGCCGCTCGTGACGTTGTATCACTGGGATCATCCGCAAGTCCTGGAAGACAGAGGCGGCTGGACGGTGCGCACCACGGCCGAGGCATTTGCCGAGTACGCCGAGGTGCTGGCCCGGCAGCTAGGCGACCGGGTGACGATGTGGGCCACCTTCAACGAGCCCTGGGTCAGCGCCTTCCTGGGCTATATGCAGGGCGTGCATGCGCCCGGGCATCACGACCTGGGCGAAGCGGTCGCGGCCACCCATCACCTGTTGCTGGCGCATGGTTGGGCAGTGCCGATCATCCGCCGGGATAGCCCCGGATCACAGGTGGGCATCGTGCTCAACATGGCGCCTATTGTGCCGGCCTCCTACAGCCAGGCCGATGAGCAGGCAGCCCGCCTGTCTGACGCCAGCCTCAACCGCATGTTCGCCGACCCCCTGAGCGGCCGCGGCTACCCGGACGAGCTACACGAGCGCTACACACTGCCGGCGAGTCTGGTACAGCCGGGGGACATGCAGGTCATCAAGGCCCCGCTTGACTTCGTCGGCATCAACTATTACTTCCGCAACATCGTGCGCAACAATGAGATAGCGGAGGAACGCAACAAGCCGCGCGAGGTCTTCCCTAACCAGGAGCACACCGAGATGGGCTGGGAGGTCTACCCGGAGGGGCTATATGAGCTTCTGACGCGTCTGAAGCACGATTATGACTTCCCCGCCTACTACATCACCGAGAACGGAGCCGCGTTTCCCGACCACGTCGCAGCCGACGGCAGTGTGGACGACCCGCGGCGTCTGGCGTACGTCAAGGCGCACCTCGAGCAGGCCGCGCGGGCCATCGCCGAGGGCGTGCCGCTGCGCGGCTACTTCGTCTGGTCGCTGATGGATAACTTCGAGTGGGCGCAGGGGTATACCAAGCGCTTTGGCATCGTTTACGTCGATTGTGCCACCCAACGGCGCATCCCGAAGAGCAGCGCGCGTTGGTTCCAGCGAGTGATTGCGGATAATGCCATCGTGGGGTGAGCCGGCGTTCGGCCCTGTCAGCCGAAATAGGCCTGATTCAGCTCGCCCAGGTCTCTGAAGACCCAATCCGGCGGCGGCTGCATGGCGGCGAGGGACTCAGGCGTGCCCACCCCGGTGAGCACGCCGATAGTGCGCATGCCCGCCCGCTGGCCGCCCAAGATGTCCGTCTCAGGCCGGTCGCCGACGGCAGCAGTCACGTCAGCCGGGACGCCCAGGCGCGGCAGGGCGTAGAGATAAATGCCGGGAGAGGGCTTGCCAAACACGCGCGGCTCGCGGTCGGTCGCCGCCTGGAGCGCGGCAACCAGCGAGCCGGCGCCGGGCACTAGCCCCAGCGGCGTGGGCAAGGTGCGGTCGGTGTTCGTGGCAATGAACGGCGCGCCCCGGCGGATTGCCAGCCCGGCCTCCTGCAGCCTGGCGTACGTCAACTGGCGGTCCATGCCCACCACCACCACGTCAGCCTGCCGGTGGTCTTCGGTGAAACGGAAGCCGGCGGCGGCCAAAGCCTGCCGAATGCCCTCTTCGCCGACCAGCAACACCCGTGCGCCGGGCATTTCTCCGGCCAGGGTGGTCGCGGTGACCTCCGCCGAGGTGAGGACCTCCTCAGCCCGGCAGGGTATGCCCATACCGTTCATCCGCTCGGCGACCTTGTCGGGTGGGGTGGTCGAGTTGTTGGTCAGGAAGACAAACGGGACGCCTGCCTCACGCAGGGCCGCGATGAAGGCGGCCGCGCCGGGCACAGCCACGTTGCCCCGGTACATGACGCCGTCCATGTCAAAGACAAAGGCCTGCAGGGCGCGCAGGCCGCGCACACCTGCCCCCGCTCCATCGCCGGCGTCATTCATCGGCTTCGGCCTCGCTGACTTCCTGCTCCACGTCGACGGCCGCGGTGGCGACCGCCCAACTGACCACGCCCCAGCTACCGCCTGAGATCAACAGCGCCAGGAAGATGGAGAGCGGGTTGAGCGGCACGTTACCGCGGAAAATGCCCACCAGCGCCAGGATGATCCCGGCCGCGGCGCAGACCAGCCCGATGCGCAGCGGCAGACCAAGACGGGCGAACCAGGAGCGCGCTTCCCGTGCGCCGGGTTGAGTGGTTGGTTGGTTCAAAGGCGCAACCTCACTTCGCCAGCACCTGCGCCAGCTCGAGCAGGCTCAGGTCCAGCGCCTTTTTGTTGGCGACCACATCGGCCAACAGTGTGGCGACGATCTCGCCCCGGATCAGGCCCATCAGCACCCCGCTCACGCCACGCTCCAATTCCTCCACCGCGGCCGCTGCCAGGCGGGTAGCCAGCAGGCGATCAAATGCGCCAGGCGCCCCGCCGCGTTGGATATGGCCCAACGTGCTGACGCGCAGCTCGAAGCCCAGGCGTTCCTTGTGTTCCTCAAAGTAGCGTGCCAGCCCGGCGGCGTTGTACTCGGCGCCCTCGGCGACCACCACCAGGGCGTGCGGTTTGCCGCGCTCGTAGCCGCAGCGCAGCGCGACCGCGATCTCCTCGGGATCGGTATCGACCTCAGGGATCACCACTGCTTCCGCGCCGCCGGCAATCGCGGCCATGAGCGCCAGGTAGCCGCAGTTACGCCCCATCACCTCGATCAGGAAGGCCCGCTGGTGCGATGAGGCCGTAACTTTGAGCCGGTCTATTGCCTCCAGGGCGATGTTGAGCGCCGTATCCACCCCAATACACGTCTCTGAGCCGTACAGATCGTTATCGATGGTAGAGGCCACGCCAACCACCGGAAAGCCCATCTGGCACAGGGCCTGCGAGCCGGTCTGCGAGCCATTGCCGCCGATGACCACCACGGCCTCGACGCCGCGTTCGCTCAGGCTGCGGATCGCTTTACGCCGCCCCTCTTCGGTCTTGAATTCGAGCGAGCGCGCGCTGCCCAGCATGGTGCCGCCCAACTGGATAACGCCGCTGACGTCCCGTGCGCTCAGCGGGAGCAAGTCACCCGAGATGAGGCCGGCGTAGCCGTGCCGGACGCCGAACACTTCCCAGCCCTTGTCGACGCCGGTGCGCACGACCGCCCGGATGGCCGCGTTCATGCCTGGGGCATCGCCCCCGCTGGTCAGGACTGCGATTCGTTTCATGAGACCTCCGCCGGTCTAATATCCTTCACGTTCAATTGCAGACGCCGCGCGCCGGTGAACTCGTTACACTCCAAAATATAAGCCAGGTCGACGGTCCGCGGCAACCGGCCGTACCAATGCCCGTGCCGAAAAGCGATCGCTTCCCACTCTTGCCCACTCCCCGGACCAAACGCGCGCGGGTCGCGCACAGTGAGCTTCAGATGCTGGGCCTCCAGCCCGACTTGCGACTTTGAGATGACTTCCAGGCCCAGGCTGGCCAGCACCGGCTGCGGGTTAGCGCTGCCGCAAGGTTCCAACTGCGCGAGAAGCGCTTGTGTCGCCCAATCGAGCTCTCCCAGCTCGATCACTACGTCTATATCCAGCACCGGCCGCAAGTCTCGCCCGGCCAGTTGGGCCTCGGCGAGCGCCTCCAGGCGGGCGCGCAGCTCGGGCAGGCGGTCGTTGGCGACAGTGAAACCCGCCGCCGCGGCGTGTCCGCCGTGTCGCAGCAACAAGTCCCGGCACTCATCCAGGGCAGCGATTATGTCAAACTCCGGGATACTGCGCGCCGAGCCGCGTGTGCTTTCGCCGTCGACGCGCGCCACCAGCGACGGCCGGTACAACTCCTCAGCCAGACGGCCCGCCACCAACCCCACCACACCGTGCTCGAACTGGGCATCGTCGATCAGGTAGAGGTAGCGCTTCGTGCGCTCCTGTTCGATGCGCTGCCTGGCCACTGCCACGAAGCGCTGGGTGAGCGCCTGCCGCTTGCGATTCAACTCGCCCAACTTTATGGCGATCGAGCGCGCCGCGACGGCATCGGGTGCCGTGAGCAGCCGGTAGGCGATGCTCGCCGACGCCAGGCGCCCAGCAGCATTGAGGCGCGGTCCGAGCACGAAGCCTATTGCGGTGGCGTCCACCCGCCCAGGCGACAACCTGGCCTCGTCGAGCATCGCCAGCACGCCGGGCCGCCGCGCCCGGTTGATCTCAACCAGGCCGCGCTGCACCAGGGAGCGGTTCTCGCCCAGCAGAGAGGCGAGGTCGGCCACCGTCCCCAGCGCCACCAGGTCCAGCAGATCGGCCTCTCCCAGGCTCAACGGAGCCGCGGCGACGGGGTCCTCTCTCTCGGCCTGAAACAGGGCCTGGGCAAGTTTGAAAGCCAGCCCTACGCCGGCCAGGTCCTTGAACGGGTAACGATCGCCCGCTTGCTTGGGGTTGATGACCGCCAGCGCCGGGGGCAATTCCTGGCCTCGCTCCGGGCTGTGCACGATGGAGTGGTGATCAGTGACGATGACGTCCATTCCCAGGCCCTGGGCATAAGCCACCTCTTCCAGGGAGCGAACGCCGCAGTCAACCGTGATCACCAGCCGGGCGCCCCAGGCAGCGACCTTGTCCATCGCGCCGAAGTTGAGGCCGTAACCCTCGTCAACGCGGTGTGGGATGTACGGCGTCACGCGCAGGCCAAGCGCCCGCAGGGCCTGCACGAGCAAGACCGTCGAGGTCACACCATCCGCGTCAAAATCGCCGTAAACCGCCACCGGCTCGTCCTCACGCACCGCGCGCCGGATACGCTCGACGGCGACCGCCATGCCGCTCAGGCGCAGGGGATCGTCCACCCGCACGCGGCCGGTGAGAAAAGCATCCACGTCGTCAGGATCGATCACGCCACGGTTGTGGAGGATCTGCACCAACAGCGGGTGCAGGTGAGGGAAACGAGCGCGGAAGTCAGGCGGCACGAGCGGCCTGATATTCCAGCGCTTGAGCGTCGGCGGCATAAGCCCTCAGTACATATCCGGATCGGCGGCCCGGCCTACCGGCCCCTCAGGCAGCCAGGCAGACCAGCGGGCGGCAAACTCCCGGCATTATAGCTTCAGCAAGAGAAAACTGCAACGCGCTGGACAGGCCCTTGGACGCGCAGACCCCTCCTTGCGGAGGGGTCCGGCCTTGGCGGCGGAGCGGGCTTACTGGCCCCAACTCTGCCGTTTTACGAAGTCCGTCAGGAAGGGGATCTTCACGTACTTTCCGTTGTAGGCCTGCAATCCCCAGTAGATCAGGGCCACCCAACAGACGATGGCAGCGATGCCGCCCAGGCAGCCGAAAGACACGGCCCCGAGCACGGCGATGAGCACCCAGGCAACCACGCCGGCAGCCAGCGCTTGCATGGTATGGGCCTTCAAGAAGGGCCGGCCCTTCTTGTCTTCCATGAGCATTATGACGATCGGAACCACAGGGGTGAGGACATAGTCCAGCAACGCCCAAAGCTTATCGTCGCTGGTGATCTCCTCTCCAGGTGGCACGATTCCCTGCCCGGCCGGTTCATAAGGACTTGTCATGTGACCCTCCGTGAGAAGCGAGCTGTTGAGAAGGCGTGAGAATTGCGCTCTATTAGGGCGCTGATTGTGACCGATATTATAAGGTAGTCAAGCACGGTCTGTCAATAAGTGAATTGGCTCCTGCCTATGGCTCCTGCTGGATCGTCCCTTTCCGCAACGCGATCGCCACCGCCTCCATCCGGCTGCTCACGCCCAACTTGGCGTACAGCCCCGATAACAGGTTCTTGACCGTCTGCTCGGACAGATGGAGTGAGGCGGCAATCCTCCGGTTGGTTGCGCCCTTTGCTAACAGTCGCAGCAAGGTCAACTCACGAGCGCTGAAATCGCCCTCGACGCGCGTTGGGGTCCCAGGAGCCACCTGCCGATAATGCACCAGCACCTGAGATGTGACCCCGGGATCCATCGCCGCGCCGCCGGCCGCCACGGCGCGGATGGCCTCCAGGAGCTCCGCGGCCCGCGCCTCTTTCAGCACGTAGCCCTGCGCGCCGGCCATGATCATCGCATCGACCAGGCTATCGCCGTGGTGCATGGTCAGCGCCATCACCTTGACGGATGGTTGCCTGGCCAGAATCTCGCGCGTCGCCTCAACGCCGCTGCGGCCGGGCAGGTGCAGATCCATCAGGATCACGTCGGGCCGCAACTCGGCAGCCAGCCGGATTCCGCTTTCCGGGTCGTCGGCTTCCCCTACCAGCGACATGTCCTCTTGGGGCTCCAGGACGGCGCGCAACCCGTCGCGAAACATCGCGTGGTCATCCACGATCAGAATATGGATCCTGTCCATAGCCTTCAAACCCCACCCCGCACCGGCAAAACCGCGCACACGGTCATACCCTGGCTTACCTCTGACTCTACGGAGAAGGTCCCTCCCAGCGCCTCGACACGCTCCCGCATTAGGGCTAAGCCCGCATGTTCACCCCCAATGCCTTCCCCACGGGTGATGATGCTCGGATCGAAGCCGTTGCCGTTGTCTTCGATACGCAACTGCACCTTGTCTGTGCCCACCCAAGTCAACTGTACGCTCACTCGCTCTGCCTGTGCGTGCTTGCGCACATTCGTCAGCGCTTCCTGGGTCACGTGCAGCAACGCGAGCTCGCGTTCATGGTCAAGACGTTGGCAATCTTCACCGACAGTAGAGAAATGGACCGGAATGCCGGTCCGCGATTGGAACCGCGAGACCTGCACGGCAAGGGCGTCGTGCAGGCTACAATCCGTCAGATCGGCAAATCGTAGCGCGAAAATCGTGGCCCGTGCATCTCGGATCGCACGTTGCAGCCCGACACTGATCGCCTCCAACTGGCCGCGCAATGCCCCGTTGCCTTCTCCCAGCAGCGCCTGACACCCATCCGCGCGGAGCAGCAGGGCGGGCAGGTCCTGCGCCAGGCCGTCGTGCAGGTCGCCAGCCAGCCGGTTTCGCTGCTGGGTGAGGGCAAGCTCTTGCGCCTGCCGGCGGCCGCGCAAGGTTTCCTGTACAACCGTTACCAGTTGCGCGAAGATCTCCAGCGTCTGGACGTCATCTTCCGTGAAGTGCCGCCCGGGCGTATCCTCCACGATCAGCACACCGGCCGCCCGGTCTGCCGCGAACACCGGCACCAGGACCAGTACGCCCATGCTGCCGGGGGCGACCCGGGGGGTGCGCCCAGGCCAGGCAGCATAGTCGTCCAGCACCAGCGGCTGCTTCGAGCTCAGAACATGCCCCGCAGCTCCCTCGTCAGGCCTAACCCGGTAAACTGCGGAGGGAATCGGGGGAAAGCCGGGCTTGCGATAGCTTGCCGCCATGACCAGGTCGCCGCTGCCCTCCTCGCGCAGCGCCAACAGGCCGCCCTGGGCTTCGAGCAAGTCAACGCCGCGGCGGACGATGTCCTCCAGCAGTTGCCTGCTGTCCCGGCCGCGGGATAGCTCGGCGCTCGTGGCGTGGAGGGCGCCCCAGCGCGCGTTCCACGCCACGAACATCCTCTCCGCCCGCGCGCGGGCAAGCAGGTTGTCCGCGGCAACGCCCACCGCGAGCCCGATCGCCCGTAAGATCGATCCGGCCAGCTTGGGTGCTTGCAGCTCTTGGACTGACGCGAGACAGATGACGCCCATTGCACCGCCGGCGGAGTCCAACGGTGCACTCAGCCATGCGCGCAAGCCGGCATCCCGGGCCCACGCCAGCCCGCGCTTGTGTGCGCTCAGGTTATCGGCATGGATGAAGCCCCTCGTGTCCAGGGTCTCGCCAATCGGCCAGTCCTCGCGGCCCGCACGCCCGGGAAACGCCCTCTCGCCGTCAGGCAGCCCGCAAGAAGCCACCAGCTCCAGCCCCGTGGCACGCCCGGCCAGCAAGTAAACCGCGCCGATCTCCCAGCCCAGGCCCCGGCACAGGCTCTCCAGTGCGGCCCGCAACTTCTCTTCCAGCGTACCAGGCTGCAGCATGGCAACGAGTACGTCATCTCGCACTGCCATGGCGCGAGACAGCTCCTCAGCGCGCTCGCGCGCCAGCCGCTCGCTGAGACCGACGGCCAAGACCTGCATCAGGATCTCGAGATACAACAGGGTCACATGCTGCGGAGGGGCGTCGCGCCAGCAGAGCAACACCTGCCCCACTGGATCCTTCCCGGCAACGAGACGAACCGACGCAATCGCGGCCGGCATGAGGCGCTCCGCCTCCAGTTGTACCCAGGGCTCTGGGACAGTGACCCAACACGCGGCGGACGCCTGGACAGGCAGGCGCAGCTCAGCCACCAAGTTCGGGGAAAGGACCGCGGCTTCGGGCGCCGAATAGGATGCGTCCGAACCATCGTCCAGGCAGAGGGTAACAGTGTCACAGCCGCTATGGACGCGTAGCCAGGCGACCACACCCTGCGCGGCTGCGGCCGCTGAGGCGGCCCCGGTCAAGGTGCCCCATAGCGACAAGGCGACCGGCAGGTCGAGCGGTGAGATAAGCGGAACGCTCATATGCGATGGTATCGATGACATGCGAGATCCTCCCCGGCGGGCCGGTGGAACAGCCAGGAGTGCACACATTCTGAGGCCATCGCCTCAACCATCCAACAACCAACGTAGTTTCTCAGAAAAAACCACCACTTGTCGCCGGAAATTACCAAATGTCAACAAAGCCATTATATCAGGCCCCCGGAAGTAAGTCAAGAGGCCGGAATTCCAAATATAGACCTGAACAGTATCAGTTGAAGTTGAAGTCATACCGCGGCGTGGAGAGAACCGGCGTCAGGCTGCAGTGCTACATGCGCCGGTGCAAACATAGCAGTCGCCAGCGGATGTGGTCTTGACCAACTAGAGATATGAGAACCCTTTGAGGCCGAGCGGGGATACCCTACACCAAACCGCCCACGTCAACGAGGCTCCCCCGCCGCCTTTGCAGGAGAACCTCGTTGGTCAGAAGGTCAGATCATACTAGCGTAAAGGGCCAAACACCAGTCCGGCAGCGTTGGCCCTATCTGCCTCCCCACAGGAGCGGCAACACCAGGAACAGCGACACGTTGATTAACCCGTGGGCAACGCTCACACCGAGAATGCTGCGTGTCCTGGTAACAATATAGCCGAAGTACATGCCCACGCCCAGCACGAAGACGAAATCGGTGAACGATCCATAGCCGATTGTCAGTAGCCGTGCGATACTGTACCAGCGAGAGTGAGGCTGCGTAATTGACGTTTGCCAGGGCCTGGCGACCGCCGTCATGACCTTAAATCAGCCAGCCCTGCCGACTTCCGGCCACGAGTGGAGCGGCTTGCCTCCTTGTGTGTAACATCCGTCGCGGCGGCCTTGCGCAGGCGCTGGGCTGCAACCAGTGCGCCCGCAATGGCGTCTCGGCTGCGCAGGTTGAATGAGGGGCTTGGCGGTGCCGGAACGCCCATGCCCCTCGCTCGGGGGTTGGTCCCGCAACGGACCGTGAAAGTTACCGCTCGGCTCAGGCGGGGGACTGGGCAGGGCCGCACGCGCCGCTTGGATCACTGCCATGGCCGCTTTAGTCACGCGGCGCGTTTCGTGAAAGAGACACAACTGATGCACAGCGGCCGGCCAGACCTTGGCGAGCACGGTCGGATAAAGGCTGGAGCCATCGGTGATCACCTCCTC
>Ga0209746_1001249_pt1 | contig 12305 bp, 11 predicted proteins | sample BarGraNGADG00211_3_FD_184496 | JGI IMG/M metagenome (GOLD analysis project Ga0209746, IMG submission 184496) | Arctic peat soil microbial communities from Barrow, Alaska - Barrow Graham LP Ref core NGADG0011-211 (SPAdes) (version 2) | ecosystem: Environmental > Terrestrial > Soil > Wetlands >...
GGGGAGAGGGTGGTCGAAGACCGGGTGAGGGGGCGGCGCGTTTTGCCCGCGCCGCCGTGGTCGTGCCGAACGGCACGTTGTTTGGCGATGGCGTGTGCGCCCGCATCAAGGAAGAACTGCTCAAGGAATTCAATCTGCATACCATCGTCCGGCTGCCGAACGGCGTGTTCGCGCCCTACACCGGCATTCCGACGAACCTCCTGTTCTTCGACCGCTCCGGGCCGACGCGCGAAGTCTGGTATTACGAGCAACCGCTGCCGGAAGGCCGGAAGAATTACACCAAGACCGCGCCGATCCAATTTGAGGAATTCGCGCCGCTGGTGGCGTGGTGGAACAAACGCGAAGAAAATGACCTCGCGTGGAAAATGCCCGCCGCCGAACTGCTGGCCAATGGCTGTAACCTCGACCGCAAGAATCCGTGCGCCAAGGAGGACATCACGCACCTGCCGCCCGCGCAACTCGCCGCCGACATCCTGAAAAAAGAGCAACGTATCGCCGAAATCATGGGCAACATCCAAAAACTTTTGGCAAAGCAGGCATGAGCAAGCAATGGCCAACAGTGAAATTGGGCGAAGTGCTATCGCACTACACGGAATATATTAATGCTCTAGAACCTCGAGAATACCGAAAACTCTCGGTGAAACTCTACGGCAAAGGTGTTGTGCTCGATGCTCCAGCGGACGGCACGATGTTAAAAATGCAGCGCCACCAGCTTGCGAAAGCCGGTCAAGTCATCCTGTCCGAAATCTGGGGCAAGAAAGGAGCGATTGGTTTTGTTCCGCCGGAGGGCAATGGCGCACTTTGCACTAGCCATTTTTTCCTGTTCGACATTCACGAAGATAAACTCGACCGGCGTTGGCTCAAAGCCGTCTTCGACGCGAATTATCTTCAGGAACAATTGGACGCCGAAGCAAAAGGCACGACAGGCTATGCAGCTGTCAGGCCGAAAAATTTTCTGGCGTGTCAAATTCCGTTGCCGCCGCTGGCGGAGCAGCGGCGGGTGATAGCGCGGATTGAGGCACTGGCCGCCCAAATCTACGAGGCCCGCACCCTCCGCCAGCAGGCCGCCGAAGAAGCTGCGGTGCTCATTCCTCGCGCGACTTCTTCGCTTTTGGACGATGCTGGCTGGGCGTCATCACAACTTGGAGAAATTCTCTCGGAGAAACCGCGCAACGGACTCGGCCCGCAGCCAGTGGTGGAATCCGGCGGGCGGGCGATGCTGCGAATCAACGCCGTCTCAAGTTCACCGACACGCTTCGTGGACATGAACGCAGCAAAGCAAGTTGGAGTTGCAAATGATGTGGCGGAGCAATTCGTCATTCAGAACGACGACGTTTTCATTGTTCGCTACAACGGCGACATCAACCGCGTTGCGAAGCCAGCCATTTACAAAGGCGCGAACGAATCTCGAACTGTGTTTCCCGACAAACTGATTCGACTCCGCCCCGATTCAACCAAGATGACTCCTGATTTCTTGGTGTTCGCGCTGAATTCACGCAGCGTGCGAACGCAGATCGAAGATCTTGGCAAGACAACGGCTGGGAACATCGGAATCAGCGGAAGTGATGCAAAATCGTTCGTCGTTCCCGTCCCGCCGCTCACCGAACAACGACGGATCGTGGCCGAGCTGGACGCGTTGCAGGCGGAGGTGGACGCGCTGAAGCGCCTGCAAGCCGCGACCGCCGCCGAACTGGCCGCCTTGCTCCCCGCCATCCTCGACCGCGCTTTCAAAGGAGAATTGTGATTATGCAAACAATAGATATCCGCCAAATTCAAAATGAAATCGTTTTATTTATCGGATGCCAAGGCAGCCGGTTAGTCCTCTTTTTATTCCTGCTTGCCGCTAGCTTCGCGGGGCGCGTGCAAGCACAAGGAACGGTGACCTTTGGTTTTTCGGGTTTTATCCAATATCAGCAGGCCGGCCCGGTGGCTGGTTTATCATTGGGAGATACGTTTCAATGTTCCTTCACTTTTGATCCGCATACAACCGGCGTGCCTCATGCTCCGGCGGATAACACGTTGGACACTGATTATTGGACCATCCTGTCGTGGAGCGTAACTATCCCAACCAACGGACTTACGTTTAGCGGATCATTCGGAGAGGTTTCGGTCGGAAACAACGCCCCATGGTATGCGAGCGACCGTTATATCGTCACAATGTTCCCGAATTCAAATCAACCGCCGGTCATGGTTTCAGGGCATCAATTCGCTTACTTTCAAATTGATCTATTCGCTTTCGGAAATGGAACTGGAGCCCAGTTGCTGGCTAATTCGCTTTTGCCGGTCACCCCACCAGATATGGCCCTGGTCACGGAAAATAATCGGACTGGCCGGTTTGTTTTCACTGATGCCTCTTTTCAAAACCAAATGACTTCACTAACGAGCGTGCCAGAACCACCGCCGGTCGCTTTGGCGGTCCTTGGTATTCTCATGCTCGCCGTATTTCAAGCCGCAAGAGAACGACGTAATGGATACAATGCAAACCAACGCTTGTGCCCAGTGGAGGTGGACGCGCTGAAGCGCCTGCAAGCCGAGACCGCCGCCGAGTTGGACGCTTTACTTCCGGCCATTTTGGACAAAGCATTCAAGGGAGAACTCTGATGTTGACGCCAGTAACAGCCACTACCTTTCACCGGCCAATGGGCGTGGGCAAAACCGCGCCGTCGCTGGTAACGTGTGTGTCGGCGGACGGCAGCGAGGTGGAATTGGTGGTGAAGTTTGCCGGTGGCTGCGAGGCGGGCATCGGCTCGCTGCTGCGGGAAGCGGTGGCCGCATTGATGGCGGCGGATTTGGATTTGCCCGTGCCAGAACCTTTTTTGGTGAAGGTGGAAGCAGATTTTGTGGCGACGATTCCCGAATCGAATGAGCGATATCGTCTGGCAAAGCGAAATGCCGCCGCGAGCTGCGGCTGGAATTTCGGGTCAAAAAAATTGCCAGCGGGATTTTCGACGATTTTGAAGGGGCGGACGATTCCACAGGCATTGATGCCGATGGCGGCGGAGATACTGGCGTTTGACACGTTCACCGCCAACCCTGATCGAACGGTTGAAAATCCGAACTGCCAATCGAATGGCCGCGAATTCGGGATTTTTGACCACGAACTCGCGTTCCGCACGGAAGGCGTGCTGTTCTGGAAACCGCAGTGGGAAAAGGGCGGAATCAATTTTCCCAAGGGGCAGCCGGATCGTTCGCGGCATGTATTTTTGGATGAATTGCGCGGCAGCGAACCCGACTTTCGCCGGTTCGGCGGGGCTTTTGATGTGTTGACGGACGCACGGTTGAACGAATATCGGTCGGCGCTGCCCAATGAATGGATTGATGACGGGGGCGACATCGGGCGGATTTTGGAGTATGTTCGGGCATTGAAACAAAACGTGGATTTGGCTATTACTAATTTGAGCGAAGCATTGCGATGAAAACACCCTATACATATTCCGTGCTGCGATATGTGCATGACATCACCACCGGTGAGTTTATCAACGTCGGGGTCGTGCTATATTCGCGCGAAGGCTGTTACGCGAGCGCCCTCTGCCGAAGCACTTTTGGCCGGCTTTCAAGGGCCTTTCCCGGCATGGATGGCGACGCATTCAAGAGCTTGATGCGCTTCGTGCAGTCGCGCATCGAAGAAATCGGCGACGGCCTGAAAAAAGAACTGCCGTTGAACGGCCATCCTGCAACGGTGATGGATGTCGCCCATGCCGTTTTACCGCCGGACGACAGTTCGTTGCAGTGGTCGCCGCCCGGCGGCGGTCTGTCTGAAAATCTTTCACAAACTTTGGAGGGGCTTTTTGAGCGGTTGGTGATCCGTTATGACGAGCGCCCGCAGCAGGAACGCCGCAGCGATGAAGAGGTTTGGCGCAAATACCGCCGCAGTCTGGAAAACCGCCATGTGCTGAAGCATCTCCAGCCGAAGAAAATTTCGGTGCAGGACGATGAGGTGGAATTTCAATACGCATGGAAGAACGGGGTCTGGCACTGCCTTGAGCCGGTGTCGTTTGACTTGAGTTCTGCCGACAGCATCCGCGAGAAGGCGCACAAATGGCTGGGCCAACTTCTGAGCGTGAAAGATGCGCGCGAACCGTTCAAAGTTTATCTGTTGCTCGGTGAACCGCAGCAGGAAGCTCTGCGGCCCGCGTTCGACAAGGCGGTCAGCATCTTGCACCGGCTGCCGGTGGCGAGCGAAGTCATCCGGGAGGGGAATGCCGGTGAGTTTTCGGAACAATTTGCCCGCGAGATTGAAGCGCACGAAAAGAAGGGCTGACAAAAATTTTCACCCATCTCCCCACCATTGCCGCTCGAAAAAGTCCCGGTCAATCCGCACCGGCTTGATGCAGCGCGGGTCATCCGTTTTCGGGCTGTTGACCAAATTGCTAACCGGATAAATCTTCATCGGCTCATCCAGCGGACGCCCCAGCGCCAGCTTGTAGCCGTCATCACGCGGATCATCGTCTTTCAGCCACCACCTGAAATTTCCCGTCCGCGCCGAATAAACCGTTGAAACGGTTTTTCATTTGCACGGATTCTGTCACCGGGCTGAAGCCTGGTGTTAATGAGATCAAGTTTCCCATCGCCGCCCGACAAAACTGCTCCCCCGGGGTCCTTTATTTTGAGTCAACGCGCTGTTCCCTAAACTCCGCTGAATCGGCTTGCCTTTGATTCCAACCCCGGCAAAATATGCCTCTGTTTTTAGACAGGTTGCCTCGGTAGCTCAATGGTAGAGCAGTTGACTCTTAATCAATTGGTTCGGCGTTCAAGTCGCCGCCGGGGCACCACTTTCTTTCAACGGGGAATTCAACTTGTAAAATCAGGCGAGCCGCGTAGCTTTTGTCCCATTTGAATCATCCACCGGAAATTTTTCTGTTCGTGGGCCGGCTGCATCCGTTGCTCGTGCATCTGCCCATCGGCATGATTGCGCTGCTGGCCATGCTGGAACGGATTCCGCGCTTCAAAAACGCCGGTGCCAGCGCCGGTTTCATTCTGGCGTTCGCCATGCCGCCAGCCAGCCAGCCCCAGCCGACGGCGGACGACCGCGCGCTTTTGAGATGGTGGATTGATGCTGGCGCCCCCGAAATCAAGACGGTAGCCGAACTGAAACTGCCGGAGAACATTTTGAAAATCATCGCCGCACGTTTTGACATCTCCGCCGCCCTGCCGTAGTTTTATCGCGTCAAAAAATATCACGCATGAACTGGAAACAACTTTTTGCCTTGCTGCTCGCCGTCGCCGGCTTGGCGGCTAAATTATCCGCGCAGGGAACCGCGTTCATGTATCAAGGCCGCTTGAACGACAACGGCAGCGCCGCTACCGGCGCTTATGATTTGCGGTTTGCGCTTTACGATGCGGCTACGAACGGCAATGCCATCAGCTTTCCGCAGACCAATTCCGCCACCGGCGTCACCGGCGGGCTGTTCACGGCCACGCTGGATTTTGGCCCCGTGTTCAGCGGGACGAATTACTGGCTGTCCATCGGCGTGCGCACCAACGGCAACACCAATGCGTTCACTCTCTTGTGGCCGCGCCAGCCGCTCTTGCCGGTGCCGTATGCCATCTTCGCCAACAGCGCGAGCAACCTGCTCGGCACGCTGCCCGCGAACCGGCTCACCGGCACGCTGCCTGCCAGCGCCTTTGCCGGCTACACCAACACCGTGGCCCTGACCAACGCCGGCAACCTGTTCAATGGTTCGTTCAATGGCGTGTTTTCCGGCAACGGCACTAATCTGCTTAATCTCAACGCCTCCCAGTTAACCGGAGGCACCATCGCCGATGCGCGGCTCACGCCCAACGTCGCGTTGCTCGACCACAACCAGACTTTCACCGGTGCGAATAATTTCACCAGCATCAACACCTTCACCAATCGCGGAAATTATTTTGTCGGCAGTTTCTTTGGCAACGGCCTCGTCGGCTGGATTCCGGTGAGCGGCACTTACACGCAGGCGATGGTGGATGCCGGATATTTGCTGACGAATCCCGGGCTCACCACCGTGCAGTTGCCGCCCGCCGGGCAGTTGACCGTGGGCGACATCGTGCGCATTTCCGGCGCGGGCGCGGGCGGCTGGCTTGTCGCGGAAAATTCCGGCCAGTCCATCCTCGGCAACTTCGCCAGCTACCGCAACAGCTTTCTAGTGGCGTTGCCGATCACCACGTTGCCGAGCGATGACTGTTATGGCGTTGCCGCTTCGGCAGACGGCACCCGGATGTATGCGGTAGGTAACTTTACTGGCATTTATGCTTCCTCCGATTCCGGTCATACTTGGAGCCAGGCTGGCAGCCTCGCTGGCTCTTGGCATTCAATTGCTTGTTCAGCGAATGGAAAAATAGTTTTTGCCGAGCCGAGCAGCAGCGGCAAAATTCAGGTGTCCGTCAATAGCGGTTTGACGTGGTCAGCCACGGCCATCAGCGCGACCGGGAATTTCATTGCCTGCACGGCAGACGGAAGCCTGTTCTTCAGCAGCAATGTTGCTTGTTCTGGCAATGGAACATACCTTGCAAAATTGGTTGGCGGTGGCATTTCAGTTTCCACCAATGCTGGTTTAAGCTGGATCAGCATTACTGCACCATCTGCCAACTTGAGTTGTCTGGCCGTTTCCAGCGACTGCACCCGGCTCGTGGCCGGCGGCACCAACGGTTTGCTCTATGCCTCCGCGAATCGGGGTGCGACGTGGACGCCCATCACTACCACCAACCAGTTTTGGTCTGGCGCGTGGATGTCGGCGGACGGCAGCAAGTTTGCCGCGACGGTCAACCATAACGGCAGCATTAACGGCGGCATTTATTACTCCAGCGTCAGCACGCAGCCCAACACCATCAGCACCAACAGCACCATCTGCGGCAGCCAGGGCTCGGCGGTGGAACTGCAATACATCGGCAACGGCAAGTTCATGCCCGTCAGCTCAGCAGGTCTTCTCTGGGCGAATTAAATTTCACCAAACTTGATTTGCGCATCGTCGTCAACGCCGTCGGCGAAATCGCCGGCATAACGGCGACGGAAGATTTGCCCGGCTCCATCTTCAGCCAGTTTTGTCTTGGGGAATGGAATTTGACTTCGTGTGCCTATCGTGGCACGATTCACCCATGCAACGCAGACACGTTTCTTTATCACCGGTCGTTGACCGCGCGATTGACTCCCAAGTGAAGCTGGGACGCTACAAGGATTTCTCGGCGGCGGTTCAGGATGCGGTTTGGAATTATTTTATCGGGCCGGACTCGCCATTTGAAGAATACGGCGTGTCGCCGAAGGAAGTGGAACGCGCCCACGCAAAAGTTCTGGCCGGAATCAAACGCGAACGGCGTGAAGGAAAACTCAAGCCCTGGCGTCCGTGATTCTCACCCGGCCTTCTTATCAGCGCGCGTTCAAGCGACTTTCGCCCACGCAGCAAACGGCAGTCAATGCCGCGATTGGAAGATTGCCGGACATTTTTGGGCGGCCGCATTTACATTCTGGCATCGGCATCCGGCCGTTCGGCGGATTTTACGAATGCCGCGTCGGACGCGATTTGCGCGTGCTGTTTGTTTTTGATGAAGGCGATTTTATTCTCGTGACCGCCGGCAATCACGATACCGTCGCGCGCTTCATCCGCGACAATTCTTGAACGGCAAAACGGCGACGGAAGATTTGCCCGCTCCATCTTCAGCCAGTTTTGCATCGGGAAATAATCGCGCGAAAGGCGCGAAGTTGGCGAAGAAAATTTGCAGCCTATTTACTTGGCAGCATGGTCGTCACCTCTGTCAATTTATCGCATGATGATATTTTTGGATCAGCGAATTCCCCGGTTCCTGAAGGCTCAACTCTCCGCCGAAATCTGAAAACTGATAAACCGTGGCAGTCGCGACTGCTTCTCTCGCGGTCTTGGCAAGAATTTTGATATGCGTAGAATCAATCATCTTATATGTCCCGTGGACTTCGCTTACAAAATTAACGGTCTTTTTTTGGGGTGGTGGAATCTTCAAACTAAATGTGCCGTCCTTCTGAAAAACAAGTGTCTCACCGCTGTCTCCACTCCAAGAACCGATTGGCGCATTGCCCAACAAACCAGAATCGCCCGCGTCTTTTGTCCTAGTGTGAATAAAAATGAAAACTGCCGAAACCAACAAAAGAATGATAACAACTAGGGTAATCTTTTTCATATTCGTGGTTTAACACCAGTAGTCCCCAATTGTTGCCGCCTGTCTCACTTCACATTTTGCGCTCTAGGCTTGGCGAAATGGATTTTCCAGAAAAAGTTGTGTTCAAAATTTCACCAAACTCCCACCGGCCCTTTCGGCACGGGAATTTGTTCGCGTTGAGTTGAGACGGGTTCACGCATGAAGGACGCCACCATCGGCGCAGGTTGAAAGCGCACCAGCAATTCACCGTTCGCATCGAGGAATTGCTGCCGCCAGCGGATGTAATTTTCCAGCACGTCATGGAATTCCGCGCGCGTGGAAACTTGCACGACGCGTTTGTTGAATTCGTGGCACGGGCCGAACCGCTTGGCATACCACGGCGCGACTTTGCGGAACATCCGGCAGCCGAGTTCCTCGCCAAAAACTTCCACCATCAAATCCAGATGCCGGTTCATCACGCGGACGCGCTCGGAGAATGGCGGTTCGGGCGGGAGTTCGCCGTTGTTTTCGTAGCAGCCGACGTGAGTCGGCTCATTATTTTCGGCGGTGGAATTTGGAATTAGAGCGGACTCACGTCCGCTGCTACAGGATTTTAGAAATTGCCGCGTGCGTTGGAAAATCCACGGGTCATAAAATGCGCCGCGTCCGATGCCCACGCCGGCGCAGCCGGTTTCGTCGAACATTTTTTTCGCGGCCTGCGGTGTCACAATGTCGCCGTTGCCGATGACGGGAATGTTTTTCACGGCCTCCACCACTTTACGGATGCCCGCGAGATTCACCGTGCCGCCGAAACCTTGTTCGCGCGTGCGGCCATGAACAAAAATTGCCGTCACGCCAGCCGCTTCCAGCGCCCGCGCCAAATCTGGCGCGGTCAAATTTTCGTCGTCCCAGCCAAGCCGCATCTTTACGGTCACGGGAATTTTCACGGCGTTGATCATGCCCCGGACGAGCGCGGAAGTTTTGTCGAGTTCGGTCATCATCACTGAGCCGCCGCCGACCTTGCAGACTTTTTTCACGGGACAACCCATGTTGATGTCAATGGAATGAACGCCAATGGATTCAAGGTAAATGGCCGCATCGCGCATTTCTTCGGGAACACTTCCGAAAAGCTGCACGGCGAGCGGCGCATCGGCGGCGGAAGTTTCAATGAGCTTGAACGCCTTGGGATTTTTTTCGAGGAGCGAGCGGGCGTTGACCAAATCGGTGGTGCAAAGTCCGACGCCGCCGATTTCGCGCACGACGAGGCGGAAGGGCAGGTTGGTGTAACCCGCCAGCGGCGAGAGAAACAGATTGGATTCCAGTTTGAGCGGACCGATTTGCACGCGGGCAGAGTAGGGCAAAGTCGCGCGTTGCGGAAGGCGGAATGGCGTGATAGTATTGCCCGACATGTTTGACGACAAATCCAATGCAAACAGCCCCAAAGGCGCGCCGAAAAAGTCGCCGGGCAATTTCAAGCCACAGATGTTCACGATGCTCGCCTGGGCGGCCATCATCGGTGTGACCGTGACGGTGTTCATGATGAAAAATCGTTACACCGCCCCGGTCGGCCCATTGAGCCAGTCGGATTTTCTCGACAAATTTGATTCCAACCAGATCGCCAGTGCCAGCATCGCCGTGAACCCGCAGACACTGCCGCTGACGGAAATTGCCGGCACATTTTTCAATTTCAAGACCGACAAGGATGGCAAGGTAACGAAGGAAGAAGTTCCCTTCGTGGTGCGCAATGCGTGGCTCACGCCGGAAATGTTGAACACCCTGACGCGTTCACACAAGATCACCATCGGCGCGCCGAATGTGATGCTGACGCAGCTCATCTGGGGCATTGCGCCGTTCCTGATTTTGGGCGTGCTGTTCTGGTTCTTCTTCATCCGCCAGATTAAAATGGCTGGCAAAGGCGCGTTGAGCTTCGGCAAAAGCAAGGCGCGGATTCTCGCGAAGGATCGCAACAAGACCACGTTCAAAGACGTGGCCGGCGTGGAGGAGGCGATGGAGGAAGTTTCCGAACTCGTCGAATTTCTCAAAGACCCGAAAAAATTTCAGCGCCTTGGCGGACGCATTCCCAAAGGCGTGTTTATGATCGGCCCGCCCGGCACGGGAAAAACCCTTTTGGCAAAAGCCATCGCGGGCGAAGCGGACGCGGCATTCTTCAGCATCAGCGGTTCGGACTTCGTGGAAATGTTCGTCGGCGTCGGCGCGAGCCGGGTGCGCGACATGTTTGAGCAGGCGCGCAAGACCACGCCGTGTTTGATTTTCATTGATGAAATTGATGCCGTCGGCCGCTCGCGCGGCCACGGTCTCGGCGGCGGCAACGACGAACGCGAACAAACTTTGAATGCGTTGCTCGTCGAGATGGACGGCTTCGACACGCAAGAGGGCATCATCATCATCGCGGCGACGAACCGTCCTGACGTGCTGGATCCCGCGTTGCTGCGGCCCGGACGTTTTGATCGTCAGGTCACGGTGAATTTGCCGGACGTGCGCGGTCGCGAAGGCATTTTGAAAGTTCACGCGAAGAATGTGAAGCTCTCGCCGGGAGTGGATTTGTCCATCATCGCGCGCGGCACGCCCGGTTATTCCGGCGCGGAACTCGCCAATCTTTTGAACGAAGCGGCGTTGCTTGCGGCGCGCACAAACAAGAAAGGCGTCGGCCAGCTCGAGCTTGAAGAGGCCCGCGACAAAGTCCGCTGGGGCCGCGAACGCCGCAGCATGGCGATGTCCGACGATGAAAAACGCGCGACGGCGTGGCACGAAGCCGGTCACGCCCTCGTGAATGTTCTGCTCAAGCACACGCATCCGCTGCACAAGGTCACGATCATTCCGCGCGGCCGCGCGCTCGGGGTCACGATGTCGCTGCCGAAGGAAGATATTTTGAATATGCGCCGGAAACAGGCGATTGACACGATCATCATGACGATGGCCGGACGCATCGCCGAGCAATACGTCACCGACGACATTTCCAGCGGCGCCTCCAGCGATATTCAACAGGCCACGTCGCTGGCCAAGGCCATGGTCATGCACTGGGGCATGAGCGACAAACTCGGCCATGTGCTTTACGGTGAAAACCAGGAATACGTCTTCCTGGGCCGCGACATGATGCGCACAAAAGATTACAGCGAGGCGACCGCGCAGGACATTGACTCCGAAGTGAAGCGGATTGTGGAAGAAGGTTTCCAGACCGCCAAGGAACTGATCGCGGCTCACCGCGACAAACTGGAACTCATCGCCAACGGCCTGCTCGAATACGAAACGCTCGACGGCTCGCAGGTTGAGGAAATTATCCGCAGTGGAACCTTTACGCCGACCATCAAACCGCCGGCGGATGCCGGGCCGATGCTCGGCGCACCGGCGGGAACTGTGTTGCCGGAAGCCCCGGCAAAACCCACGCCGCCAAAACTGCCCGGACTGGGAACGCCCGCACCGGTGCCGGCAGGCTGAAGTTAAAAATCAGGAGGATTTTTCGAGGCTTTTGAGGTCTTCGGCCAGAAATTGAGCCACGTCCTTGAACCGTGCCAGGTTTTCCGGACTCATGGCCATCAACGTCTGGTGTGCCTCCAGACTTGTCCGGGTAATCTGCTCATGCGAGGGATGGACGGATTCTGGCGTGCTGGTTTTCACGTCATCCGGCAACTGGAGCGCGCCGGTGGTCATCTTGAAAAGGTGGACGGCACCGAGATTGTCGAGGAGTTCGGTGACGCGCGGGCTGGCATTGAGCAGCTCGATGCCGCAACCGTCGGACGAGCCGTTCGGATTGCGCTTCAAACCGAATCCTGCGAGGACGCCGAGAAAGGTGCTGTCCATCAACACACACTCGTTCAAATCAATGATGAAACGCCCGTATCCTTTTTGCGCCAGTTCATCCAGCAGCGTTTTAAAATCCGGGCTGGACGCGAAATTCGCGCGTCCGGCGATTTTTACGCAAACAAACTTTTTACCGACTAACACTGACAGATTGGCTGATGACATTTTATTCTTTATCTGATTTTCAAGCTGCAACCGTTGTCGGCGTCACGATTTGCACCAACGCCTGCTGCAACACCAGCACCTCGTCCAGTCCGCTAGACACGAGCCGCTGGTTGCACCGCAGCAGCACGTCCATCGCCCGGACGAGTTCGACCGAGGAGTATTTTTTGACCTGCGGCAGCGCTTTGTAAAGCACATAAGGATTCAACGCCAGCGGATTGAACCGCCGGTCACCAGGTAAT
>Ga0209746_1001250_pt1 | contig 12300 bp, 14 predicted proteins | sample BarGraNGADG00211_3_FD_184496 | JGI IMG/M metagenome (GOLD analysis project Ga0209746, IMG submission 184496) | Arctic peat soil microbial communities from Barrow, Alaska - Barrow Graham LP Ref core NGADG0011-211 (SPAdes) (version 2) | ecosystem: Environmental > Terrestrial > Soil > Wetlands >...
CCTGGGCCGACGGTGAAAGTCCGGATGAGAGGTAGCAACAGCGACGCCCGCTTTTTCGACTCCTGAGGTCGGTGGCGGGTCAGTCGTGGTGACCTGTTGGTCATTGGCGTGCTCTGGACCGGCGAGTGTGGGCCGGCAGGGTGCGGGCCCCTCTCGGGGTCCGCTTTATTGCGTCATGACCCGTGTTCACCGTTCGCGCCCCGGAGCTCGCCCGAACAGGAGTCGAGCACGAGGGGCAGGACATGGCTGACCGTGAGGTCGACACGCCAGAGAGCGAGCGCGACGTCGCGCTGATGCGTCGTGCACTAGACCTCGCCGCGCGCGGACCCATCGGCGACCCCAACCCACGCGTGGGTGCCGTGATCGTGGACTCCGGTGGCGTGGTTGTCGGAGAAGGTTTCCACGAGGGCGCAGGTACTCCTCACGCCGAGGTCATGGCGCTGCGTCAGGCCGGCGCGGCGGCCCGCGGCGGCACGGCTGTGGTCACGCTCGAACCGTGCGCGCACACCGGGCGTACCGGCCCGTGCGCCAAGGCGCTGATCGAGGCGGGTCTGGCCCGCGTTGTCTTCGGGCAGTCCGACCCGACCCCGTCGGCTCGCGGTGGCGGGGTGCTGCTCGAGGCCGCCGGCATCAGGACGAGTGCGGGCGTGCTGGCTGACGAGTCCACGGCCCTCAACGACGCGTGGACCTTCTCGTTCGTTCACGGCCGGCCCAAGGTGACCTGGAAGTTCGCGGCAACCCTGGATGGGCGCTCGGCTGCAGCTGATGGCAGCAGTCGATGGATCACCGGGCCCCTGGCCCGAGCCGACGTCCACCGGCTACGAGCCCAGTGCGACGCGATCCTGGTGGGGACCGGGACGGTGATCGCCGACGACCCTGTTCTGACCGTGCGTGGGCCTGACGGGTCCCCGACCGGTCGCCAGCCGCTGCGCGTGGTCATGGGTCTGCGGCCGATCCCGGAGACTGCGCGGGTGCGCGACGCGGCGGCACCGACGCTCCAGCTCTCGACCCGCGACCCGTCGCAGGCACTGAAAGCGCTGGACGAACAAGAGATCCACCACGTCTGGCTCGAGGGTGGGCCCACGGTGGCCGCGGCGTTCCTCGGCGCGGGCCTCGTCGACGAGGTCATCGCCTATCTCGCCCCCGTGCTGCTGGGCGCCGGCCCGACCGCGCTGGGGGACCTCGGCATACGCACCATCGACCAGGCCCTGCGACTCGTGCCGCACGAGGTCACCACGATCGGCCCCGACATCAGGATCCGGGCCACCATCGCCACGCCCAACCGAGAGGGACGCTGATGTTCACCGGAATTGTCGAGGAGCTGGGCGAGGTCGTCGCCGTCGAGCGCGGTGCCGACTCGGCGGTGCTGACGGTCCGTGGCCCGGTCGTGACCGGCGACGCCACCCCTGGCGCATCCATCGCGGTCAACGGAGTGTGCCTGACGGTCGTCGGGCATGACGGCCATTCCTTCTCGGTCGATGTGATGGCCGAGACGCTGAGCCGCAGCAGTCTGGGCAGCCTGCGGGTCGGCGATGTGGTCAACCTTGAACGCGCGATGGCCGCCACCAGCCGGTTCGGCGGCCACATCGTCCAGGGGCACGTCGACGGCACCGGCCAGATCCTGGCACGCCTGCCCGGTGACCGCTGGGAGGTCGTCCAGCTCACGCTGCCGCCGGACCTGTCCCGCTATGTCGTCGAGAAAGGCTCGATCACGGTCGACGGGATCTCCCTGACCGTCTCGGCGATCACCGAAGACACGTTCTCCGTCTCCCTGATCCCGACCACCCTGGAGCTGACCACGTTGGGGCACAAGAAAGTTGGCGATCTCGTCAACCTCGAGGTCGATGTGGTCGCCAAGTACGTCGAACGACTGCTCACCCATCCCACCACGAAGGCGGATCCCATCGTATGAGCATCATCGAGCGTGTTTTTGACGCCCAGCTGACCATTCTCGGCCAGCCGATCCTCTGGCGCGAGATCGTCGGGAACGGCTTCGGGTTCGCCTCCGCGATCGGGGGGCTCAAGCGGAAGGTCTGGGCCTGGCCGGTCGGGATCATCGGCAACGTGCTGCTCTTCACCGTCTTCTTCGGAGTGGCTTTCGTGACTCCCCAGCACCAGACGCTCTATGGCCAGGCCGGGCGACAGGTCTTCTTCGTCATCACCAGCGTGTACGGCTGGTGGCGCTGGAGCCGCAGCCGCGCGCAGAGGGCGGCCGATGCTCCCGCGATCACCCCGCGCTGGGCCACTGCCACCGAACGGCTGCAGTACCTCGCGGTCTGGGTCGGTGGCGTCGTGGTCATGCAGTGGGTCTTCGCCCAGATCGGCACGGACTGGGCCGCCCCCCGCTGGTACTACTGGTGCGACGCCTGGATCTTCATCGGCTCGATGGTGGCGACCTACGCGATGGCCCGGGGCTGGACCGACTTCTGGCTGGCGTGGATCGCCGTTGACCTCGTCGGGGTCCCGTTGCTGATCCACTCCCACTTCTACCCAACCGCTGTCCTGTTCGCCATCTACGGCGGGCTTGTCATCTACGGCTTCTTCGTCTGGCTCAAGGCCTCGAAGACGGAGTCCCCGGAGCTCGAGCTGAGTGAGGTGCCGGCATGAACCCGGGGCTTTCAACGATCGAGGAGGCGTTCGAGGCGCTGCGGGCAGGTCTACCGGTCCTGGTGACCGACGACGAGGATCGCGAGAACGAGGGCGACGTCATTCTGGCGGCGGCTACGGCCACGACCGAGTGGATGGCCTGGACCATCCGCCATACGTCGGGCTACATCTGCGCGCCGATGTCCGAGTCTCGCGCGGATCGCCTGGGCCTGCCGCTGATGGTGGCGGACAACCGCGACCCTCGCCGGACCGCCTACACGGTGACCGTGGACGCCGCTGAGGGCGTCACCACGGGCATCAGCGCGGCCGACCGCGCACTCACGGTGCGCACTCTCGCACAGGAGGGTTCGGTCCCGTCGGACTTCAACCGTCCGGGGCACGTGGTTCCGCTGCGCGCCAGGCATGGTGGGGTCCTCGTTCGCGGCGGGCACACCGAGGCGGCAGTGGACCTGTGTCGCCTCGCCGGACTCGCGCCGGTGGGCGCGATCGGCGAGCTCGTCCACGACGACGGCTCGATGATGCGTCTGCCCGAGGTCCTCGAGCTGGGCGCCGAGAACAACCTGCCGGTTGTCACCATCGCGGCGCTGATCGCCTGGCGCCAGCTGAACGACCGGGTCGAGCGTCTCGCGGAGACCCGGCTGCCCACCGAGCACGGAGTGTTCCGGGTGCTCGGGTATCGCGACCTGTTGACCGGCGACGAGCACCTTGCCCTCATCAGCCCCAAGGGCCTGTCGGGGCGAGCACCGCTGGCCAGACTGCATTCGGAGTGCCTCACCGGGGATGTCTTCGGCTCGCAGCGCTGTGACTGCGGAGGGCAGCTGGAGCGGTCCCTGGAGAGGGTCGCTGCCGAAGGCGGTGTCGTGGTCTATCTGCGCGGCCACGAGGGACGCGGGGTCGGCCTGCTCAGCAAGCTGCAGGCGTATGCGTTGCAGGACAATGGTTTTGACACCGTCGATGCCCAGACCGAGCTGGGCCTGCCGATCGACTCCCGCGAGTACGCAGCGGGCGCGGCGATCCTGGCTGACCTCGACGTCGCGTCGGTTCGACTCCTGACGAACAACCCGATGAAGGTCAACGCCATGCGCGACTACGGCATCGAGGTGGTGGCCGTCGAAAGGCTCAGCATGGTGCCGGGCGCGCACAACGCGGCCTACCTGCGTACCAAGCGTGATCGGATGGGTCACGACCTGATTCTCGGCGAGGACGACAAGGGAGCCTCGGCGTGAAACAGGGTTCGCCCGCCCTTCAGGTCGACGGCAGTGGTCTGAGGGTCGCGATCGTCGCCTCCTGCTGGCACGCGACCGTGATGGACGGGCTGATCGACGGCGCCCTTCGGGGTCTGACCGACGCGGGCGTGGCGTCCGTCGAGCTGGTCCGGGTGCCGGGAGCCTTTGAGCTGCCGGTTGCCTGTTCCCGCCTGGCGGCTTCGTATGACGCGCTGGTGGCTCTCGGCGTCGTGATCCGGGGGGGCACCCCACACTTCGACTACATCTGCCAGGCGACCGCTATGGGCCTGACCGATGTTGGTGTCCGGACCGGTGTGCCCGTCGGTTTCGGCGTCCTCACCTGTGACGACGACCAGCAGGCCCTCGACCGCGCCGGGCTCGAGGGCTCCGGCGAGGACAAGGGCCACGAGGCTGCCACGGCAGCGGTGTCGACCGCGGTCACCCTGCGCGACCTGCAGGTATAGACAGGCCGCACGGGCAGGCAGTCATGGACGTGGACGTGTGGAGTCGCACACATCCACACATCCACACATCCACACATCCACACGACGAGCCCCTTTCCGCTGCACCCGTTCTGGCAGAGTGCGTCACAGCCACGTAGCCTGCGCTGGTGACTGACAACGCGATGCGCCGCGGCTTGGCTCGTGCCCATGACGGTAAGGCTCTCGACGACGCCGAGGCGCGGGTGCTTCTCGGAGCTCGAGGCGCCGATCTCGCGCGGTTGCTCGACTCTTCTACCCGGGTCCGTGACGCAGCGATGGTCAGGGCCGGCCGACCTGGGGTCGTGACCTACTCGCGCAAGGTCTTCATACCGCTGACCCGCCTGTGCCGGGATCGCTGCCACTACTGCACCTTCGCAACCGTCCCTCAGCGTCTCCCCGCGCCATACCTCTCGCCTGACGAGGTTCTCGACATCGCTCGTGCAGGCGCGGCGCAAGGCTGCAAGGAGGCGCTGTTCACCCTCGGTGACCGCCCTGAAGATCGCTGGCCGCAGGCCCGCGAGTGGCTCGACGCGCACGGGTATGACGACACGTTGGCCTACGTTCGCGCGATGTCGATCCGGGTCCTCGAGGAGACGGGCCTGTTGCCGCACCTCAACCCCGGGGTCATGTCATGGTCGGATCTGCAGCGGCTCAAGCCGGTTGCCCCGTCGATGGGCATGATGCTGGAGACGACGTCCCGGCGGCTCTTCGAAGAGCCGGGGCAGGCGCACTTCGGTTCTCCGGACAAGGACCCGGCCGTTCGGCTCCGGGTGCTCGAGGACGCGGGCCGGGTGGGGATCCCGTTCACCACCGGCCTCCTTGTCGGTATCGGCGAGACCGTGCAGGAGCGGCTCGACACCATCCTGGCGATACGGCGGGTTGCCCGCGAGTACGGCTCGATCCAGGAGTGCATCGTCCAGAACTTCCGGTCCAAGGACGACACCTCGATGCGGTCGACCCCGGATCTGGGTGAGGAGGAGTACCTCGCCACGATCGCGGTGACCCGGCTCCTGCTCGGGCCGTCGGTCAGTGTCCAGGCGCCTCCGAACCTCTCAGAGCCGGAACAGATCCCACGGCTGCTCGCTGCCGGCGTCGATGACTGGGGCGGCGTATCACCGGTCACGCCGGACCACGTCAACCCGGAGCGGCCCTGGCCCGAGATCGAGGACCTGCGCCGCTGGACCGATGACTCGGGGCTGAGGCTGGCCGAACGACTCACGACGGGGGCGCGGTTCGTCCTCGGCGCTCTGCAGCGGGACGAGCCCTGGATCGACCCCCGGCTGCATCCACACGTGCGGGCGCTGGCCGACCCGCAGAACGGTCTGGCCAACGAGGGCGCCCGGCCGCAGGGCCTTCCGTGGCAGGAGCCGGACGGCGGCATGGAGGCCGAAGGTGCCGGAAGGGGCAGGGTGGACCTGCATCGAGGCGTGGACGAAGAGGGCAGGAGCGCCGATCGTCGCAGTGACTTCGACGAGGTCTATGGCAGCTGGGCGGAGGTCGCCAGCCGTGCGCCGGACTCGCTGGCGGTGGCATCTCGTCTCGGCGCCGACGTCCGGGCGGCTCTGGCCCGGGCCCAGGACGATCCGGCCGGCCTGACCGATGACGACTATCTGGCGCTGCTCACCTGTGACGGCGCCGATATGGACGCGGTCGCCTCACTGGCCGACGATGTGCGCCGGGATGTCGTCGGTGATGACGTCACCTATGTGGTCAACCGCAACATCAACTTCACCAACATCTGCTACGTCGGATGCCGGTTCTGCGCGTTCGCCCAGCGCAGGACCGACGCGGACGCCTTCACCCTGTCCCTGGATCAGGTCGGGCAGCGGGCCGCCGAGGCCCAGGCCCTCGGCGCCACGGAGGTCTGCCTGCAGGGTGGCATCGACCCGTCACTGGGGCGCACGGCATACGCGGACATCGTGCGGTCGGTGAAGTCTGCCGCGCCCGGAATCCATGTTCATGCTTTCTCCCCGATGGAGATCGCGACCGCCTCGGCCAAGTCCGGTATCCCGGTCCGTGCCTGGCTCGAGGAGCTCAAGGACGCCGGGCTCGACTCGATCCCGGGCACCGCAGCGGAGATCCTCGACGACGAGATCAGGTGGGTGCTCACCAAGGGCAAGCTGCCCTCGGAGCAGTGGATCGAGATCGTCGCGACGGCCCACGAGCTGGGCATACCGTCGAGCAGCACGATGATGTACGGCCATGTCGACCACCCGCGTCACTGGGTTGCTCACCTGCGCACGCTTGCGGCGTTGCAGGACCGCACCGGTGGGTTCACCGAGTTCGTCCCGCTTCCGTTCATCCACACGAACGCTCCGGTCTATCTGGCCGGACTCGCTCGCCCGGGGCCGACCATGAGGGACAACCGGGCGGTGCACGCCGTGGCACGGCTCATGCTGCACGGGCGCATCCACAACGTCCAGACCTCCTGGGTCAAGCTCGGCGTCGATGGCACCCGGGTCATGCTGCAGGGCGGCGCCAACGACGTCGGCGGCACCCTGATGGAGGAGACGATCAGCCGGATGGCCGGGTCGGAGCACGGTTCCGCCAAGACGGTTGAGGAGCTCACCCTCATCGCGAAGGGCATCGGCCGTTCTGCTCGCGAACGCACCACCACCTACGCCATTCCATAACCCACGGACGGTGGGGGTGGTTCGGTGCGCTCGAGAGAGGCGCTGACGGGGGGAAGAGCGCGTTCCCCGTAACCTTGACCCTCGTGAAGACTTTTGATCAGTTGTTTGCCGAGTTGACCGACAAGGCCGCCTCTCGCCCGCAAGGGTCGGGCACCGTCGCCGAGCTGGACGCCGGGGTCCATGCCATCGGCAAGAAGATCGTCGAGGAAGCCTCCGAGGTGTGGATGGCTGCCGAGCATGAGGGCACAGCGCGCACAGCCGAGGAGATCAGCCAGCTGCTCTACCACCTACAGGTGATGATGCTTGCCTCTGACATCTCGCTCGAAGACGTCTACGCCTACCTCTGACCTGACTTCCCGTCCTCAACGCAAGGACCTCATCAGATGTTACGAATTGCCGTGCCCAACAAGGGCTCTCTGTCCCTGGCCGCTGCCGAGATGCTGCGGGAGGCGGGCTATCGGGGCCGTCGCGACCCCAATGAGCTCGTGCTGACCGATCCTGACCACGACATCGAGTTCTTCTTCCTGCGGCCACGTGACATCGCGGTCTACGTCTGGTCGGGCAGCCTCGACGGCGGTATCACCGGACGGGACCTCCTGCTGGACTCCGGCGCCGCGGCGGTCGAGTCGATGGCCCTGGGTTTTGCCGCCTCGACGTTCCGCTATGCCGCCAGACCCGGCATCGCCTCGAGCGTGCGGGACATCGATGGCAAGCGGGTCGCCACGAGCTACGCCGGACTGGTGGCGGCGCATCTGGCCGAGCATGGTGTCAGCGCTGACGTCGTTCGGCTTGACGGTGCGGTCGAGACCGCCATCACCCTGGGTGTCGCGGACGTCATCGCGGATGTCGTCGAGACCGGGTCCACGCTGCGCCAGCAGGGGCTCGAGGTCTTCGGCGACCCGATCCTGCGCAGCGAGGCCGTCCTGATCCAGCGCCCGGACAGCCAGTCCCAAGCTGCCCTCGACGTCCTGGCCCGCCGCCTCCAGGGTGTGATCACCGCGCACAGCTACGTGATGATGGACTACGACGTCCGGGTCGAGCTGGTCGAGCAGGCTTGCGCGCTCACCCCCGGCCTCGAGTCCCCGACCGTGTCACCGCTGCACGACAGGGGTTACGTCGCAGTGCGTGCGATGGTGCCGAGGAAGCGCACGAACCAGCTGATGGACGACCTGTACGATCTCGGCGCGCGAGCGATTCTGATCACGGACATCTCTGCCTGCCGCCTCTGATGGCCGACGCGCCCGCTGAAGGTCCCGCTCGGCCGGACCCGTACGCGGTGTTTCGCCCGCGTCAGGGGCGCCGCGTTGCCCTGGTGATGTCTGTGCTCTCGGTGGTGATCTTCACAGGTGGCGCGCTGGCGATGCCGGGGGTGGGTCCGCATCTTGGTGGCTGGACCGTCTCGGACCGGTTGCTCCTGACCTGCTGCGGCCTCGCGGTTGCGGCGTCGCTGTGGCGCTTCGCCTCGATTCGGGCCGTCCCCTCGACCCGGGGCCTGGTGATCCGCAACCTGATCACGACCCGGACGGTTGAGTGGGCGCAGATCATCCGCGTGCAGTTCGGCGGCGGCGCGCCGTGGGTGAGCGTGGACCTCGATGACACCGATACCGTTGCGGTCATGGCGATCCAGAGGGCTGATGGCCTCTTTGGCCAGGCCGAGGCTGCAAGGCTGTCGGCGCTTGTCCAGGTGCACGGCAGGCTCCGCCCCGCCAGCTGAGGCATGACGCGATCAACCCTGTCGGTCAAGGTGAGGTGTTGATGATGAGGTCCGCGCGCTCACGCGTCCCGTCGACCGCGAACAGGGCCTCCTCGCGCGCAGCCCAGCGCTGCCAGTGGGGCAGATACGTCTCGCCGTCGCGCGCGATGCCCCGCCGGAAGCGTTCGTCGCGGTCCGCCTCGAGCCAGATGAGCGCGGACTCGAGCCGCCACCCCGGTTGCGCGCCGGAGCCCACCCCCTCCACGAGCAGGAGCTCTGTCGCAGGCAGGCTGTGCCACTCGGCGTACTGGTCGCGTTCCCAGTCCCATCGCCGGTATGCCGCGTGCTCGCCACGCGCCAGAGGATCCAGGATCTGGTCGTGCAGGTCCGTGACGGCCTGAGCCAGGCCGCTCCAGCCCGGGTAGAGGTCGTCCATGTGCAGGACCTGCGCGCTCGGCAACTGCCCGGCCAGGGCCGTGGCGAAGTCGGTCTTGCCCGCGCCGCTGGGCCCGTCGACCGCGACGACTTTCGTCGTGCCGCACCGAGTCCGGGCGCCGTTGATGAGATGCAGTGCCGCGGCGATCGCCTCGTCCGGCGCCGTGATGTGCATCCCTGGACTGTAGAACGCCCGGACCCCGCGGTGATCCTCGGTAGGCTCGCCGGGTGAGTGTCGCGATACGAGTCATCCCCTGCCTTGATGTTGACGCCGGCCGAGTGGTCAAGGGGGTCAACTTCGAGAACCTGCGTGACGCGGGGGACCCCGTCGTGCTGGCCAAGCTCTATGGCGAGCAGGGCGCTGACGAGCTGACCTTCCTTGATGTCACCGCCAGCAGCGGCAACCGCGAGACGACCTACGACGTGGTTCGCCGGACCGCTGAGGAGGTCTTCATCCCGTTGACCGTCGGCGGGGGCGTGCGCGAGGTCGAGGATGTGGACCGTCTGCTGCGCGCCGGGGCCGACAAGGTGGGGGTCAACACGGCCGCGATCTCCCGCCCGGGCCTGATCGCCGACATCGCGGATAGTTTCGGCTCCCAGGTCCTCGTGCTGTCAGCTGATGTCCGGCGTCGACGCGGGACGTCGGGGGCGGTCACGAGCGAGTTCGAGGTGACCACCCACGGGGGTAGACAGGGGACAGGGCTGGACGCGATCGCCTGGTGCGCCAGGGCGACCGAGCTGGGCGCGGGCGAGATCCTGCTCAACTCGATGGACGCCGACGGCACCAAGGACGGGTTCGACCTGGAGCTGATCCGGGCCGTCCGGGCAGAGATCAGCGTGCCCCTGATCGCCAGCGGTGGAGCGGGCGCCCTCGCCGACTTCCCCCCGGCTGTTGACGCGGGGGCCGATGCCGTGCTTGCGGCCAGTGTCTTCCACTTCGGTGAGCTCACCATCGGCCAGGTGAAGGACGTCCTGCGCAGCCACGGTCTGCCCGTCCGCTGAGCAGGGACTTCGCGCACGTTGCCTGGGTTTGCGGGAGGGTCAGACGGCAGCCAGGGCCTCATCGGAGCCGGACACGTCGACCTGGGCGACGTCGCGGCGGCCGTATGAGTAGAGCAGCAGCTCGCCCGGCAGCCCGGCGATGACCACGGCACCGAGATCTGTCGGGGAGTGGACCTCGCGTTCGCCATACGAGGCGGCCACCAGCGTGACACCCACCCGGGAGCGGGCGAGCTGCAGCCGGGCGACCCTGCAGACGATGCCCCACAGCGCCGACTCGAGATCATCGGCAAGCTCGCGGGCGTCCCAGTCCGAGCCGCCGCGGCGCACGTCCTCGTGGTGGACGAAGAACTCGGCGGTGTTGACGGCCTCGTCCACCGGCCCGAGGGCCGTCGGCGACCAGACCTGGGGACCTGAGCGGACCTCGGCGATCAGCCGTGGCCATTCCCACGCCGCATACCCGTTCTGCACCTTCTCCAAACGGCCGGCCAGGACTGGCAGCAGGATGCCCGCGGCGACATCGGGCCGGCGCTCGCGCACGACGAGGTGGGCGGCGAGATCACGGGTCAGCCACGGCGAGCACAACGTCAGCGCGTCAGGGCCAACGCGTTCGAAGGTGTCACACAGCCCCTGGCGCTCACTACCGGCGAAACGAGTCATCGCGCCATCCTGACACCGCTCCCGCCCGGGCGCGATCCGGGAGCAGCGCTGCGGGGCTCAGCCGGCCTCGACGATCGAGACGCCGAGCAGCACGGCGCACAGCCCGCTGACCAGCCCCACGGTCGCCCAGATGCCCTTGAGCGATGGGCTCTTGACGAAGGTGTGCAGCGCGGCACCCACGCCGGACAGGAGGACGAACACCATCTTGACCATCAGGGTGGTCCGGTAGGCGTCGCTCTGCTTCTCGCCCCCGCTGAGCATCCAGGCGCCCGTGACGACGAGCACCGCGAACGCCGGCCAGGCCACCCAGGCAAAGGTGCGGGTGGCCGGGGCGATCGCTGCGGGGGCGACCCGGCGGAGCGGTCCCATCAGCGCGAGCAGGACTATCTGGCCGCCCACCCAGATGGTCGCTCCAAGGACGTGAAGGGTCAGTCGGACGACATCGAGGTCGATTGTCAGCATCTCCATATCCAACACTGCTGGATCTGCTGCGTTCTCCCGGGGGTTCGCACGGCAGAATGTCCAAGATGACCCCGACATCCTCACAGCCAGTCCTGCCCGCCGAGGTTGCCGCGCGCCTGAAGCGCACCGTCGACGGGCTCGTGTGCGCCGTCGTGCAGCAGTACGACAGCGGAGAGGTCCTCATGGTCGGCTGGATGGACGATGAGGCGCTTCATCGCACGCTGACATCGGGACGGGTGACGTTCTGGTCGCGCAGTCGCGGCGAGTACTGGCGCAAGGGGGACACCTCGGGTCACGCGCAGTACGTCAAGACGGTCGCCCTCGACTGCGACGGTGATGCCCTGCTGGTCCGGGTTGACCAGATCGGCGCGGCCTGCCACACCGGCGCACGAACCTGCTTCGATGACCGCGAGCTGGGTGCCGTCGAGGGACAACCGGATGAGTGAGCCCGCGCAGGTCCCGGACACGAACGGCCTCCCCACGCTGGCGTATGGCGTGACGTGGCCCTCGCTGGAGACGTTTACCGAGCTGGCCCGCACCCGTCGGGTCATCCCGGTGGTGCGCAGGCTGCTCGCCGATGCCGAGACGCCGGTGGGCGTCTACCGCAAGCTGGCCAAGAACTCACCGGGAACCTTCCTGCTGGAGTCCGCCGAGCACGGGGGAGTGTGGTCGCGTTACTCCATCGTGGGTGCCGTGTGCGGGGCCGTGCTGACCGAGAAGGACGGCCTCACGCACTGGATCGGCGACCCCCCGGTAGGAGCCCCCACCGGCGGCGACCCCCTGGAAGCGTTACGTGATACCGTTGCCGCCCTCGCGACCGACCCGATCCCGGGGCTGCCCCCCTTGACCGGCGGAATGGTCGGGGCCATCACCTATGACGCCGTGCGTCGCTGGGAGCGGGTGCCCGACACGACACCGGACGAGCTGCACCTTCCCGAGCTCGCCATGATGCTGGCCACGGATCTTGCGGTCCTGGACCACGCTGACGGGTCATTGCTGCTGGTCGCGAATGCGGTCAACTATGACGCGACCGACGAGCGGGTGGAGGTTGCCTGGAGCGACGCGGTCAGCCGGCTGGACCGGATGACCGCCGACCTGGCCGC
>Ga0209746_1001251_pt1 | contig 12296 bp, 9 predicted proteins | sample BarGraNGADG00211_3_FD_184496 | JGI IMG/M metagenome (GOLD analysis project Ga0209746, IMG submission 184496) | Arctic peat soil microbial communities from Barrow, Alaska - Barrow Graham LP Ref core NGADG0011-211 (SPAdes) (version 2) | ecosystem: Environmental > Terrestrial > Soil > Wetlands >...
CGGGTGGCTTTTTTATTTTCAGATTTCTTACCTTTGTTAGAACAATACAACCTCTTCCCTATGAAAAAGTTATCCTGCATCCTGATACTCATGTTTATCTTTTCTTTTTTTTCGATGGAAGCACAATCGCCCCGGTTTTCTCAGGGGATCACCCGCGCAGGGAAAGGAAAAGTAAATACGATGATCGATAACATGGGATACTGGCAGCGGATGGTGAGGCTGGGCTATGTTACAGCTAATCCCAAGGTAACTGTGCCAAAAGCGGTATTTACCGGAAGCCGGATCTCAGCAAAAGGAATCCAAACACAGGACTCACCGGATAAATGTGTAACAGGAACCAGTGGCACCACACAAAGCGAAAATTCCATCTTCATTAATCCTGAAAACGAAGATGAACTCCTGAATTCCAACAACTCCACCGATTGGGACGGGTTTTCCGCCAATTCATTGTTTGGAGCCGATGACCGTTCGTCGGAAGATGCAGGAATAAGCTGGGCAGGAGAGATTGAAGGAACAGGGAATATGAATATGGGCGATCCCTCAGTTGCCATCGGACTGAACGGGTGGTGGTATACCGGGAAGATCAACAACGACTTCGGGCAATCTATTGCCTGGTCCTCCAATCAAGGTGTGACCTGGCATGATGTTACAGTTTCAAGTGTCCCTTCACCCGGACAGGATGTTCTTGATAAAAATCACCTCTGGATCGATAATTCGCCCACCAGTCCCTTTCAGGGCAGGCTCTATGATGTCTGGACGAGTTTTGTCAGCAGTTCATTGAATTATCACCAGATTGAATTATCACGATCGGATGATAATGGATTAACCTGGACAACATCCTTGGGCATAAGCTCGGCTGTTGCGGCCGGAAGCTTTTGCCAGGGAGCCAATCTTCAAACCGGCCCTAACGGTGAGGTTTACGGTACTTTTATCATCTACGATACATGGCCCGGAGATGAATCTGCCATTGGGTTCGCCAAATCCCTCAACGGGGGATCAGTCTATACCCCGGCAACGCGGATCATCAATAACATCAAAGGGATCCGGACCAGCGAAACCAGCAAAAACATGAGGGTGAATTCTTTTCCTTCCATGACCGTGGATATCAGCAACGGAGCAAACAAGGGAAATATTTATATCGTTTGGGCCAACAACGGTGTCCCGGGTATCAATACCGGCAGCGACATCGATGTTTACCTTCTTCGTTCAACTGACCAGGGAAGCACCTGGTCGGCACCTATCCGGGTAAATCAGGATTCTCCCGGCCTGGGAAAGCAACATTTCTTTCCATGGATCAGCTGTGACCCTGTGACAGGAAACCTTTGCGTGATCTATTATGACGACCGCAATGTGTCATCCACCGAATGCGAAACATGGATCTCTTATTCGTATAATGCCGGGGATACCTGGACCGATATGAAAGTCAGCGATGTTGCATTCACCCCCACACCGATCCCTGGACTTGCATTCAGTTATTTTGGTGATTACCTTGGAGTGACCTCCCGAAACATGATTGCATACCCGGTATGGACCGATAACCGGAACGGCAATGCCCTTACCTATGTTTCACCTGTGAACCTAGGGCCGGCGCCCAACCAGCCCTATGTAGCTTACGATTCCTACGACCTGGCTTCCATCCTGAAAAGCAACAGGCAAAACATGAATTATGGCGATTCGCTTTACATGAGCTTAAGCCTGAAAAATATCGGGGACCAGCCTGCAAACAACGTCACCGCTTATCTTTCAGCAGATTCCCCTTACATCACGATCACCGACAGCACCGAATCCTATGATAATTTGTCCGCCGGAGAAGTAAAGTCGGTCGCCAATGGATTTTCCTTTAAAGTATCGGATACCATTCCCGACGGATTAGGGGTTAAATTCAGCGTCAGGGCCGTAAACACCGATACTTCGTGGCTGAGCCATTTCAGGATCGAAGCCCATGCGCCCGGACTGAGCATCACGAAAGTAGTAATCCGGGATTCCATTTCCGGCAATAATAATGGGCGCCTGGATCCCGGCGAAAGCGTCGACGTGATAGTTACCATTGCGAATTCAGGGGATTTCGCCTGCCCTGACACCTGGGTGAAAATATCGTCTCCATCGGATTACCTCCGGTTTACAGTCGATTCCGTTTACCTCGACACCATTTTCCCCATTCATAGTATAACGGCTGTTTTTAAACTGGATGTTGCCCCGGATGCCTGCCTCCATGCCTCTGCCGACCTTCACCTGATTGCAGGTTCCGGTTTATACCGGTCGGAAAAGACGGTATTTGAAACCATCGGAGTATTCATGGAAGATTGGGAAACCAATGGATTTACACAATTTCCATGGAGTTTCGGCGGAAACGCCTCCTGGTTAATTGATACGGTCCATTATGAGGGAAGTTACAGTGCCCGGTCAGGGGTGATCTTCGATAACCAATCCTCCCGGCTACAGGTCATATTCATTGCAGGAACCGATGACAGCATCTCGTTCTACAGGAAAGTTTCTTCCGAACTGGGATATGATTATCTCCGTTTTTTTATCGATGATATACTACAAGGACAATGGTCGGGAGAAGAAGACTGGAAAAGGGTTGCTTATCCCGTTGCAGCCGGAACACATACGTTCAAATGGTCATATATCACCGATATTTTCCAGCTGAACGGCAGCAATGCGGTCTGGATCGATGACATTGTATTCCCGGCACCACCTCTACCCAATGTTTATGCAGGGAACGATACCATGGTCTGTGCAGGGGAGATACTGCAACTGCATGGAACAGCTTCTTCTTATGATTCCCTCCACTGGACCACTTTCGGGGATGGGACCTTTTCGAACGATACGATCTTAAACCCCATCTATACACCCGGTGTAAACGATGTGAATTCCGGGTCTGTAAAACTCCGGCTGAAGGCCAACGGGGCCAACGGATGTTATGCAAGCAGCCTTCACCTGGCAATTGCAGCAACCCCGGTTCCTCTCCTCACCATCCTGCCCGATGATACAATCTGTGGCGGCCAGTTGGCTCACCTATTTGCCGATACCATCCCCGGTGGCCATTATCTCTGGACACCCGGAGGATTTACCACCCCCGAAATCACGGTCGACACTTCCCTGACCGGTGGTTTTGGCTCCAGGTGGTTCCGGGTGCGGATCACCAATTCCTCCAATTGCTCCTCTTCCGATTCGCTGAAGGTTACATTTAAGGATTGTTCCGGCATTGGCGAAATAGTAGCCGGTTTCAGGTACGAGATCTTCCCTAATCCAAATAACGGAACCTTTACGGTGAAGATCAAAAACCACAGTTCGGGGCATGTAACCCTGCGATTGCAGAATGCACTTAATCTCATGATCTTCGAGGATAAGGACCTTGAAGTTTCCCGGGGCTTCATCAAAACCTACAAACTGAATATGCTGCCTCCCGGAATCTATATCCTCACGCTGGAAGACAATGAAGGAAAAAACAACATTAAAATGATTGTCAGATAGCACCCGATGATTTTGGCATTGGTTTTTTGACGTTTTTTACTGCATCTAATCCCGAAGGGAAAGATGAATCTTGCAACCAGGGAAAAAAATCATTGTTTACTTTGTTATCAGTACAATTTTATACTTTTGCAGAAACAGGAATAACAATCCTCAGGAACCAGATGATACGGAAATTTCTTTCCATCCTTTTTGCCGTGCTGATCCTTTTTAACTTGTTTGGATACTATTTTGTTTTCAAATGTGATCAGATCCGTGTTAAAACCGAGATGAAAGCCATGATCCGGAGTGGATCTTTCCGGGACTATGAAGAGATCACTATTCTCAATCCTGCTACTGATCGCGATTTTAAACTGCTTGATAAAGGCGAGTTCCGGTACCACGGTAAACTGTATGATGTTATTTCTACAAGGATCTCGGGGACTTCTGTTATTTTCCGGTGCATCAATGATACCAAAGAAGAACAACTGCTTGCCCGCTACGATAAATATTCCTCCTGGGTTACCAGCATGAATTCACCCGAGAAAAGCAAGAACAGCCAGGCCATGCTACATCATATCATCAAACATGCCCTTCTGAAGAAATATTCTGTTCCATCACCACCAACTTCTTTTGTTGTTTTGTTTTTTGAACCTCAGCAGGATTTCAAGTCTGTTTTCATTCTGCCATCCTTCCCTCCCCCCAGGTTCGTCTGATCTCTTTTCTTTTTAATTCATGAAACGTAATGATGGAATGATTCTTCATCTTTCATCTTTCATTTTTCATTTTTCATTTAACAAATCCAACCCATGAAATCAACATATTTTATTCTCATTTTTATTATTTCACTGGTTTTTTTCTCGGCTTCCGCTCAGGAGAAAAAAACACAACCCGGCCAGAAACAAGACACCCTTCTTATCAAAAATCTCAATGAAGTTGTGGTGACTGCAGTCAGAACCAAAGTACCCCTGAAAGAAATACCGGCAGCCATTTCTGTTGTTTCATCCGATCAATTGACCACGATGTCAAAAACCATAGCCGCCGATGAAGCTTTGCGGTTGGTTCCCGGCGTGCGAGTTGATAACGGGACAGGCGGTTCACGCGTTCATTTGTACATTCGCGGACAAGGTGTATTAACCGAAAGCGGCTTCCGGGGAATCGGTGTTCTTATTGATGGAATTCCAGTGAATGACCCGGGCGGGTTCGCTCCCGATCTTTATGATATTGACTGGGCTACTGTTTCCAATGTCGAAGTCGTTAAAGGGCTTGCCGCTTCCATGTATGGTGCCAGCTCTACCGGTGGTGTGGTGAACATCCTCACTGCCGATGGAGGGAAAAAACCCGTCAACAGTTTGTTGTATATGTCAGCAGGTTCGTATGGCTTCTGGAAAGTATTAGGCCAGGTAGATGGTACCCAGGGCAATGTGAACTACAGGGTTTCCTACTCTCATACACAAGGGAATGGGTATCGGGAACACCAGGCTTACATGGGAGATATTTTCAGCGAAAAACTCAACTGGACACCTTCCAACAAAATTAAAATCACACAGCTGCTCACGTATTCTGATTATTTCAACCAGAATTCCGAAGGGATCAACTTAGGCCGTTATGATACAGTCGGGCACAGGGCTGCAAATACCGATGCCATCCCTTACAATGAATTTCATAAAACACAAAGGCTGACTGGCGCCCTCCTGGGGAAATTTGACATCTGTAAAAATCAGGATATCCAGTTAAAAGGATTTTTCAGGATGAATAAGTACCGGGAGACTTCCAACAATGGTGACGACCACAAACCCTTCATCAACACCGGCTTTTCGGCACAATATAACCTTCATTTCTGGAAAGAAAATCTCAGGAACCATATCAGCCTGGGAGCCGATTATGCTTCGAAGACAATGACGGAAATCATGTTTGCTGTTGATAAGGATCCAGCCAGGGAGGATAGCCATTTTAGTGAGACTGTTTTAGACCGCGATACCATCCTGATCAACCAGGTTATTAAACAAAAAAGTGTGGGCGTGTTCTTCATTGATAAACTGGATATCATGAAAAAGCTATATGCCACACTCAATGTTCGTTACGATTATGTGTACAACGAACTCATCAATAACATCCCATTGCCCGACTCAGTAGTACAGCCTTCCGGAAACAGGGCTTTTCAAAATACTTCCTATCGTTTCGGACTGGCTTATGATGTTGCCAAATTCCTCAATATCTATGCAAGTTATGGCACAGGATTTTTAGTTCCCACAGAGGATGAGCTGTATAACAATCCCGAGCATTGGGGCGGATTCAATACCAAGATCAAACCTTCCATGTTCCAGGGTGGAGAATTGGGCGTAAGAGGTGACGCTGGAAAAAGGTTGTATTATGATGTTACCGGATTCTACATTAAATCGAAAAACGAATTCTACCGATACAGTATTCCCGGAAGGGGAAACAATACAGCATTTTTCGGCAATATCGGCGCAAGCCAACGGTATGGAGTGGAAACCTTTTTATCGTATGCTCCCGTTGATTTTCTCAAATTCGATGTCTCCTATACTTGGTCGCATTTTCAGTATACTTCTCCCGACAGCGTAAAGGGCCAATGGATCCCGCAATGCCCTCAGCACATCCTTGCAGTGGAAGCAGCCGTGAAGTTCCTGAAACATTTTACGTTTGCGGTGAATGCGGAATATCAATCGAAGTGGTATATCCAGACTGACGATTCCATTTACAATCAATTTACCGAGAACGGGATACCACGCAACTCCTGGGTGCCAGGCTTTAAGACTTTTGGTGCAAACCTGAGCTATAAATTCAACCTCGGGAATCTGCACGGTGAGGTTAGCCTTTTTGCCAAGAATCTTTTTGACGAACAATACTTTGGATTAACTGAACCCAATAACGGGCCGGATTATAACAGCTTCCAGGCTGCTCCCGGAAGGGAATTTTTCTTAAGTTTGAAATTGAGGTTCTAAAATAACCCAACCCATTGCCCCTCCACTTTAAAAAAGGGGGAGGGGTTGGGGAGGGGTTTATTCCGCCTGTTCTTCTTCCGGGAAGGTCACTTTTGCCGAGAAGATGAACAAGGCTTTCAGTTTATCCCAGAAATCGCCTCCTAAAACGAAAAGGCTGGTGATGAAGACGATGTCGAAAGAAATGTTCAGGATCAGGCGCAGGTAAGAATTTGCGGAGAAAAACTGTGGAGCATAGGCCATAATGTACATTGGAATAAACGGCAGGCAAAAGAGGAAAAGGCCGATATTGTAACGGATGCGGCTGGCATGATAGGGTTTAATCACCCGTACTACATGATGCCGGAAAATGGATTTGATATAGAGATAGGATGGTTTTCCAAGTATGGCTACACTGGTGATTTTCATTGCCGGGGCGCTGAGCCAGAAGATCCCCACAATGATATGCTTCAGGTAATGGTAGTCTGCAAATCTTTGAAAAAACAAACCCATCGGAAGCATAAAGAAGGAAAGAATGAAGATTCCCAGACCTATATAAAAACGTGCTCCGGGATTCTGCGGGCTCAAAGCACCAAACGCTTGGTTTTCTTTCATGGGGAACAGATTTTAAATTAACGGTCACTGCAATCTTACAAAAAGAACAACGCAACACCGCCTACTGCAAGTATGGCACCGAAAACTTCTTTCAGGGTTATCTTTTCTTTAAATAATAAGATGGAGGGAGGGATGATGAGCACCGGAACGATGGCCATGATCGTGGCGGCGATCCCCGTGTTGGTGAGCTGTACTGCCAGGAGCGAGAAGGATACCCCGAGAAATGGTCCGAAGAAAGCGCCGAGCGAGAGCTGTACAACCGCCCTGTGGTTGGAGATCGCCTGGTAAGTAGACTTCCACATACCGAGGATGGTAAACAGGATAGCAAATCCTGTTATCCCTGCAATCACACGGATCTGGGCCGAGGCAAAGGGATCGTAACTCTGCGCAATACCGTGGATCCGGCCTGCAGCAATAGAAACGGAATCCTGCATTCCTAATTTGCTCAGGACAAGTCCCAGTGCCTGGCCCAGGGCTCCGCCCAAACCCAGGAGGATGCCCCAGATGGGATAGGAAAACCTGAATTTTCTCCTCCCTTCGGGTTTCTTCGGATGTTCTTCTCTTTTGAGCACTACCAGCGCGATCCCTGTAATTGTGACGATCATTCCGAGCCAGCTTTTTCCCGTCATTTCTTCTCCCAGGATCACCCAGCTGATCAGGACGGTCATAGGAGGCGCCAAGGCCATCAGGAGCATGGAAATACGGGCGCCGATGACAACAAATGACTGAAACAGGCAGAGATCGCCGAAGGTAAAACCGATCAGCCCGGAAACGACAAGGATCAGCCAGGTCCTGCCGGATGCATCCACGGGCAGAAAATAGCCCCGGTAGATCCATGCGAAAATGCTGAGAAAGACAAACCCGACGAGCAGCCGTAAAAGATTGACGATCATCGACCCGATCTTCTTGCTCGCAGCTTCAAAAGCCAGCGCCGTGATCGTCCAGAACACGGCAGTAAGCAAGGCAGCAAGTTCTCCGGAATGTTTCAAAATGCAGTTTTAATTAGCGCCTGAAAGCCACTCCTGCGGATCCTGAGTGGTTTTCCCCAACCATATTTCAAAATGAAGGTCAGTCCTTGAATCTTCCGGGTTGGTATGGATCTTCCCGATCAGTTGTTTGGTTGTCACCGTCTGTCCATCTTTCACATTGACTTCTTCCATGTTGGAATATACCGTTAGGTACTCCCCGTGCCGGATGATTACCACCTTATTGAGATTGGGAAATGACATCACCCGGCTCACTTTCCCGTTGAATACTGTCCTGACGGAAGCCCCTTTCCCGGTGGAAATATCAATACCGTTATTTTTCACTTTCACATACTTCAGCACCGGGTGCGGGTGCTCGCCGAATCTCCCGGTGATCACGCCATGTTCCGAAGGCCACGGCAATTTCCCTTTATTGGAGGCAAACGAACTGGATAAAACCTGTTCATCATTGGTGAGCAAAATCTCCGTGCGGACCGTTTTCATTTTTGTTTTTGCATCCCGCTTATCGGTTTTCTTCGCTCTTTCGGCAGCAGCCTTGATCTCCGTAGCAATGAGTTTTTCAATCTCCCGTTCGAGCTTTTCGGCAGTTTTCTGTTTTTGCCGTAACGCAGATTCCAGTTCCTTTTCCTTCTGGCTTAACTGCTGAACGGTTTTGTCTTTTTCTTCCTTTTCCTGCGTCAAGTGCCCCTTTTCAGATTCTTCCGATTGTGCCAGCGTTAATTTTTGCTGTTTCGTTTCCTCGAGTTCCTTCTGTTTCCGGTTCACTGTCATCTGCGCATCCCGGATCAGTTCCGCCTGCGTTCTCCGGTAAGCACTGTATTGCTGGTAGTAAAGCAACCGGCGATAGGCCTGGTTAAAATCCTCTGCTGAAAAGATAAAAAGCAAACGGTTATAAGCATTCAGGTTCTTATAGGCATAATAGATCATCCGGGCATATTCGTTTTTCATCTTTTTCAACTCCTCCGAAAGCGTTGAGATATGCCTGCGCTGGAGCTCCATCTGTACCTGGATCTGGTCGACTTCCCCTGAAATGGCGCTGATCAGCGATTGCCGTCTCTCAATCTGCTTGTTCAGCAGGATGACTTTGTTGAGTGAATTCTGTTTTGTCTTGTGAGTTTCTTCCAGCAACTTGGCAGTGTACCGGATATCTTCTTCCAGCTGTTTTTTTGTTTTCTGTAGTTTTTCTTTTGATTCCTGTGAAAAGGATAAAAACGGGAAAAGAACTACGGGGATGAGTATCAGGATGAAGCCTGGAAAAATCTGCCGGAATAGATGAGAAAACTTCATCATGGATTATCAATTGTAACGCGCAGGTTCACTTTGCCGGGTGATAGCTCTGCGGGATCTTAAATGGAAACGCCTGGGCTATGTTGATGGTGATCTTATTGAAACTGACTGATACAGAGAGGTTATTTTCTGCCGAGATATCAAATGACATTTCTTTCGGGAAAAGCTGATCTTCGATCTTTTCAAACGAAGAATACCTGGCTTCCAGCTTGATGTTTGGTTCCCGGATCTCTTTCACATCCGCGCGGGTGATCTTGAAACTTTCCGGGTCAATCCAAATGTTCTGAATCAGTACCCTCAGATTTTCCTGGCTGTTCCGGATGAACTTCTTCAGCTTTGTGCGGTCTGCCGTCGCCAGTTTATAAGAGTTATTCTCAAGTCCGGCCCTGAATTTTCCGCTCTCGTAAAACGAGAGATCATTTCCCGTCAGGAAAGATTGAAGGATATCGAAATCAATGTTGGTGTTGAGGTAACGGTTCACATAATAGTAATCCCCTGAAAAAAAAGTATTGTTCATCCGGTTGATAAATTTAACCGAATCCTGGGTCACCATCATCCGGAATACCTCTATCACCAGTGCCGGTGAAAAGGAAAGCCAGATAACACTGTCCTTCCGGATCCGGATCTGCCCGTTAAAGGAATTCGTCTGTCCTTTATTTTTATATTCCGCAGAAAATTTTGCCGTGAACCAGTGATACTGAAGTTCATGTTCCTTGAGCTTCTTGAACAGGTATTCTGCGCCTTCTTCTTTGATCGGTGCCTTGATGATCTTTCGCTGGGAACTGCAGGAAGCAAGGATGATCAGCACTAAAAGAAAGGAAAAAGGAAAAATGAAAGCGGTATGTTTGATCTTACTCATTTTTATAACAGATAGATGCAGTTTTAAGGTTAGAAAGTCCTATTATTCATAGAGTTTCTTCTCCGCGATTTTTTTATCGAGAAAAACCGATCCGGATCCCTTTGCCTTTGCCTTTTGCCAGTATTCAAGTGCCTGGCCGGTATCGCCAAGTTTGTAAAGGATATCTCCATAATGTTCCATGACTTCTGCGCTTACACTGTCTTTATCCTCCAGGGCTTTGCCAACCCAGGTCCTGGCATCATCGTACCGCTGAAGTTTGTAAAGCACCCACCCATACGTGTCCTGGAAAGAAGAATTTTTCGGATCCAGTGTGACGGCTTTTTTCGACATGGTTTCTGCCTTGTCGAGGTCACGGTTACGAAGCGACAGGTAATAGGCATAATTATTCAGGACATAGGCATTGTCATTTTTGATCTAAAGTGATTTCTCGTAAGCCTTATCCGATTCGTTTGTATCCTTTAAGGAATGATAGCAGTCACCAAGGTACATATAGAACTCGGATAGCAATTGATCATTTTCCGCAACCAGTTTCAGCCCGCGGTTAAAAGCCTTTACAGCATCCTCGTATTTTTTCTGCTGATAACTGCCGATACCGGCAAACAGGTAAGGAACAGGTTGATCGGGAAACAATTCGATCGCACGGTTACTGTATGCAACCAGATGGTCGTATTTTTCAAGGATAAGGTCAAGCCGCAGGATTTCTTCCAAAACAACAAATTTGCTACTGTCGAGGGCGATGACTTTCAGGTATTCTTCCCGTGCCTCATCATTTTTTTTATCCTGTACCAGGAAATCCCCATAGATCGAGTGTGCCTTGGGATCGTTGGCGTGAACGCTGGTAAGGATCCGGGTCAGCTCAAACACCATCGATTTGGAATCATCCGGCAACTGGTTAACATTGTAAAAGGAAAGGAGAATATTTACTTTCGAGTCGATGTCCAGATTGGAATTTTCAAACCCATGTTTTAGCTCTTCAAAGGCTTTTTGTTTTTCACCGTTCTTCCGGTAATAATCAGCCATCGACATATGCACGTAAGGATTTCCCGGATCGGCCTGCTCGATCTTGCGATAGGTCTCCAAGCCTTTGTCCTGCATCTTATTGTTCATAAAGAATTCGGCCAGGATCGACAAATAACGGATCTTGTCAGGATAGGCGGCAATCAGGGCCTCCAGTTCGTGCTGTGCTTTTGGCAGATCATTCAGAAGAAGGTAGATCTTTTCTTTCTGAAGGCTGATCTCCTCCGAGACGCCGGCTTTATTTTCGATCCTATCGTACACCTTTACCGCATCGAAGTATTTTTCGGTTGACAGGTAAAGGGCGGCCAGTTGGTAATAATAATCAAGGTTTTCGGGATTTTTTTCCGTAATCCGTTCATAAACCAATATGGCATCCTTGTACTTGCCATCCAGTTGAAGCACTTCCGCATAAAAAAGCTGGTACCAGGTGTTTGAAGGGTCAAGCTTTGCTGCTTTGCCGGCCAGTTCAGCTGCTTCATGGACCTGTTTTTTATTTGCGACGATCCGGGACAGTTCAAAATAGGCCGTCGCGTCATCCGGGTATTTATTGATGTATTGTCTGAAAAGTTCTTCGGCTTTTTCAACATTGCCGGTGATCTCATTCTTCTTTGCTTCGATCAGCATCGAAATGTTTGATGCAATTTTCGGTTGACCTGTCTGATCCGTCTTATGCTTTTTATTTTCCTTATGGCTGGTTACCGTACAAGAATCCAGAAAAAAACAAACCAGCAACAAAACGCCAACTGATATGATTAATACCTTCTTCATTCTTAATTCTTAATTATAATTCTGCATTCTGAATTCCTGCATTCCCGCATTCATCATCTTCCCCCAGTATGCCCGAATCCACCGGCACCCCTTTCCGTTTCTTTTAATTCGATCACCTCTTCCCATTCGGCTTTTTCATGCCTTGAAATGATCATCTGTGCGATCCGGTCTCCGTCATGAACCCAATAATCCTCACCCGAAAGGTTGACCAGGATTACCATCACTTCGCCGCGGTAATCGGCATCAATGGTTCCTGGCGTATTCAATACCGTGATCCCCTTTTTGATTGCCAGCCCGCTTCTTGGTCTCACCTGGGCCTCGTAACCAACCGGTAATTCAATGAACAACCCTGTGTATATCAGCGCCCTT
>Ga0209746_1001252_pt1 | contig 12276 bp, 8 predicted proteins | sample BarGraNGADG00211_3_FD_184496 | JGI IMG/M metagenome (GOLD analysis project Ga0209746, IMG submission 184496) | Arctic peat soil microbial communities from Barrow, Alaska - Barrow Graham LP Ref core NGADG0011-211 (SPAdes) (version 2) | ecosystem: Environmental > Terrestrial > Soil > Wetlands >...
GGGACCATCAGCACAGTCGCCCGCATCGCCGTTGATGCTGCCTCCACCTACGCGTCAGCGGTCAAGAGCTTTAACGCGGCCGGATACTGGCCATTGGACGAGACTACTCCTCCTCCGTTCGGCGCCTACATCGCGACCAACCTGGGCACTGCTGGCGCCGCAGGCAACGGCTTCTACCAAACCTGGTTCCAAAAGTACAGCGTTGGTTACAGCAATCTGTATTACCAGACCAATATCATCGCGCATGTGCCCGGGGCCATCGGGGATGGCGATACCGCCCTCTCCTGCACCCGCAGCGCCGCGGGCGCCGGCCAATACGTCGTCTTCCCTCGCACAACCAACGGTCTGGCCAACGCCGCCCTCACACTTCAACCGCCATTCTCAATTGAGTTCTGGGTCAACCCGGCGGGCGTCGTCACGACCGTGATGCCGATTGTGAACGAGGGGCGTCTGCCGGTGCTGGATCCGCGCACCGGCTACACCACCACCAACGAGGCTGGCTTCTGCATCGGGCAATACGGCGGCAATGTCTTCTTCGCCACCTACAACGGCTCGGGCGGAGACAGTACGAAACAGGAACTGGACGTGCCTATCACCGCCAGCACCTGGCAACACATGGTCGTCACCTTCGACGGCACCAACCAGACTTGGTTCAAGAACGGCGCATTCGTTAACACCCGTGCGATTCCCTCCGCCGCCGTCAATGCCTTCGGACAGCTCTACATGCCCGATGTGACCTCGCCTCTGCTCATCGGCACCGGCAGCGAACTCAGCGCCGGCAATGGGGCCACGGAATACTCCGGCCTTATTGATGATGTAGCCATCTACACCAATATCCTGGATTCGGGGGTGATCGCGAACCACTACGCGGCCGCCTCGGCGACCGATGCCACCTATCAGAACACGGTCCTCGCCGACAACCCCACCATCTACGTCCGCCTGGGCGAGCCCGCCTTCAACAATTATCCGAACCCAAGCACCTATCCGATCGCCAACAATTACGGCACGGTCGGCGGGGCGGCCAACGGCGTTTATAAGCCGGGCACCACCCCCGGCGTGACGGGACCGGGCTACACTGGATTTGGCGGTGCCAATCGCGCGGTCGCCATCAACGGTTTCAGCGGCGCCGTCGATGTCGGCGGCGGCCTCGTGCCCGCGACGCTTAATCCCACCGGCACTCAACCTTTGACCTTCTCCGCGTGGTTCCAGGCTAACCCGGCCGATGCCCCGGCCAGGTTCCAGGCCATCGCCAGCCATGGAAACAGCGCCTGTCGCCTCACCCTCGATAATGTCGTCGGCGGCCCTCGCTTCAACCCTGGCAACAATCCCGAACTCCAGTTTACCAACACCGCGCAAATGGTGGCCAGCAACGCGGTGGTCAATGACGGCGGGTGGCACTTTATTGCCGGCGTATCGGACGGCACTACCGCGTCTCTCTACATCGACGGCGCCCTCGTCAAAACGAATACTGGTGTGGGCAGCCTCACCGGCTCGACGGCGGATTTCCTCCTCGGCGGTGACCCGGACAACATCACGCCCAGCTATAACACGGCCAACACCATCCGGTATTTCGACGGCCAGATCGCGCAGGTAGCCTTCTTCACCAGCGCCCTGACCGCGACGCAGATTCAGCAGTTGTATTCCGCCGCCGGGGTGCCTCCCGCCATCGTGACCCAGCCGCCGGCGTCAGTGGGCGCCAACTCCGGCCAGGTTGTCTCCATCCCCATAACGGCCAAAGGCTCCCCGACACTGGCCTACCAGTGGTATCGCACCACCTGCGCCGCCGTCACCGGCCAGACCACCGCCGCGCTCACCTTTAACCCCGTCGCGCTCGCCAATGCCGGCAGCTACTTCGCCGTGGTCACCAATTCCGCTGGCGCCGCCACCAGCTCCATCGTCCAACTGACCGTCATTGGACCGCCAGTCGTGCAGCAGCAATCCCCGACCGACATGCGGGTCTTTGTCGGCACCACACCCAGCCTGCGCGCGGTCGCGGTTGGCCCCGCGCCCATTTCGTACCAATGGACCAAGGACGGCTCGCCGGTCGCCGGCGCGAACGCCAGCAGTTACGTGCCCAGCACTGCCGTCACCGACTCCCATACCTATGGCTGCACCATTACCAACCTCTACTCCACCAACGTCCCTAGCGCGTTCAGCACCATCACTGTCGCTGTCCTGTCCCGTCCCACGGCTCCCTACCCGGCGGCCGTGCTCAACGATCTCCCGGTGGACTATTTCCGCCTCGATGAAACCCCTGACGACGGGTCCGGCAATAACGGCCTTCCGGCTTATGATTACGCCGGCGGCTTGAATGCCTTCTACACCAACACCCTCATCGCTCAGCCATCCTCGGGCTACGACTCGCTCTTCTCACCGCAAACCGATCCGACCGAGACCGGCGCCAGCTTCGGCACATACGCTGCCGTTTCCTCCGATAGCTTCGCCGGGAACGTGTCGAGCTTCCTGAACTTCGCCACCCCCAACGGCTCCAGCACCGCCTTTTCCGTCGAGGCCTGGGTCAACGGCGGCTACGGCCAAAGTATCGGCGCGGGCATCGTCACCCTCGGCTACGGCAACGGCGGCGAGCAGTTCACCTTGGATACCGGCGCCGCCAATAGCCATTATCGCTTCTTCGCGCGGAATGCCGCCGGCGTCACCGCTGTCGCCAATGGCACCAATGCGCCGAACGACGGCCTATGGCATCATGTCGTCGGCGTATGCGATAAGGCCAATGGCCACTTGTACCTTTATGTGGATGGCATCCAGACGGCCAGCGCCACCATTGCCGCCAACAGCGGCCTCCTGAACTGGACGGCCCCGCTTAGCATCGGCTCGCGGCAGTCGGGCAACGGCACTTCGTATGATTCGCAGTTCAGTGGCAACCTCGACGATGTGGCGATCTATAACTACGCCCTGAGCCCCAACCAGGTCCTGGCCCACTACACCAGCGCCGGCGTTCCGCCCATCGTCGTCCAACAGCCCAGCGACGTCACCACCAACGAAGGCTCGGCGGCGACCTTCACCGTGGCGGCCATTGGCACTGCTCCCCTGTCTTATCAGTGGTATGACAACTTCAGCCAGCCAATCCCCACCGAAACCAACGCCACCCTGGTGCTGCCGAACGTGCAGCAGGGCCATGCCGGTTATTACTTCGTGACGGTGGCCAATACTTACAGTCCATCGCCGGTGGTCAGTTCGGGCGCGCTGCTCACCGTCAACGCCGGCCCGCCTTACATCGACGTGGATTTGCAGCCGCCGTTCTACATCGGTTATGCCAACCGGCAATCTGCCTATAGCGTCGGCGTTCACGGCACCGCGCCGCTCACCTATGTATGGACCCGGAACGGGACGACGATCGTCGGCGCGACCAATTCCATCTATACCTTCACCACCCTGGTGGGCACCAACCTGTATGCGGTCACCATCAAGAATGCCCAGGACCTGACCGGAATCACGTCTGGTCCCGTCACCAACGTGGGCGTGGCTGCTCCCACTCTCAACCCGGGGGACTACACCTACAAGATGAAGATCAGCTTCGCCGGCTACAGCCGCGGCGAGACGCTGGTCAATTTCCCGGCCCTCGTGCAGTTCGGCACGAACTTGTCCGGGTTCGCCTATGGCCAACTTGCGTCGCACATCGGCGGTGACCTACGATTCACCGATGCGACCGGCACGAATCAGATCACCAACGAGATAGACGAATGGGATACCGCCGGCACTTCTCCTGTCTGGGTGCAGGTGCCCACGCTCGGCAGCACCAACGACGCCGTCTGGGCTTACTGGGGCAATCAGACAGCAACGACTCCGCTGGACTGGAGTACCAACGGCGCCGTCTGGCTGCCGGCGTTCGGTTCCTCCCCGGGCTACGGCGTGGTCTATCACCTCAAGGAAGGCGCGCTTCCCTTCCAGGACAGCACTCAGCAAAACCCGGCAACCAACGGCGTCACGCCGGTGGCCACCCCGGGAATAGTCGGCACGGGCGGCGCCTTCAACGGCTCCTCCTGGCTCGATGCCGGCACCAACGACCTTGGCGATGCCTTTACCATTTCCGCATGGATAAACATCACGCCCGGCACGAGCGACATCCAGACCATGTGGGCCAACCAGCTCGGCGGCTACGGCAATGCGGGCTTTGCCCTGTCTGTGAACACCTACAAAGCCAGCGACCAAATAATTGACCTGGCCACCGGCATCGGCGGCGGCGTCGGAAAGGAAACCAAGAGTGCGGCCGGCGCCGTGAGCTTTGGCCAGTGGCATCTCCTCGAAGCCGCCATCAACCGAACCAACGGCACGGTCGTCTTCTATCTCGACGGCGCCTCGGTGCTGTCGAGCACCGTTCAAGCCAACTTCGAAAGCGTAGCGGACCTCCACCTGGGCCGGTTTATCGACCCTAACTTCAACATGCATGGCATCATGGACGAGGCCCGCGTCCAGGACGGCGTCGCTTCCCCGAACTGGGTCTGGGCGGACTATATGACGGTGGCGCAGAACTCCAACTTCCAGAGTTACTCACCTGTCAGCAGCTCACTGGTGACGCTCAGCTTCGAGGTTGTCAACGGCAACCTGGTTCTGTCCTGGCCAAATGGCACACTGCTGCAGGCGCCCACCGTCACTGGGCCTTGGACAACCAATAATGCCCCGTCGCCGTTCACGAACACCATGACCGGGACTAAACAGTTCTATCGCGTAGAAGTTCGCTAACCACCCGGGCGCAAGCCTGGGCTGTGCCAGCTCATCGTGGCGGCCGGGAAGCCCTTCCTGACCGCCACTGAAAGCAGATGAGGAATGACACATCGTCCCTCCTCCGTTGCGGGTTCACTGAGCGGCGCCCGCTGTGGCTTCATCTTGATCGAGCCGCTGGTCGCCAGCGGCAGCACCCCCAAGATGGTCCGGCGTTTCACCAGCAATTCTCATTATGAGCCAGATCGGGGCGCCGGGTGAGGGCGCCCGGCGGGGGGTGGCAGGGTCATAATGAGAATTGCTGGCGTTTCACCCGCCCCGCTTGCAGTGCGAAGGGATTTGGAACAGTCTGGAGGTCCTGTGATTCTTTGCATTGGAACAACGCCGGCGACTCAGCGCGTGATGGTTTTTCGCAAACTCACGCTCGACGCCGTGAACCGTGCCGTGACAACCCTGGATGGCACGGCGGGCAAATCGGTTAATGTCGCCAAGGTGCTAAAGGCGCTGGGCGAACGACCCGTGGCCGCCGGCTTCCTCGGCGGGGACCGAGGGGAGCAGTTGCGGGCCGACTTCGAAGTCCGAGGCATCGAGCTGGACTTTGTGAAGGTCGCTGGCCGCACGCGCCAGTGCACCACCCTGCTCGATACGTCCGCCGGCACGCAGACCGAACTGGTCGAGGAAAGCCAGGCGGTGTCGGCGGCGGACTATGATAAGCTGATGCGGATCATTCGGCGGCGCGTCCAGGGTTGCCGGGCCGTCGTAATGTCAGGAACCATCACTCCCGGCGGGCCGGTGGATCTGTATTTCCAGGGCGCACACCTGGCCCACGCAGCCGGGGCTCTTTCGGCGGTGGATGCCCAGGGAGCGGCGCTCATCGAAGCGCTCAGGGCGAAACCGGGGCTGGTGAAACCGAACCGGTCGGAATTGGCGGCGACACTGGGGCGCGAGCTGATGGACCAGGCGGCGGTGATGTCAGCCATGCGGGAGTTGTGCGAGCGCGGCGCCCAGCGTGTGGTAGTCACCGCCGGCAAAGACCCGGCGCTGGCGTTTGACGGCCGGAGCTGGTGGCGGGTCCACGCGCCGAGGATTGACGCAGTGAATCCGATCGGATCTGGAGATGCGTTTACGGCCGGGTTGGTGTGGCGTCTGTTGCGAGGAGAGGATCTCGGCGAGGCGTGCCGCTGGGCCAGCGCAGCCGGCGCGGCCAATGCGCTGACGATGCTGGCGGGCGACGTGCGCCGCGACGACGTGGAACAATTGGCCGGGAAAGCGAATGTGGAGCCGTTAAAGGCTTGACGCATTGCAGCGTTGAAATCCGAAGACCCGAGCTGCGCGCGTCGCAGTGACGAGGAATGGTTCAGGGGGAGAAGCAAGGGGGGCTGCCGCCGGAAGGCGGAAGTCCAAGCGATAGGGCGGGGCGAACGCAAGAAATTTTATTCGGTTGGCGAAGATTATTTGCTTGTGAAATTGCGCTGGGAGACGATATTGCAATTGTAAGAGCGCGCGGGGAAATGAGTGAGAGAGACCGCAGCGCAGGTTCTTTGGAAAGCAGATAATTTTAGAATTTACCCTGCCTATGCTCGTGATTAGAAACTATGTCCTTGAACCAGAGTAAGTTAATCAAGGGGCTTTAGCTGGGATTGTGGCCGACAGGCCTTTACTGGAAGTCGTAAGCAATCCGGCGGGTCCCGTCTGTTTCTAATATGTTCAAAGGAACTGTTATACACGGCAATGGCGGGGTTCTTTTTTGGATGCGGTTGTGAAGCTCGCTGGACGGCGAGCTTTTTTGTTTTGGGCAAAGCCGGCGCTGGTTGTTATCCTGACTGCATGTCGCTGGACTAACTATTCTCCAACTCGCCCGAGCCCAAAGCGCCCACTGCTGGCGCAACGGAGGATCGCGCCCTTCGACACCAGCCGCTCGCGGCACGCATGCGACCCCGCAACTTAAGCGAGTTTGTCGGCCAATCGCATATCCTCGGGCCAGGACAACTGCTGCGCCGGGCCATCGAAGCGGATCGGGTCCAATCGCTTATCTTTTACGGTCCGCCGGGCACCGGCAAGACTTCCCTCGCCCAGATCATAGCCCGCCAAACCCGGAGCAAGTTCGAGCGGCTGAGCGGCGTGGAATCCAACGTGGCGGACATGCGCCGGGTGCTATCTGCGGCGGCAAACCGGCTGGAGAACAAGCAGCAATCCACCATTCTGTTCATTGATGAAATCCACCGCTTCAACAAAGCACAACAAGATGTGCTTTTGCCCGATGTCGAGGGCGGGGTGGTGCGGCTGATCGGAGCGACCACCCACAACCCGTTTTTCTTCGTCAACTCCCCGCTGGTCTCCCGCTCGCAGATCTTCGAGCTGCGGCCCTTGGCGGAGGAGGATCTCTACGCCCTGCTCCAGCGGGCCCTGGCCGACCAGGAGCGCGGCTTGGGCTACCTCAAAGTGCGGGCGGAGGAAGCGGCGCTCCGCCATTTGGCCAAGCTGTCCGATGGCGACGCGCGCAAGGCATTGAATGCCTTGGAAATCGCCGCCCTCACCACCGCGCCCGACTCCAGCGGAGTGATTCCCCTCGACCTGACAGTCGCGGAACAGAGTATCCAGAAGAAAGCCGTGGTGTACGATGATGAGGATGCGCACTACGACACGATTTCGGCATTCATCAAGTCCATGCGCGGGAGCGACCCGGACGCGACTTTGTACTGGCTGGCAAAGATGATTCACGCGGGAGAAGACCCGCGCTTCATCGCGCGGCGGATTGTGATCCATGCCGCCGAAGATGTCGGGCTGGCGGACCCGATGGCGCTCGTGCTGGCCAATGCCGCGTTTCAGGCGGCGGAGTTTATCGGCTGGCCGGAGGCGCGGATCCCGCTGGCCGAGGCGGCGATTTACATCGCGACGGCAACCAAGAGCAACAGCACCGTCATGGCCATTGATGCGGCGCTAAAGGATGTCCAATCGGGGCGTACCCTGGCAGTGCCGGAACACCTGCGTGATGCGAGCTACCGTGGCGCCAAACGCCTCGGCCACGGCCAAGGCTACCAGTACGCGCACGATCACCCCGAGCATTTCGTCGCCAAGGATTATCTGGGGGCTGACAAGCGGTATTACGAACCGACCGAGCAAGGGGTGGAGAAGAAGATCAAAGAGCGGGTCGAAAAATGGCGGGCGCAGTTCGCAAAGGCTGCTGTCCACCGTCCGCCGTCCGAAGGGTGATCCGAGGCAACGACGTTCTTGCCACCGGCAAATGCAGAACACGATTCGAGAAGCCAAGCGCGCGTTGCGCGACCAAGTTCGCGCCGCGGTCACGCGGATGGAGCCGAACGAAAAGGCCGCCGCTTCAGCCCAGGCGCGCGCTTTGTTGGCGGCGCAACCACTATGGAGAGCGGCGCAGTGGGTCTTGTTCTTTGCGCCGCTGCCGGAAGAACTGGATGTCTGGCCGCTGTTGGCCGTGGCCTTATCCACCGCCAAAAGGGTGGCACTGCCTCGCTATGTGGCGAAGACCAAGACCTACGAGGCCTGCCAAATTCTTGATCCCAGGCTGGATTTACAGGTGGGGCACTTTGGCGTTCGAGAGCCGCACAGCCGCCGCGCCCCGCTCCTCTCAACCCACCTGGACCTAATCCTGGTCCCCGGGGTGGCCTTTGATTTGCACGGTCACCGCCTGGGCCGGGGCAAGGGATACTACGACCAGTTGCTGAAGGGATTGAGCGGGACAACCTGCGGAGTGGCCTTCGACCAGCAGATCGTGGGCGAAATCCCCATTGAACCACATGACGTGCGCTTAGACTGCGTCCTTACGCCGACGCGTTGGATCCAGTTGAAACCGTAAGCGCGAGAAACCGTTCGGGGGCGGTAAGCGGAAGCTGTCGCCTTACCTGCGTTCGTTATACATGCTGCTGGGTATGCCGTTTTCCCAACCTTGCGGCGCGTTCCAAGGGCGCTCGGACAGGTTGTCCGACTCAGTAGTAGCGCACCCTCCCAAAGCAAACCCACCCAAGAGCAGCAGCAGCAGAAACGCCCAGCGCGTAATGGAAGCAATACTTCTCACGATGCAGGATGGGCGGGAATGACCTGGTCACCTTCCATGACCTGACCGAGTTCCCAACCCGGCAGGACGTTGGCGATGCTGCGATCCTTTTGCACGCTGCGAACCACAACCTTGGCAACCAGCAAGCCATTGCGATTCACCAGCAACTCGCCGCGTTCCAACACCCCCTGGTCTTCACCGATATTGAGCACCACGAAGTTCCACTTCGGATCAGCCACCAGCACCTTGCCTTTCAAGCCGGAGGGCAACGGCACGAAGAAATTTGGATCTCGGTAAACGAGCAGCTCGGTTTCAAGCTTCTTGACCTTCTGCATCAGCACCTTGTTTTCCGTTTCCGCGACTGCGATACCGTCCTGCAGCGCCTTGAATTCCTTGTTCATGCGCACTATCTGCTGCGGAGTGACACCGGTCACCTTGTAGGCTGCCAAATCCTGTTGGGCAGTGTCCCGCTCCTGACGGGTCTTGGTCAGATCCTCCGTCAGCTTGTCAGCACGCTTGGTTTGCGCGGCCAGATCCGCATCCGCCTTCTCCTTTGCCGCCGTGGCTACTTCCAACTCAGCCTTGGTCTGCTTTAGCTCTGCGGTTCTCTTGCCCAAATCCTTCTTGGTGCTGGCCAATTCTGTTTCAGCTTTCTGCCGTCCGTCGGTCTGCTCTTTGAGGTTGGCTTGGAGAGTGGTGATCTTCTCCTTGACCTTGACGAAATTCAGGCCCCCGACCGCCAGCCCGGCGATGATGGCCACGATTAAGCTGATTCGAATCAACATGGTGCGGTGTTCGATTTAAGTATCGGGGTTAAACTTAAGCGTTGGCGCCCGGGGTGTCAACGCCCGAATCAGCCCGATGCGCGGTCACTCAATCCGCTTCAAGACGACCAGCCAGGCGGTGGAGTTTGGGGCATTGCCGCCCAGGACCAGCATCTCGCCTGTCGGCAGGGACTGCTTTCGTTTCATCACCTCTTTGCCCTTGCCAATCAGGGAGACTTCCACCTCGGAACCAGCGAGCTTCTTCACGTTCACCTGGCACTTCTCGCTCATGGCGACTTCGCTGACCGCACCCTGCGGCACGGCGAAGTCCTTCCGGTTGACCTCAAACCAATTAGCCCACTTGAGCGGGAGCTCCTTGAGCTTCTGCTTGATCTCAGCAGTGACCGGCTTGTAGGTCTTGCCTTCGGGCGGTTTGCTGTCGTCGGTCCCCCAAAGCAAAAACACCTGGAACTTCATATCAGCCGCCTGGACGCGCAGCTCGCCGCCGGCGAACAGAGCCAGCGCGGTTGAAAAACCAAGGAGGCCGGTGACCGATATCAGCTTCGCTCTCATTGACTATTCGATTGTACCCATCTCATCGTTTTCCGCAACTTCTGTATCGGCTGGGTACGAAAGCCAGACCAAAGTCGTGCCGGCCGAATAATCGCGGTAGGTAAAAGCGCCCGAGCCAGCCAGCGCGGTCTCGATCGAGGCTACCGCCGTGCGGCCATAGGGGCCTGTCGGCCGGGTGAGCATCAATCCGGCAACCAAGACCGCCGCGACGGCAGACGCGGGGACCAGGAAACGGCGGAACAGCGCCAAGTAAGACTCCCGGACGGGTTTGGGCGCCGGAACCTCCAGACGCTGGATCTCACGCTCGACCTTGGACCAGAAGAACTCGCGCGACTCCGGCAGCCGGACTTCCGCCTCAAAACCCGCGAGGGCACCGCGGGTATTGCGCAACTCCTCCAGCAGGGCCGCGGCTTCGCGGTCCCGGGCCACCCAGTTGGTGACCTCGCTCACCTCGGCCTCCGGCAACTCGCCGTCGAGCAAGGCTTGCAGTTTCAATTGTGCATTGTAGTCCATCACACTGAATCTCGGTTCTTCAAATCCGCCAGCAGCACCGCCAGCTTTCGGCGCGCGTAGAATAGACGCGACATGACCGTGCCGATGGAGCAGCCCATCGTTCTGGCGATCTCTTTATATTCCATATCTTCAAATTCATGCAGCACCAACGACGTCCGATGCTCATACGACAACTGGCCCAGCGCCTGGTCAATCCGCTGGCGAAGTTCGCCCTGCTCCAAGCCGGCGGTCGGGTTCACCGTGACGACCGGCATTTGCCGCTCAACCCCGCCCGACTCTTCGCTCATCGCCTCGATGGACTCAGCCCGATGCCGCTTGTGCTTGCGCAACTGGTCCAGGCACAGATTGATGACAATCCGCGTCATCCAGGTGCCGAAGCTCGATTCGCCCTGGAACTGGGCCAACCGCTGCCAGCCCTTCACCCACGCCTCTTGAGAAAGATCAACCGCTTCTTCTTCATTCCGCATCATGCTGTAAGCGCGGGCGTAAATCCTATCGCGATGCCGCGCGACCAACTCCTCGAACGCAGCCATGTCACCGCGCTGCGACGCTCGCACCAATGTCTGATCATCAGTGGAGGAATTGTCTTTAATAGTCATCGGTTCGACGGCGGGGAAACTATGAGTATTCAACCCGGGCTACAGTTTTCCTTTGGTCGTGGGAAGCTGGCCGGCCATCAGCAGGTCCCGTTGACAGGCGGCATCCACGGCCTTGGCAAACGCCTTGAACAGGGCCTCCGCGATATGGTGTGGTTCGTCCCCGTAAAGCAGCTCCAAATGCAGGTTGCACCGGGCTTCATTGGTGAAGCCCTGGAAAAACTCACGGGCCAGGCCGAATCGGAATGCGCTCGACATGTCCTGTCTTTTCTCAGCTTTACTGACGCTTTTGTAGGCGAACTCATTCAACCCCCGCCACATCAGGAACGGCCGCCCGCTGAAGTCGATCACGCATCGTGCCAGGCATTCATCCATCGGCACATAAGCCTCGCCCGTAAGGGGGTTGCGGGGGTCGAAGCCCGTCCCGTAGCGGCGAATCCACTTCTTATCCCCCAGCGCCTGGAGGAAAGCCTGCCCCAGGGCGATACCGCAGTCCTCCACCGTGTGGTGCGCATCCACCTCCAGGTCCCCATTGCACCTGAGCTTCAGATCCACAACCGCGTGGCGGGCGAACAGCGTCAGCATGTGGTTAAAGAAAGGGATGCCGGTCTGGATGGACGACTTGCCCGCCCCGTCAATGTTCAACTTCACCACGATACAAGTTTCTTTGGTCGCGCGGCGCAGTTCTGCCCGTCGGGTCTTCATTTCGAGTCATTTAACCAAATCCGCCAGCCAAACACAAAGCCCAAAGCTTCCGACCTCGCGCCACTCGCCACTCGACATTTGACCCCTGATACGGTTTCCTTTGCCCGATTCTATCCGTGCTGGAATGCATGAACGCCGAACTGTTAGCCAAAGCCAAGTCGCTCGGATTCTCCGACCGGCAAATCGCCCATTTGACCGGTCAGACCGAAGACGCCGTCCGCGCCGAGCGGAAGAAGCTCGGACTGGTGCCCAGCTACCGCCTGGTTGATACCTGCGCCGCCGAGTTCGAGGCTTACACGCCCTATTATTACTCGACCTACGACCGCGGCGACGACGATGTTAACCCCAGCAACCGCAAGAAAGTGATGATCCTCGGCGGCGGGCCGAACCGCATCGGCCAGGGCATCGAGTTTGACTA
>Ga0209746_1001253_pt1 | contig 12273 bp, 9 predicted proteins | sample BarGraNGADG00211_3_FD_184496 | JGI IMG/M metagenome (GOLD analysis project Ga0209746, IMG submission 184496) | Arctic peat soil microbial communities from Barrow, Alaska - Barrow Graham LP Ref core NGADG0011-211 (SPAdes) (version 2) | ecosystem: Environmental > Terrestrial > Soil > Wetlands >...
CTGTCGATTCGCATACCTAAAACCAGATACAACGCGATAAAGGTTAACGAGTGGCTTAACCATGCGGATAGTTGAGGTTTATCGCATGATACCGGGAAGTGTGGTATCAAGCATAAATAGGACTCGGAGACCCGCCCTCCAACCCTGTCCCAACTTTTGCGGCTACTTGCCGAGCAGGTAGCGCGAGATGACCACGCGCTGTACCTGGTTGGTGCCCTCGTATATCTGGGTTATCTTCGCGTCCCGCATCATGCGCTCCATCGGGTAGTCCTTCATGTACCCGTAGCCACCCATGAGCTGCACGCAATCGGTGGTGACCTTCATCGCGGTGTCGGTGGCGAAACACTTGGCCATCGCGGAAAGCGCGGAGAAGCCCTCTTCCTGGTTCTCCACAGCGCTCGCGGCCCTGTAGACCAGCGAGCGCGCGGCCTCCACCTGCATGGCGAGGTCGGCGACCATGAACTGAAGCCCATGCAGGGAAGCTATCGAGCGGCCGAACTGAACGCGGTCCTTCATGTAGGCCATCGCGTACTCCAGCGCGCCCGCCGCGCACCCGAGGCCCTGGGCGCCGATGGACGACCTGGTCCTGTCGAGTGTCATCATGGCCAGGTTGAACCCCTTACCTTCCTGCCAGAGCAGGTTCGCGGCCGGGACCTCGCAGTCCTCGAAGATCAGCTCCGTGGTGCTCGAGCCGCGGATGCCCATCTTGTCCTCGTGCTTTCCGATTGTGAAGCCGGAAAAGTCCTTCTCCACTATGAACGCGGATATGCCTCGCACGCCCTTCTCGGGATCGGTCATGGCGAAGACCGAGTAGGTCGAGGCGACGCCGCCGTTGGTGATGAAGCACTTGCTCCCGTTGAGGATGTACTTGTCCCCCTTCTTGACCGCCCTGCTCTTCATCGAAGCCGCGTCGCTGCCCGCCTCGGGCTCGGTGAGCCCGAACGCCGCCAGCTTCTCTCCGCTCGCGAGGTCGGGGATGTACCTCTTCTTCTGCTCGTCGCTGCCGGCGAGCTTGATCGGCGTCGAGCCGAGCTCCTGGCAGCCAAGGATCAGCGATGTGTTGACGCAGACCTTCGCGAGCTCTTCGACCGCGATGCACAGGGTCAGCAGGTCCGCCCCCTGACCGCCGTATTCCTCGTCGAACGGCAGGCCGAGGATGTCGTTCTTCTTCAGCAGCTCGACCATATCCCACGGGAACTCGCCTTGCGCGTCTATCTCCATCGCCCTGGGCTCGACCTCGTTCTTGGCCAGCTCCCTGATGGACTGCTGGAACATCTTCTGCTCTTCGTTCAACTCAAACGTCATCTGCCACCTCCGTTAGCGTAACCTGACCGGTATCGTCTTTATCCGACCTTCACCACGACGGCGTCGCCCTGACCGCCGCCGCCGCAGATGGAGGCGGCGCCGTAGCCGCCACCCCTCCTCCTGAGCTCGTTCACCATGGTCATGACGATCCGTGAACCGCTCGCGCCGACCGGATGTCCCAGGGCTATGGCGCCGCCGTTTACGTTTACGTTTTCCGCGGTCTCGGGGTCGAGCCCCAGCATCTTGCACGAGTGCCAGCACACTGCCGCTAACGCCTCGTTTATCTCGAAGATGTCTACGTCCTCGACGGTCATGCCGAGCTTTGCGAGTGCTTTCCTGGTGGAGTTGGCCGGTACGGTCGCAAGGTACTCGGGCCTGTCGGCCACCATGCCGTTCGCCATCACCGTGGCCAGCGGCGTGATGCCGAGCTCCTGGGCCTTGCTGCGCGACGCCACCACTATACAGGCCGCGCCGTCGTTGATCCCCGACGCGTTGCCGGCGGTGACGGTGCCCTCTCCGCGGAAGGCCGGGCGAAGCTTGGCGAGCGACTCGAGCGTGGTATCTCTGCGCAGGTGCTCGTCGCTGTCGAAGAGCACAATCTCTTTTTTCTTCCTTATCTCGACCGGCACTATCTCCTCGGCAAGCTTGCCCGCGTCCTGCGCGGCCGCCGCCCGCTCCTGGCTCCTGTTGGACCACATGTCCTGGTCCTCGCGCCTGGTCCCGAACTCCTCGGCAACCCTGTCGGTCCCCTCTCCCATGTGCCAGTCGTTCACGGCGTCCCAGAGCGCGTCCTGGATCATCCCGTCTATCAGCTTCCCGTTGCCCATGCGGTAACCGTAGCGGCCTTTCGTCACGTAGTAGCATCCCTGGCTCATGCTCTCCATTCCGCCGGTCACTATCAGGTTGGCGTCGCCGGCCTTGATGATCTGGTCGGCGGTTATCAGGGCGCTGATGCTCGAGATGCAGACCTTGTTGACGTTCAGGCACGGGACCTCGATGGGGAGCCCGGCTTTCAGCGCGGCCTGCCTGGCGGGTATCTGCCCGCACCCTCCGGTTATGACCTGGCCCATAATCACGTAATCGATCTGCTCCGGGAGAACCGAGGCCCGGCTGACCGACTCCCTGATGGCGATGGCACCCAGCTCCATCGCGGTCAGGTCCACCAGCGCTCCTCCCATGCGGCCAAACGGCGTCCGCGCCATCCCGATTATTACGGTCTCCTCCAACTGGATCTACCTCCTGGTATTTAAGAGTATCTGGTCGGTCAAAGGCCCAGCTGCCTCGAGAGCACGATCCTCTGGACCTCGGAAGTGCCCTCGCCGATCTCCATTATCTTGGCGTCCCTGAAGTAGCGGCACACCGGGTAGTCCTCGACGTACCCGTACCCGCCGTGGATCTGTACCGCGGCGTTGGCGGCCCGCATGGCCGTCTCGGACGCGAAGAGCTTGGCGACTGAGGCCTCCTTCGAGTAGGGTCCGCCCTGGTCGGCCGCCCACGCTGCGCGCAGGTACCCCAGCCGGGCCAGCTCGACCTCGACGAGCATGTCGGCCACCTTGAAGCTGATGCCCTGGTTCTTGCCTATCGGCTGCCCGAACTGGATGCGTTCCTTTGAGTACTTGACCGACTCGTCGAGGCAGGCCTGAGCGAGGCCCACCGAGAGCGCCGCGACGCCGATCCGCCCGCAGTCGAGCAGCTTGAGGAACTGCTTGAAGCCGGTCCCACGTTCACCGAGCAGGTTTTCCTCGGGCACCCGGCAGTCGTCGAAGGACAGCTCGTGCGTGTCCGATGAGCGCCAGCCCATCTTCCTGTAGGGAGGCGCCACCGTGAAGCCTGGCGTCCCCTTAGGGACTATCACGTTGCTGATCTCCTTGCGGTCGCGCTTGTTGTCGGTGACCGCGGTCAGGGTTACCATCCCGGTTATGTCGGTGCCGGAGTTGGTGATGAAGCACTTGGTGCCGTTGATGACCCACTCGTCCCCTTCCAGCCTCGCCGTGGTCTTTGTCGCGCCGGCGTCCGAGCCGGCCTCCGGCTCCGTGAGCCCGAACGCCCCGAGGATCTTGCCATGTGAGAGTGGGATCAGCAACTTCTGCTTCTGTTCCTCGGTACCGAAGTAGTAGACGGCAAGGGCCGCCAGGGATGTGTGGGCCGCCATGGTGATGCCCAGGGCCGCCGAGACCCGCGAGATCTCCTCCACGCTGAGTGCATAGGTAACGAAATCGGCCTCCGACCCGCCGTACTCCTCGGGTATGGGAAGTCCGAAGAGGCCCAGGTCGGCCATCTTGGCCACCAGCTCGTAGGGGAACTCGCCTTTCTCGTCCAGCTCCTCGACCTTGGGCGCGATCTCGGCCTCGGCGAACTCGCGCACGGTCTGTCGGAACATCGATTGTTCATCGTTCAGGTCAAAATCCATAATCACTCCCAGTATGCGGCGGGCTTGACGGCGCGACGTCCTCCGCGCCCACGGGATCCGAGCGCCGCGGCCCAGTGTCGCTTCCGGCCCCCGCCACGCCGAAACGAAAACTACCATACAGGCGCTCAAACTGCAATTGAGCGGGACCAGCCGGCGGGCGCCCGAAGGCCTTCATCCAGCGGCGCCTCACCGCTGGAAAAGTCCATAGTCGCCCTGCCATCAGCCCGAGGTCCAGCGGTCCTATAATGGCGAGGAGTCGAAGGATTTGTCGTTTCGGCAAACGAAACAATAAAGGACGCGCAGGCAGGCTAGTCAGGTGATGGATAATGGCTAACACGAAATCGGCCAAGGCCGCCAGGGCCGGGAAGATGTCGAAGAAGCGGCGGCGCCAGGAGAGGCTGAGGGCCGGCGTCGCGCTCTTCATCGTCCTCGTGCTCGCCCTTGGGATAGGACTGGGTTTTTACCTGAGCAGGGGCGGCCAGACGGCTTCGGAGCTTTTTGTCGAAGGCCAAAAGGCCGCCGAGCAGGGAAACTACAACGATGCGATCAAGTTCTTTCAGGACGGCGTCAAGAAGGAGCCCAACTCTCCGGAAGGCTACATACTCATCGGCAATGCATACAGCGACCAGTTCACCCAGACCAGAAACGAGCGCCTGGTGGCGGATGCTATCGACGCTTACCGGAAAGCCGTGAGCCTTGCCCCCGACAATACGGAGGCCCTGCTGGAGCTCGGACGAGCCCTTCTTGCCACGGGAGCCAAGCAGGAGGCTGCGACTTACCTGAAAAAGGTGCTAGCGCTCGAGCCGAATCGAGCGGACCGCGACCAGATAGAACAACTGATACAGCAGACGGGCCTGTGACGGCGGCTGCTCCGGGTCCGCCGGCCAGTTGCCGGACGTCACTTCTGTTTCAAGCGATCCTGTACGATATTATCTGTGGTCGGAGAACCGTTCTCGAAAGGACACCGTATTGAACTGCGTCAGATGCCAGGCACCGATACCCCAGGGCAGTCCCGCCTGCCCAGTCTGTGGGCTCAAGCTCCTGTTCGCGCCGCCCGCGGCTGTCCAGGGCTCTCCCGGCGCGCAGGCCGCTCCGGGAGGCTGGGCTTCGCCGCCCCAGGGCGCATGGACACCGCCCGCACAGGGCCCACCGGGGACTTATCCGCAACAAGGAGGGGTCTGGCAACCGCCGCCGGTCGGCCGGACGGCTCCGGCGTCAACCGGCCAGCGTCGCAGGGTACCAGTGGCTCTCATCATCGTTGCGGCCGTCATTTTGCTCGCCGGTGTCGGCGTGGCCCTCTACCTCCTGGCGTTTGACAGACCCCCCGCGACTCAGGCCGGACCGGCGGCTACGGTAACCAGTTACTTCGAGGCGCTCTCGAGCGGAGACACGAGTGCCGTCCCGGCGATGTTCACCACGGAGAACCGCCCGTCGGAGATGGAGCTGCGCATCGTGGCGGCCATGTTCGGCAACGGGGCCTTGAAGATAAAGGAAGTGAAGACGGGCGTCGTAAGCCAGACAACCACCGACGCCGAGGTCGAAGTTACCGACATGACCATGAGCATGGCGGGACGCGACATCAAGATGAGCGAGATGGGCGCCCGGTCCGCTTTCAAGTGCAAGCTCAAGAAGGTCGGTGGAAAGTGGCTTATCGACCAGGGCGGGACGATGCCGCTCGCGCCGACGCCGGGCCAGATGCAGAACCCGACGACGAACCCTACCGTCCCCTCGACGGGGATCTGATGGCTATTCGCACCTCTCGAGGGGGGCGAAGCTCAACAGCAGGCGCTTGACACCGACAACGGGGAACTCCACCGCGACCTCGCAGTCGTTCGTCATGTGGCACACCTCGAGCACCACGCCCTCGCCCCACTTCGCGTGCATCACCTTCTGACCCGCTGCAAGCTCCATGAGCTCTCCAGGCTCCGGCGCCGCCTCGTCGTACTCGACGGCCTCCACGTAGCGGTCCGGTATCTCGACCAGGAAGCGCGATATCGGGTTGGCCGACAGGACGCCGCGGAAACTGCGCGCCGATGCGTGCGTCACGTAGAGGAGCTCCCGCGCCCGGGTCATGCCTACGTAGCAGAGCCTGCGCTCCTCTTCGAGCTCGGAGACGCTGTCCATCGAACGCGAGTGGGGGAATATGCCCTCCTCCATCCCGACCATGAAGACGACGGGGAACTCGAGCCCTTTCGCGTTGTGCAGGGTCATCAGCGACACGTACCCACCGGACTCGTCCAGCGCGTCGGTCTCGTTGACCAGCGACACCCTCTCGAGAAAGTCGTCGAGCGTGACGGCCCCGTACTCCGCCTTGAAGTCCGACACCACGCTCAGCAGTTCGCGCAGGTTCTCGACCCTGCTCTCCGCCTCGATGGTCTTCTCGGCTTCGAGCTCGGCCATGTAGCCGGTGCGGCTCCATACCTCCTCGATCAGCGCATCGACCTCGTTCTCCCCCGCGAAATTTGACAGCTCGCCCAACAATCCCACGAACTCCTTTACCTTTCGCCTGGCGGCCGGCTGGAGCAGGTTTACGTCGTCGGCGTCCTTGAGCGCATCAAAGAGCGACATCCCGTTCACGGCCGCGTGGTCCTCGACACACCCCAGGCTCGTCTTGCCTATGCCGCGCGCCGGGATGTTGATTATGCGCCGCAGCGAGACCGAGTCCCGGGGGTTCGCGATGACCCGCAGGTACGCCACGATATCCTTTATCTCACGGCGCTCGTAGAACCTGGTGCCGCCGAAGACGCGGTAAGGTATCCCGTCCCTTATCAGCAGTTCCTCGATGACCCGTGACTGCGCGTGCGTCCGGTAGAAGACCGCGGAGTCGCTTGCCCTGGCGCCTTCGCTCTCGATCATGCGGCTGACCTCGGAGGCCACCAGCGCCGCCTCGCCGTGCTCGTCGCGTGCCATGAAGTAACGGATCCTGGCGCCCTTGGCGTTGTCGGTCCAGAGGGTCTTGGGCTTACGTTCGTCGTTGTTGCTGATGACCGCTCCCGCGGCGTCCAGGATGGTCCTGGTGGAGCGGTAGTTCTGTTCGAGCTTTATCACCCGCGCGTCGGGGTAGTCTTTCTCGAACTCCAGGATGTTGCGGATGTCGGCGCCGCGCCATGAGTAGATGCCCTGGTCGTCGTCCCCGACCACGCAGAGGTTGCGATGTCGGCCCGCTACCAATCGGACCAGGTTGTACTGCACGACGTTGGTGTCCTGGTACTCATCGACCAGCACGTGCCTGTACCGCTCCTGGTATCTCTCGAGCACCCCCGGGTACAGGTCGAAGAGGCTGAGCGTCACGAGCAGCAGGTCGTCGAAGTCCAGCGCGTCGTTGATCCTCAGGCGCTCCTGGTAACGGGTGTATACCTGGGCGGTGACCTCTTCCCAGAGGTTCCCCACCCCCTGGGCGTAAGAGTCGCAGTCGACCATCTCGCTCTTCGCCGCGCTTATGGTCGCTTTCAAGGCCCTGGGGTTGTAGTTGCGGCGGTCGACGCCCAAATCGTCGACGCACTCGGAGATCAATCTCACCGCATCCATCTCGTCGTAGATCGAGAAGCGCGAAGTGAATCCGAGGGGCTCGATCTCGCGGCGCAGGATGCGGGCGCAGGCCGAGTGGAACGTCCCGATCATCATGTCGCGGGCGGCAACGCCGACCAGCCGGTGGACGCGCTCCTTCATCTCGTTCGCGGCCTTGTTGGTGAACGTTATCGCCAGCACGTCCCACGGGCTCACTCCCCGGCTGCGCACCAGGTGCGCTATCCGGTAGGTCAGCACCCTGGTCTTGCCGCTCCCGGCGCCGGCAACGATCAGGAGCGGCCCCCCGGTGTGCTCGACCGCCTCGCGCTGGGACGGGTTGAGTTCGTGTACGTACGACTTGTCGAAACCGTTGATAGCCATAGTGTGAAGGGGTATCAGGTGGACCGCACTATTCCCACTCGATGGTGCTCGGCGGCTTGCTCGAGATGTCGTAGGCGACCCTGTTGACGCCTTTCACCTCGTTGATGACACGGCTGGATATCCTCTCGAGCACGTCGGGCGGGATGCGTGCCCAGTCTGCCGTCATCGCGTCCTCGCTGGTGACCGCCCTGAGGACGATGGGGTAAGCGTAGGTACGGCCGTCGCCCATCACGCCCACCGACTTGATGCACGGAAGGATCGCGAACGACTGCCAGATCTCCCTGTAGAGCTTGGCGCGCTTTATCTCCTCTGTCACTATCGAGTCCGCCCCGCGCAGTATCTCGAGGCGCTCTTTCGTCACCTCGCCGATGATGCGGACCGCGAGCCCGGGGCCCGGGAACGGTTGTCGCCAGACTATCTCCTCGGGGAGGCCCAGCTCCTCTCCGACCGCACGCACCTCGTCCTTGAAGAGCAGCCTGAGCGGCTCGACCAGCTCGAACTGCATGTCGTCCGGCAGGCCCCCGACGTTGTGATGCGACTTGATGCGGGCCGCGTCCCTGGTCCCGCTCTCGATGATATCGGGGTATAGCGTTCCCTGGACCAGGAACGTGGTGTCCTTGAGCTCGTCCGCGACCTCCTCGAAGACCCTGATGAACTCGGCCCCGATGGCCTTTCTCTTGGCTTCCGGGTCGACCACGCCCTCCAGCTTTGCCAGGAAACGAACGCTCGCGTCCACGTGGATGAGCTTCATCTTGAAGTGGCGGCCGAAAGTCTCGATGACCTCGTCGGCCTCGCCGGCCCGCAGCAGCCCGGTGTCGACGAACACGCACGTGAGCTGGTCGCCCACCGCCTTGTGGACCAGCACGGCCGCCGTGGCCGAGTCCACTCCACCGGAGAGCCCGCAGATTATCTTCTCAGCGCCGACCCGCCGCCTGATCTCGGCCACCGACTCCTCAATGATCGAGCTCATCGTCCAGGTCGGCAGGCAGTCGCATCCGTGGTAAAGGAAGTTCTTGAGGATGTCGAGCCCGAGTGGCGTGTGCACCACCTCTGGATGGAACTGCACTCCGTACAGCCCGCTCTCCGGCGATTCCATCGCGGCGACCGGCGACGTCCCCGATCGAGCGACGACCGAGAAGCCCGGCGGCGCGTCCGTGACCGTGTCCCCGTGGCTCATCCATACGGTCTGATGCAGCGGGAGCTCGTCCAGCAGAACGCCCTCTCCGACGACGTCGAGGTCCGTCTTGCCGTACTCGCGGATGTCGGTGTGGCCCACCGTCCCGCCGAGGTTCAACGCCATGAGCTGCATCCCGTAGCAGATGCCCAGGATCGGGATGCCCAGCTCGAACAGGCGCGGGTCGCAGCCGGGGGCTCCCTCCTCGTAGACGCTGGACGGACCCCCGGAAAGGATGAGCCCGCTAGGCTCGAGCGCCTCGATCTTTTCGATAGGCGTATCGTGGGGGATTATCTCGCTGTAGACCTTGCACTCGCGCACTCGCCGGGCTATCAGTTGCGCGTACTGTGCGCCGTAGTCGACGACAAGCACCGAGTAGTCGTGTGTGGCCATCACTTACCCATCCCGACGTCCTGGCTCCGCTGGATGGCCTTCCCTTCCGTCTGCAGCGAGGGCGCGACCATCACTTCTGCGCGCTGGAACTCCTTTATGTTCGCGTAGCCGCAGGTCGCCATCGACATCGTCAGGGCGCCCATGAGGTTCAGTGTCCCGTCGTTCTCGTGGGCAGGTCCCTTCATGATCTCCTCGATGGTAGCCGCCTGGCCCACCTCGACCCGCGTTCCACTCGGCAGCTCCGGGTGGAAGGTGGCCATCCCCCAGTGGAAGCCGAGCCCGGGGGCCTCGAGCGCCCTGGCGATGGGCGCCCCCATCATCACGGCGTCCGCACCGCAGGCCACGCACTTGGCTATGTCGCCACCGGTCCGGATGCCTCCATCGGCGATCACGCTCACGTAGTGGCCGGTCTCCTCAAGCACCCTGGCCCTGGCGGCCGCCCCATCGGCCAGCGCGGTCGCCTGCGGCACGCCGATCCCCAGCACCCCGCGCGTCGTGCACGCGTGGCCCGGGCCGACCCCGATCAAGACTCCGACCGCCCCGGTCCTCATCAGGTGCAGCGCGGTGTGGTACGAGGCGCACCCACCGACGATCACTGGCACGTCCAGGGCCCCGATGAACTTGTACAGGTCGAGGGGCTCTCGGCTGCCGCTGAGGTGCTCGGCGCTTATGACGGTCCCCTGGATGACCAGTATGTCGAGCCCCCCCTCAAGGGCGTGCTCGTAGTACTGTTCGACCCTCTGCGGGGTCAGGGATGCGGCCACGATGACTCCGCCGTCCTTTATCTCTCTTACCCGCCTGCTGATCAGCTCGGGCTTTATGGGCTCCTGGTAGATGCGCTGTATGCCCCGGGTCGCTTCCTCCTTGGGCAAGGAGGCTATCTCACGCAGGACCGGTCCCGGGTCCTCGTAACGGGTCTGGACTCCCTCGAGGTTCAGCACGCCGAGGCCGCCGAGCTTCCCTACCGTCACAGCCATCGCGGGGTCGACGACGCCGTCCATTGCGGAAGCCAGGAACGGCAGGTCCAGCCTGTAGCCGCCGAGCTGCCAGGATATGTCTATGTCCTCGGGGTCGCGGGTCCTGCGCGAGGGGACGATCGCGATGTCATCGAGGCCGTACGCCCGTCTTCCGCTCTTGCCAATCCCGATTTCTACGTCCAAGAGCACCCCCGTGGTGTTTTTATGGAGGCCGACTTTGCCATATTAAAGCACATAGGAATGGACCGGTAAACGACGCGCGTCAGGCCGAAACCGGCGGGCGGCGGGCGGCCCAGGGTCGTGCCTCCTCCAGTTGCGCGGCCAGCCGGAAGAGCGTCGCCTCGTCGCCGAACCGCCCCACGAACTGGCTCCCGACCGGCAGTCCCGACTTGTTCCACCAGAGCGGCACCGACATCGCCGGCAGCCCGGTGAAATTGCCTACCGCGGTGAAAGGCACGACCGCGGCGGCCCTGAGCAGACCGAACATGGGGTTATCGGGCGCCGAGTCGAAGGAGCCGAGCGGGTAAGGTGGCTCTGGGATGGTCGGGCTCAGCACGACGTCGTACTCGCCCAGCTCCGCCGAGACCTGCCGGGTGATCCGCTGGAGCATGGTGTGCGACAGCATGTAGGCCGGCGCGGTCATCTGGCGGCCGATCTCGTACATCGCCCAGGTGAGTGTCTCGAACTGCTCGGCGGTCGGAAAGCTCGACGTCATGAAAGCCATGGCGTCGACAGTCCAGGCGGCGCCGGCGATGTATATGGTCGTGAACGCCTGCATCACGGTCTCGGCGTCGACCTCGATGGCGGCTTCCTCCACCGTGTGCCCCAATCGCTCGCACAGCTCAGCGGTGCTTCGCGCGGCCTCGATGCATTCGGGATGCACTTCGCCACCTGTCGGGCTGGCGCCCATGAACCCTATCTTGAGCCTGCTGGTGTCGGCTCCGACCTCCTCGATATATGGCCTCTGTGGGGGAGGAGCCCAGTACGGGTCGCCGACCGCCGGTCCGCAAGTCGCGTCCAGTAGCGCCGCGCTGTCCCTGACCGACCTGGTGACCGCGTGCTCTACGACGAAGCCGCCGAACACGTCGCCGAGGTCCGGCCCCATGGGGTTTCTCGCCCTCGTCGGCTTCAGCCCGAACACGCCACAGCAGGAAGCGGGTATGCGGATGGAGCCCCCGGCGTCGTTTGCGTGTGCCATGGGCACCAGTCCAGCCGCGACCGCGGCCGCGGACCCGCCGCTCGACCCCCCGGTGCTCCTGCCGGCGTCCCAGGGGTTGTGCGCGGCGCCGAAGAGTGCCGGCTCGGCGGTCGGCAGTATCCCGAACTCGGAGCAGTTTGCTTTTCCGACCGTCACCAGCCCGGCTCTCTTCTGCCGGACCACCAGTTCAGCGTCGTGGTCGGGGACGAAATCGCGCAGGAACCGTGAACCGCAGGTCATCGGGACCCCGCGGTAAGTGGCGAACAGGTCCTTCAGGATGAAGGGGACCCCCGTGAAAGGTCCGTCGGGCAGCCCGGTGAGCGCGGCCTCGCGGGCAATGTCGAACATCGGGGTGACGACTGCGTTCAGCCCCGGATTGTCACGCTCGATGCGCTCTATCGCGGCATCCACGAGCTCGATCGGCTTGACCTCGCCCGCCCGTACCAGCCTGCCCTGCGCAGTCGCGTCCATAAAAGCGAGTTCATCTGCGAGTCCCATCATCTCTCCTTCCGCCAGCCGCGCGTCTCGCGAAGTCTCCTCACCGCCGATTATATCGTCTCGCTGTCCCCGTGAAACGAACGAGTATTCCACGCCACACCCGGTGTTTCCGACGTTCTTCCTTCCTAGATGGAGCGAGGGAGGGAGTCCCCCGAGGAGTAATCCGCAGCTTCGTATCGGCTTATTGAGCATAGTCAGCGAAGCGAGGACATCGACGAGGGAGACCCCGCCGGAGCAACATCCCAAGCACTACCGAATGACCGTTCTTTCCGACGTATATATATCCGTGCTGGAGCGAGGGAGGGAGTCCCTCGAGGAGTAATCCGCAGCTTCGTATCGGCTTATTGAGCATAGTCAGCGAAGCGAGGACATCGACGAGGGGGACCCGTCCCGAGCAACATCCCGAGCAGCCCCGAATGACAGGACAAAC
>Ga0209746_1001255_pt1 | contig 12268 bp, 9 predicted proteins | sample BarGraNGADG00211_3_FD_184496 | JGI IMG/M metagenome (GOLD analysis project Ga0209746, IMG submission 184496) | Arctic peat soil microbial communities from Barrow, Alaska - Barrow Graham LP Ref core NGADG0011-211 (SPAdes) (version 2) | ecosystem: Environmental > Terrestrial > Soil > Wetlands >...
TTGTTTCTCCTTATCGATAATTTATTTTGTTTCTCTTTTCCGTCTGTGGTAAAAGCTACCTGCTTCTTGCTTCATGAATACACCCTGATATTTAATATGTCATTGATTTAAATCAACGTGGGAGAATCTTTTTTGCACATGGATATCACTAAGCAGATAAAGGATATCGGTCTGTTCCAGGGAGTTTCTTTAGAAAAATTACGCTTGCTGGCCACACAGGCAACATACAAAAAATTTAAACCGGGTGAGATGGTCATCGGCGATGCGGATCCGATCCGGTCATTTTATGTGGTTATCTCCGGACAGTTAAAACTCTACAGGAGTTCAGCGGAAGGCAAAGAACAGACCCTGCAACTGCTCGGTCCGGGTGACCCTTTTGGCCTGTGTACGGCATTTGCAACTGATTCCTTTCCGGCAAGCGCTATGGCCATTGAAGAAAGCGCCGTCCTTCTAATACCCGGCACGGTCATGGAGGCAACAGCAAGACAGGAACCAGCGCTCTTGTTCAACATCATTCAGATACTATCCCAACGCCTCAAGGATTCCATGACACTTATCGAATCACTCGCCTTAAAAGAAATTCCCGGGCGGCTGGCATCTTTCCTGCGCCATTCATTACCCCGTGATGCCACGGATAAAAAAACCTCTGTGGAACTGACGATTTCGCAACGGGAACTGGCCAAGATTCTGGGTGCCACACCGGAAGCCCTTTCCCGTGCCTTAAGAAAAATGGCCAATGACGGTATCCTCGCAACAGCAGGCCGAGTGATCACCATTCTGGATCACAAAGCACTAGAACAACTGGCAGAAGGTGAGTAACTAATTATTAGACCTACCACTCGTCACTATTTACGCCCTTGAAACTGATGTTCAATATAAAAATTTACCCCATGCCTTTCCCCAAAAAAATGAGAAAAATATCATGATATATCTTGCATATGAAACAGTTGTCCGTTATAATTGCTTCACAAAATGAAGCGATTAATGACTATAATCGCTTCAGGAAAGCCAAATAGATGAAATACATCTGGGAGAGAAAAAACTGGTTCGATTTTCAATATGATGAGTCTGCCCTGCTTAAACCTTTAAGCCGGCTGAGGGTCTTGCAGGGTAAGTTATTAGGCCGCGTGGCAGCTCTGGATATTAAAATGGAAACACAGGCGCAGGCTGCCGTTCTGGTTGAAGAAACCCTTCGCACAGCGGAAATTGAAGGGCAACAACTTAATCGGGAATCAGTTCGTTCTTCCGTGGCGGTGAAACTTGGTTTGCCCAGAGGTGTCGGCGCGTATGACAGGCACGTTGACGGACTTGTCGATGTTTTACTGGACGCTGTGCGTTTTTATAACAAGCCCCTGACGCTGGAAAGGCTCAACGGCTGGCAGGCTGCGCTCTTTCCTTCCGGCTATTCAGACTTAAGAAAGATTCGGGTTGGAAAACTGCGCGGCGATGAGCCAATGCAGATAGTATCCGGTCCTGAAGGCAAGGAAAAAGTGCATTTTGAAGCTTTGCCGAAGGATCGTCTTCATGAGGAGTTGCGGCTTTTTTTGAAATGGTGGCCATCTTCGGAAGACCGGATGGATGGCATATTGCGCGCGGCAGAGGCTCATTTGCGTTTTCTGACAATCCATCCTTATGAGGATGGCAATGGACGATTGGCGCGAGCGCTGACCGATATGGCTCTGGCACAGGACGAAAAAATGAAAGTCCGGTTTTATAGCGTCTCTTACGAGATTATACGCGGTAGAAATGAATATTATAAGATTATCGAAGACGTGCAGCGATGCAGGGTTGACGCGACACAGTGGTATTTGTGGTTTATTCAATGTGTGAGCGCGTCAATTGAAAATTCTCAGACTATCATTGCCGATGTGCTTATGCGGCTTGACTTCTGGAACAAACATGCCCAGACATTGATCAATGACCGCCAGAAAAAAGTTATCAGCCGTATTTTAGAAGCCGGAGAGGGGAATTTTACTGGTGGTTTGACAACGCGCAAATACGTAAGCATCGCTGGCGTGAGCCGGGCAACAGCATTCCGCGAAATCGCCGATCTGCTGGGCAAGAAAATTCTGCGCCAGATGCCCGGCAAAGGCCGCAGCGTCCATTACGATCTACTATGGCCGCAGCAATCTTTATGAAATCTATTAGAGGTAGGGAACGGTCGCGACCGTTCCCTACAGAAGTAGTTACTCTCCTAAAAACAGCTTGACGCAAATACTTGATCTCCATATACTCAATTCATCCCAAAGCAATTTTTTTATCCGAAGTCCAGGGAAATAAACACCGAGCCAGACAGGAGATATATCTACATGAAGATTTTACGGGTGAAAATGGGCAATGAAAAGATTATTCTGGAAGACCTGCCCCAGGAGTGGAAGTACCTTGGCGGCAGCGCATTAATCGCGAAGATCATGAGCAAAGAGGTACCGCCTGCCGCTGATCCATTAGGCCCGGATAATCACTTTATTGTAGCTGCCGGTCCTCTTGCCGGCACACGAGCTCCGCAACTCGGGCGGATATCTGTGGGTGCCAAAAGCCCTCTAACCATGGGAATAAAAGAAGCCAACTCGGGAGGCCCCGCGGGACAATTCCTCGACCGGCTGGGAATTCGCGCCATTATTGTTCAGGGCATACCTGAAAATCATCGATTATATTGTTTACTTATCTCCAAGGGTAAGGCCCAACTGATTCCGGCCGATGAATACCGCGGCATGAAGAATTATGAACTGGCTGCCGCTTTACAAAAAAAGCACGGAGAAAAAATAGCCGTTATCTCAACAGGAATTGCCGGAGAGCGCAAATACAAAGCAGCTTCGGTCTCCCTGACGGACATATTCGGCGATCCATCGAGAAACGCCGCCCGCGGCGGTCTCGGCGCTGTCATGGGATCGAAGGGGCTGAAAGCGATCATCATCGATCCCGCAAACACGGATCAGGTTGATATTGCCAATCCCGATGAATTTCGAAAAGTTGTCAGATCATGGACGGACACTCTCAGGCATGATGTCAGTTGCAGTTTATTTTCGCGGTTCGGTACGCCCTTTGCGATTAACAACTCCGCCAGTCACGGCAGCCTGCCCGCGAATAATTACCATTCCGGCCGGCCGGAGAACTTCATCGCCGTCAGTGGTAATGCGATCCAGAAAATTCTCTTTGAACGCGGCGGCAAGATGCACGGTTGTATGCCCGGATGCGTTGTTCAGTGTTCCATTATTTATCCCGGTAAAGATGGAAAACGCCTTTGCGGCGCTTATGAATATGAAATGGTCGCCTTACTCGGCACCAATCTGGGCATTACGGATAATGATGCCATCGCCAGACTCAAATTCATGTGCGACGATCTCGGTATCGATGGGGTCGAAGCGGGAAGCAGCTTGGGTCTTGCGGCGGAAGCGGGAAAAATGTCCTGGGGAAATTGGGAATCGGCACAGCGGCTTCTGGAAGAAATTGAAAGAGAAACGCCCCTGGGTGTTGCCCTGGGAAACGGCGTGGTCGCCACTGCTAAATATCTCAACATCAGCCGCGTACCGGCTTTTAAAGGGCAGGCCATACCGGCGCATGATCCAAGGTCCGTCAAAGGAACCGGCATGACCTATTTCACAAGCCCTATGGGAGCGGATCACACAGCGGGGCTCACCTACCGCCTGCCCAAAGACAAGAATAAACAAACGGAGAATTCCCTTAAATCCCAGATTCAGGCCGCCACCTGCGATGCCATGGGCTACTGCCTGAATTCCGTTCCCGGCAGTCGCTCCGTTTATCCGTTTTTTGCCGATCTGATGAATGCCCGATACGGCCTGAGGTTGACGCCGGAAGATATCATGGAAACCGGCAAGCAGACCCTTCGGGAGCAGCTCGCTTTCAATGAAAAGGCCGAGTTCAGTAAAATGGACGCCAATATACCTGCCTTTATCCGGGAGGAAACAATCAAGCCAACAGACGCCGTTTTTGATGTTGATGAGGCGGAAGTAAAAAATCTGTGGAAAGGGTTGGATTCATTTAAAGAAAAGGAAAAGGCCTGGGAGGTGCGTATTCCGCCGATGCCGGATGTGATGCTGGGCGCCGGAGTGGCCCGTAATATGGGGCAGCGGATACGGCAGCTCAAAGTAACGAAGATATTTCTGGTCACCGATCCATTTATGTTCAAAAGCGGCCGGGCGGAAGAGGTGCGCAAGATTCTGGAAGCAAGCGGCATAGCCTCGGTCATGTTCCCTGAGGTTGAGCCTGATCCGCCCATTGAACTGATTGAGCGGGCAGGCAAGCTCTACAAAGAAAACGGTTGCGATGGCATCCTTGGTCTTGGCGGCGGGAGCTCGCTGGATACGGCAAAAACACTGGGGCTGCGGGTAACCCACAGCGGAGATATGAGAGAGTATGAAGGGGTTGTCGGCGGAGGCGCCAAGATTAAACCGATTTTCCCGCCAGTAATCTGCGTGCCGACAACGTCGGGAACAGGAAGCGAGGTCAATCCCTGCGCGGTTCTCACCGATAAAGAGCGGGACCTGAAATTTATTCTCATGAGCAATAATTTTATTCCCAAACTTGCTGTCATTGATCCCCTGTTCTGCAAAACAATGCCGCCCGGCCTCACCATCGAATCAGGAGTTGATGCTTTGGCTCATTGCATTGAGGGATATGTTTCCTTAGGGACACCCTACCATCCTTATTTTGAATCCATGGCGCTCTACGGCGTGAAGTTGATCGGAAGAAGTCTCATTCCAGCCTACAGGGACGGGAATAATATACCCGCCCGCACCGATATGTGTATGGCGGCCATCTGCGGCGGCCTTGCGTTTCTGAAAGGACTGGGCATAGGACATGCCCTTACCCATACTCTGGGCGCCCACTTCCATATGCCCCACGGCCGGGCAGCCATATTCGGACTTTTATGCTTTGTAAAGGCTAATAAGGCTACCTGTAAGGAGAAGTTCATAGATATGGCCCAGCTCATGAATCGCTCCAATGATCTCGAAGAGAGCCTGCTCCATCTTTACAAAGAGCTTGATATTTCCATCAGCCTGAAGGCGCACGGCATTGCCAAAGAAGCATTGAAGGAAATTGCCTTTTATACTTCCCGGGATGCGGTTAATATGGCCACCGATCCCACATCTCCAAGCCAGCAGAAAATCCTGGAACTGCTAACGGAGATTTATTAGTAATACCACAATGTCATTGACTTAAGGCTTTTTACTTTTCAAGCCCCCGTTTATAAAGGGGGATTTTTATGGCATTCCGTAAAATCTCCCCCAACCCCTCTTTAGAAAAAGAGGGGAGCTGTCGTGCTTAAGTCAATGACATTGAGTAATACCATTTCTAAATCAAAGATGATATCGAGACGGCAAGGAGGATGCTCCACAGACGTATTACTAATACATTGAGGAAACCGACGACGCTGCTAACAAAGATAGCCAAAGAAAGCGAATTGGTATCAGTGCCCGCAGGACGAGCAATTCGATGATGAGCACGATGAGCAACTGGAACTACTGGAGGCACTGGCGCCGCTGGAGCTACCCGAACTAAGCGAGGCATATTTCCCGCGCCCAAAGTTGGACATCATTTTGCTGGTTTTTTTGGATTTACATTTCGGACATACCGCATTTGCTTTTTCATTCATGCTTATGGTGACAACTTCAAATTGTTTTCCACACTTATCGCATTTATATTCATATATCGGCATAACTTCATTTCCCTCATGTTTTTCTTTCAATCTAAAGATTAAGAAGGCAAATGTCAATACCTATGAGGCAAAAGTCATTATAAAGGCTTCCCCAAAAGCAGCCGGAGCATATTGACAATCATTTTTTTCCTGCCGGCTCTTTCCATCAGGATGCTTAAATATAAAATCTCCGTGTTCATCGGCGGCACGGTAACCTTTGCTTTTTTGATCAACTTCACGGCTTCCAGTTTACACTTGGTCACGCAAAGGCCGCACCCGATGCACCGGTCCAGATCCACCCGGAAGTTTTTACCCTCCTCAATAATCGCATCCATCTGACAGCGTTGCACACAGATCCCGCATCCTTTGCATAAATCTGAATCGATACGGGCATAATAATTGGAAACAAAAAATCGGGCAGGCTGGGATTGTTTTTTGGCGGTCGTTAAAACCCCGCAGCAGCAACCGCAGCAGATACAGATGCAGTTAGGTTTTCGCGAATTTCCCGGTTGAAGAACCATCCCTTTTTCTTCAGCCATATCTAATATCCTCAGGCATTCCTCTTTGGATATTTGCCTGGCTCTGTTGCGCGCCGCATAACTGGTTGATCCGATCAGCAGACAGACTTCAATATTATCCGTTTGCCGGCAAGGTTTCCCCATAATGGCTTCACCCTGCTTGCAAACGCAGTTGGCCACATGGATGGTTTCTTTGGTGTTGGTGATGAAGTGCCTCATATTGTCATACGTATCAACAATATATTCCGGGACAATCGCCTTCATGTGGGGGCTTGTCCGCAGTTGGGGTAGAGATGACCGGAAAAATTCCGCGCCGAAGGCTTCATCAAAATATTTATGGATCATTTCCACTAGTTCTTTGGTGAGATCATCCACATGATACTCAAACATGCCAATCGCCAGCATGGCAACGCTGTAGCGTGGTGGACCGGCACTCCCCGATCGGCTGATAACACCTTTCATAAACATTTCATCAAGCATCGCCGACAAATCATCATGGGATAATTCTATATTGAATTTTTCTTTGAGCCTTTTGCGGATTTTAGCAACGGGTATAGACCTAAGCGTAAGGCAGAGCGCTATCTTTGCCTGAAGCGGGGTAAAAAAATACTTCAGGATATCAATTTCAACACCGCTTTGTGTAGCGGGATATCCAATAGGATACTTGTCTAATTGAATCTGGAGTTGCCTGTAAATTTGCAATTAAATAGACACTGCCCTTATATCTTCGGAAACTGTGATACGTGAATAATAATTTATTCTCTAAGCTACGAACCTTGTATGGACTTCGCCGGGATGAATCGGACGCATTTTATTCGTTATGCTCATCTCTCAACATTCAAAGGCAGACTTGATAACCCTTCGCTTGACTCGCTTCTGTCCAAAATATTTCATATATCCTTATCCAATTATGCACTACCCCACGAATCAGAGTTCGTTTCCGAAATCAGCTTTGAATGTCTTTACAAGTTTCGCTCCCCAGTCGCCGCCAACCGGCTCAAGCTTGCCGAAGAAGAAACGCATTACCGGCGGCTCCTCTATAAAGCGGAGTCCTCCGATGAGGTCTTTATGACGATGTAGCCACGCTATGCGGTCTGCAACGTACTCGATCTGCCCAAGAGTATAGGTACGTCGCGGGATAGCGATGCGAACAAGCTCCATCCTGGCTGTAACTTCCTTCCCGTTCCGGTCCCGATCTTCAGACATTGTCCCGCGCTCGACACCCCGCGCTCCTGAAACAAGATACATCGCCGCATTCAGCGCTTCCGCCGGATACTGGAGCGGGGAAATGTGCGGTAGAAACTCGCGCGCATTGACGTGACAACCCAGCCCGCCCGGCGGGGCTCAGACCGGAACGCCATATTCCTGCAGACGCTCGACAAAATATCGGATGAATTCAGGGCTGCTGCCCGCAACTTCCATCTGCGTCATTTCCTCCAGCCCTACCGCCATGGCTTCTATTTCCTTTGTGGACATACCGTCATAGGTTGAAAATCCTTCGTACACCGGCAGCCATGTCATCAACTGGTCAAAGTGTTGTTTGTTGTTTGTCGCAATAAGGCCTCCTCGAGCGCCGCCACTCTTGCGACCCGACATATAGAAGATGTCGACGTGGCTCATCATTTCGGTGAGGATGTCTTGAATCGATTTGCCAGCATAGCCGGATTCACGCTGCTTGATGAAATAGGCATTTTCTCCAATAAGGCTGCCGTCCAGTACCAACAGCAGTCCGTTCGCACTCGCAATCTTCTTAATGTCTCGCAGATTTTGCATTGAGAACGGCTGGCCTCCGATCAGGTTGGTTGTCGCTTCCATTCGGATAAAGGCGACATTTTCACGGCCATGCTGCTCAATGGCCTTCTTGAGCTTTGTAATATCGATGTTTCCCTTGAATGGCGCGCTTCCGGCCGGAATCAGGGCTTCGTCAGTCACCAGGTCGAAGATCTGAGAACCAACAAGCTCCACATGAATCCTGGTCGAGGGAAAGTGATAGTTCGTTAACACAACTTGTGGCGATTTGAGAAATACCTTCACAAGCAGGTGCTCCGCGGCTCGTCCCTGGTGCACTGGTAAGGTGTGCTCAAACCCGAAAACCTTTTTCACAACGCGCGCCAGTTTGTAGAAACTCTCGGAACCAGCATAGGCATCGTCAGCGACCATCATAGCGGCAAGCTGGTTGTCACTCATTGCGTTCAGACCGCTATCTGTCAACATGTCGAGAAATACTTCCCTTGCCGGCAGGAGGAATGTGTTATAACCGACAGCACGTAGACATTCAAGGCGCTGTGTTGCGGGGAGGAGTTAAATTTTTTGCACAATCTTGATTTTGTGCATCTTCACAGGTACTTGCTTACCATTTGATAATGTGACGATCATTGGTTTTTCCTTTCGAGTTCCATGTATTTATGTTTAAGATTTTATGGGGACATTTCTATTTTCTATCTGCATTTAAATAAAACCATTTAAAATAGACCGCATTTTGTCATTCCGGGCAAGTGAAACGCGACCCGGCTTGTGCCCTTCAGGGTAAATCCAGAAATTCAGCCATCCTCTGTCCTTCCCTGGCTCTTTGCCGGGCGGATGCCGGATGATCAGGGAATCCAGTATTTTCTAAAAAAACATGAAAGCTAGCACTGGTAATGGTTTGCGTGGTTCGTCGATTGCAATTTCCAAGAAAAAAGATTTGAACCAATTTCATTCTGACCGTAAGACTACTTTTCTTCTTCAATCTTCACTACATTTTCGTACATAGAAAATATCGGAATTCTCCATCCGTATTTTTTGACCCTCACCATCTTGCCCCTGAGTTTGATGGCGTCGTTCTGAACCGTGCCGGAATTGAACTTTAACCTGTATCTGGCATCGTAGTTCACAAAAGGCCGAAACTCCGTCGCGATCATGAACCTTCCATCTACCTTCGTCATCTGTGCGTCGGTTACCCTCGTCACGATCGTGTCTGCAACGAAATAACTGTACAGTACCAGCAGAATACAAGCAACGATCCCAATCAGTATCGCCTTGATCTTCACTCTTTTGAAAAATTCAGCCATATCATTCTCCATGCATCGTGGAATTTGATATATTTTTGATAACATTTTACTTTAACGATTTAGGATCATAATATGGAAGGCTTTGCGCGTCAATGAAATAATGACCACAAGATATGGTATGGGGTGCAGATGATCGCAAATGAGATGAGAACAAAGCTGTCTTCTGCTTTTAAATGATGTTAAAATTGTTGAACTCGGAAAACCCCTGTTTTGTCATTCCGGACTTGATCCGGAATCCAGTAATTTCGATATGTTCTGGATACCGGCGTTCGCCGGTATGACGATATTTGGACTTTTTACGAGACCATCAAATTTTTAACATTCAATATTTATTAATCCATTAATTGGAGGTTTTTATGGCGGATGCAATCATAATTGGAGCGGGTTACGCCGGAATGAGCGCGGCGGCACTGCTGGCCCACGCAGGCAGGAAAGTTATTGTCCTGGAAGCATTAGGCATGATCGGCGGCAGGGCGCTCTCCTACAGAAACGAGAAAGGCTATGTCTGGGAGTACGGCGCGCATTCGCACAGGCTTGCGCACAAGGGCATCGCCAACGAAGTGTTCAAAAGGATCGGCGAAGAAATCGATTCCCTGCCCGAAGCCAAAGATGCTAATTTGACGGCAATAAGAAAATAGTCGAGCAGACAGAAAAAAGACTCAAAGACACCATATCCGCCATCTTCCCGGATTTTATGCCTATGGTAATCGAAGAAAGAAAGATCGTTGTGCCGGTAATGAATGGCAATGTCCTTACGCCAGCCCAGTCCAAGCCCCACAGACCTGACGTCGAATGCTCCGCAATTAAAGGACTTTATTTTATTGGCGACACAGTCCAGGGCGACGGCTGCTCCGGCGACATCAGCTTTTCCTCAGCCATGAAAGCGGCGGATAAAATACTGGGCGCATAGAAAAGAAATGTCAAGGACAGCGCCCTATTCTAGAAATGTGTGCTGTCCCTCATGCCTGTAGTGGCAATTGGCATGGTTGCAACTACAGGCATGTGAAACACGACCCGGCTTGTTCACTCTCGTCACCTCGCGTGCCCTTTAGGGTATTATTAGGTAGTTAGGGTAAATCCAGTATTTTCTAAAAAAGCATGAAAGCCTGGACTGTCAAGGGCTTGCGTGGTTCGTCGATTACAATTGTCCAGAAAATAATTTGAGCCCAGTTTTGCCCACCTTCTTCGAAACTATTTTTATTGACTTATAAAAGCGATTCTTTTATGGTTTACTGAACTACGTATTCATGATTGTTTGCTGGCAGTAATGCAAAAAAAGGAGACAGTATGCTTAATTTCACTTTTTATAATCCGACAAAAATTATTTTTGGCAGCGGTAGAATTAAAGATATAGACAAAGAAATATCAAAGGAATCAAAAATTATGATTACCTATGGCGGCGGCAGCGTTAAACGCAATGGTGTGCTGGATGAGGTTAAGGCGGCGTTGCAGGGATATGATATTGATGAATTTCGGGTATTGAGCCCAATCCAACATATGAAACATTGATGCAATGCGTAGAGAAAATAAGAAATAAAAAAACTGATTTTTTGTTGGCTGTGGGCGGCGGCTCTGTCATTGATGGAACAAAGTTTATTGTTGCTGCCGTAAACTATGAGGGCGAGCCCTGGAACATAGTAAAATCATATGGCCGCGGAGTGCGCCAGGCCTTACCCTTCGGCACGGTACTCACCCTTCCGGCAAGCGGTTCTGAAATGAACTGCGGAGCTGTCATCACCCGCCTCTCTATCCAAACTAAATTGCCTTTCATGAATCCACTGTTGTTTCCTAAATTTTCCGTGCTGGATCCTACAAAAACATATACACTGCCGGTAAGCCAGATAGGTAACGGTGTTGTCGATACATTCGTCCATATTACTGAGCAATACCTCACCTATCCGGTTATGGGAAAAATTCAGGACCGTTTTGCTGAAGGATTGCTTTTGACATTGATTGAAGAAGGACCGAAAGCTCTGGCAGAGCCGCAGAATTATGATGTCCGTTCCAATCTGATGTGGTGTGCCACGCAGGGACTAAATGGTCTGATCAGCGCGGGCGTTCCTCAGGACTGGGCAACACACATGGTAGGTCATGAACTGACAGCATTACATGGATTAGATCACGCCAAAACTCTGGCAGTTTTATTGCCGGCCATGCTGAAAATCCGCAGGGATGATAAAAAGCAAAAGCTCCTTCAATATGCCGAACGTGTCTGGGGAATATCACAAGGCGATGAAAATACCCGCATTGATACGGCCATCGATAAAACCAGAGAGTTTTTTGAAATCATGCAAGTTAAAACCCGTCTTTGCGATTACGGCATTACTGCCGAGACAATTCCCGCGGTCGTCGAACAGCTCAAGGCGCATGGTATGGTAAAGCTGGGTGAAAAATTTAATGTCACGCCTGAGATGGTTGAGAAAATACTGGGATTGTGTCTTTAGACAAGTCACTAATGGCCTGAGGTCCGGTCTTGAAATGACCGTTTTCCCTGCCTCCAGTCGGCACCACCAATAATTTGTGGCTGTGCCGCATTCATTCACCCAGCTAATTATTCTTAATTCAACTTGGTTTAATCTTCTGCAGCATCCCGCCCATCATTCGATCGGATTCCGGCCGGATGTTTACCCGGCACATGAGACTGTAGCGCAATCATCGTCTGTCATTGGAGTTCACGATAGTGAACAGCCCCGCCCGGCAGCGCCACCCAGGCATGCCTGGGTGGCAATCTTAATATATTCTGCTACTTATGAGATTGCTTCGCTCATTATCCGCCGCGGCGGACTCCAAAGACATTGCGACACAGTCTCTTCTCCGGAATGACATAATTGCTGATTTTATACAGTTTTGCAGGTCACAAATAATCAGCTGCTGGTGATTAATTACAAACAACTCAAGCGCATACCGCGTAAAGATTAAATTGTTTTAACTTTTTTATTGAGCCGATACTTGACATTCTACTTTTAACAATATATAAGGCGCAACTTGCATAAATAACAGGCCAACAACGTCCCCATCGTCTAGTGGCCTAGGACACGGGCCTT
>Ga0209746_1001258_pt1 | contig 12255 bp, 10 predicted proteins | sample BarGraNGADG00211_3_FD_184496 | JGI IMG/M metagenome (GOLD analysis project Ga0209746, IMG submission 184496) | Arctic peat soil microbial communities from Barrow, Alaska - Barrow Graham LP Ref core NGADG0011-211 (SPAdes) (version 2) | ecosystem: Environmental > Terrestrial > Soil > Wetlands >...
GTCGGGCTGGGAATCACCGGGTTCGTGCCGGTCTGTGTCCTGTTCAACAACTTCGTCGGCGTGGGCGAGGCCGGCGCGATCATGGCCACCCACGGCCACCTCGGTGCGTTCTTCGGTCTGACCCTGCCGCACGGGCAGCTCGAGCTGACGGCCGTCTTCATCGCGTGCGGGACGGGTCTGAAGCTCTTCTGGACGATGTTCGATCCTGGGCCGCGCCCGCGCGGTCGCGCCCTGGCGGAAGAGGGTCGCTCCCTCATCACGGTCGCGCTCGGCTTGGTCGTGGTGCTCGCGGTCTCTGGCGTGATCGAGGGTTTCGTGGTGCGTTCGTCGCTTCCGATCGGGGTCGAGATCGGGATCGGGACTCTGGCGCTCGCGGCGTACTGGACCTACACGATCGTGCTGGGCCGTCGCGCCGTGGCGGCGGGCGAGACGGGCGACGTGGGTGCGGACCACGCCGGGGCCACGCTGCCCGTCGTCGGCTAGAGGCGTCCGGCCGCCTTGAGCGCCAGGTAGGTGTCGGCCAACCGCGGCGCCAGGTCGTCGGGCAGCGCTTCGACCACCTCCACGCCGCGCTGATGCAGCCGCACGGCAATCGCTTCGCGCTCGAGCTCGGCGCGCTGGGCCGCCGCGGCGTCGTAGACGTCCGCTGAGGAGTCGCGGCCTGCCTGCAGCTCGGCCAGCTCGGGGTCGGACACCGAGGCGAGCACCACCTGGTGCACCTTCGTGAGCTGCGCCACGACGGGCAGCAAACCGTTCTCGACGGCGGCCGGCTCGAGTGCCGAGAACAGCACGACGAGGGCGCGCTGCGAGGTGCGCTCCCGGACCGCGCCGACGATCGCGGGCCAGTCCGCTTCGACCAACGCAGGCTCGATCGGTGCGAGCGCGTCCGCCATCGCCGGCATCAGCCGGGGGCCGCTCGCGCCGGCGACGCGGGCCCGCAGCCTGCGGTCGAAGGCGATGAGCTCGACCCGGTCGCCTGCGTGCGAGGCGAGTGCCGCGAGCAGGATGGCGGCTTCGATGCCCGCGTCCAGCCGCGGCGCATCGCCGACCCGGGCAGCAGAGGTCCGGGAGGTGTCGAGCACCATGAACACCCGCCGGTCGCGCTCGGGGCGCCAGGTCCGCACGACCACCTCGGAGCGACGTGCGGTGGCGCGCCAGTCGATCGACCGCACATCATCCCCGACCACGTACTCCCGTAGCGAGTCGAACTCGGTCCCCGCGCCGCGCACCTGCACGGTTGCCCTGCCATCCAGCTCGCGAAGCCGGGCGAGCCGGCTCGGCAAGTGCTTGCGGGAAGCGAACTCGGGCAGCACCCGCAACCGCCCCGGCACTGGCAGGGATGCCTGGCGGCCGGCGAGACCCATCGGGCCGCGGGTCCGGATCGTGACGACGTCCGCGAGGCGGTCGCCGCGCCGGGTCGGCACCAGCACGGTGTTGACCCGTTGGCCATCGCCGCCCCGGAGCTTGAGCTCGTGCCGGTTCGCCAGGGCGCCGGCGGACGGCTGCCAGGCGTCGCGCAGGGTGCCGCGTAGGGTCCGGCGACCCAGATTCGTGACCGCGAGGGTGGAGGCCGTTCGCTCGGTGAGGCGCACCGACGTCGGGACGGTCCGGGTGATCTCGACGGAGCGCGGTGACGCCGCCAGAAGCGAGTCGAGGAGGCAGCCGCCCACCACGAGGGCCGCCCAGAGGATGACCGTCAGGCTCGCCGGGACGAGCAGCACAGCGACGACGCCGAGGCCCGCCAGGGCGCCCGCACGCCAGGTGATGGGCATCCGTCAGCCTCCTCGGACGCTCAACGGGGGACGGGGACCGTCGAGAGGACCGTGTCGAGCACACTCTCGGCCGTCACGCCCTCGAGCTCCGCCTCGGCGCGCAGCTGGACCCGGTGCCGCAGCGTCGGATGGGCCAGAGCCTTGACGTCGTCAGGCGTGACGAAGGTCCGACCGGACAGCCACGCCCAGGCACGCGAGGTCGCGAGCAGGGCGGTCGCACCGCGCGGCGAGACGCCGAGCGAGAGCGACGGCGAGCTGCGCGTCGCGCGACACACGTCAACGGCGTAGCCCATCACGTCGCGCGAGATCTGGACATGTCCCACCTCGGCGCGGGCGCGCGCCAGATCTCGGGCACCTGCGACCGGGCGCACGCCGGCCCCGGCGAGATCTTGCGGATCGAAGCCGGCCGCGTGCCGCGCCAGCACCTCGATCTCGTGCTCGCGCTCCAGCAGCGGCAGGGTGAGCTTGAGCAGGAACCGGTCCAGCTGCGCTTCCGGCAGCGGGTAGGTCCCTTCGTACTCGACCGGGTTCTGGGTGGCGATCACGATGAACGGGTCGGGTAGCGGCCGCGGCTTGCCGTCCACGCTGACCTGGCGCTCCTCCATCGCCTCGAGCAGCGAGGCCTGCGTCTTGGGAGGTGTCCGGTTGATCTCGTCGGCGAGGAGCAGGTTGGTGAAGACGGGTCCCTCGCGGAACGAGAACTGAGCGGTCCGCGCGTCGTACACGAGCGAGCCCGTGACGTCGCCGGGCATCAGGTCCGGGGTGAACTGGATCCGCTTGGTGCCGAGGTCGAGCGCGGCAGCCAGGGTGCGCACGAGCAGGGTCTTGGCAACTCCCGGGACGCCCTCGAGCAGGACGTGACCGCGGCAGAGCAAGGCGATGACAAGTCCGGTCACGGCGGCGTCCTGCCCGACGACGGCCTTCCCCACCTCGGTACGCAAGGCGCCGAGCGAACGTCGCAGCTCCAGTGACGGGCTCGGCGCGGCGGGGGCAGGCGGTGCGAACGGCGGTGCGAACGGCGGTGCGACCAGCGGAGCGACCGGGGGAGCGACCTGAGCAGGCCGGACCACCATGGGCGCGGCCGAGGCCGGAGCGGGTTCCTGCACCGGTGGCCGTGGGAAGGCCGGCGGTGCAGTCGCGGGCGCCGGCGTCAGGCCGTCAGCGGTCGCGGAGACGTCTTCCGGGCGGATGGCAGGGGTCTGGGGTTCCGTCACGATCGTCGAACATCGCTCTCGAGCTTGTCCAGCTGTCCGGCCAGCCTCAGTAGGTTGGCGTCGTCGGATGGTGGTGGGCCGTAGATGAGCGCGGCCACGTAGGCGGTGGTGCGGTGGGTCGCGCCCGCGACCCCGTCGATGACTGCGGTCGCCCCGGCAGAACGGGGAAGCCCGACGCGGAGTGCCATCCGGCTTGCCGCCCCGGCACGAAGCGCGGCCGCGGCGTGCCCGCGCGAGCGCGCCCTGCGGTAGAGCCGACCACGGCCGAGCGTCGTCTCCGAGGCGCGCACGGTCACCGGGAGAGGCTCGGTCACGAGGCGGCCGAGTCGGCGCGCGCGCCACCATGCGAGAACGCCGATGAGCACGGCGAGCTGTGCGAGGAGCGGGCCGAGCCACGGCGGCAAGATGTCGGCTCCGGGTGCCAGTCCCGGCTCTCGGCCGGTGCTCGTGTCATCGAAGGTCGGCACGTACCAGGTCAGCTTCGGGTGGCGGCCGAGCGCGCGCAGGGCCAGCGCGGCGTTCCCCTCATCCGCGAGCTGCCGGTTCGTGAGCACGGCGCCGTCGGCGAAGACGGCAGTGCGCCGCGTGCCCTTGATCACGGCGTACAGGCCGGTGTTGGCGGACTTGCCGGGGAAACACAGGGTGACGCCCGGTGGCCCGGCCCGAAGCTCGGTCCCGGTCGCCGTGATCGTGCCGGCCGCGAGCGCATCCGGGTCTTCGCACTCTGCGGTTCGCACCTCGGCGGCGCCGGTGTAGCCGGGCTCGAGACCGGGCGCGAGGGTGCCCAGAGCCCAGTACGAGGGGCCTGCGAGCACGAGGTCTGCCTTGGTGCCGGCGAGGGCGTTGAGCTGTTCGTCGGTCAGGCCGGTGGTCGACGTGACGAGCAGCGTTGTCCCGGGAGCATCCGCACGGAGCGCCTCACGCATCGTCCGGACGTAGCTGATCTCCACGCCCTGCCGCTTGAGGATTTCGGCCGCGGCGCGCGAACCAGCCGCGCCCGGGTTGTCCGGGGCGAGGGCGACACCCGAGGTGCGGGGCTTGGCGACCGCCGCGAGCGCCACCGCAACGAGGATCAGGGCGATGGCGATCAATGGGAGGCGGATCCGGGCCCAGCGTGCGGCTGCCCGCTGGCGCAGTGTCGTCTCGTCCCGTACGGCGCTCGTTGCTGGCGGGGCCGCTGGGCGGTAGCCGGTCGTGGCAGTGGCGCTCACGCCGGTACCTGCTCACGGGCTCGCACCGGGTGGGCCGCCTGGATCTTCCGGTCGAGCGACCGCAGCTCGGCGTCCGTGTCGCGGGTCGCGTGACCGGAGCCGTAGCAGACGGCGTCGAAGATCTCGCTCGCGCTCAACAGCTCGCCGGCCAGGACCGGCAGCGCCGTCGCGGACTGAGCCGCGGCTTCGTGAGCGGTTCTCCCAGGTCGTTCGTCGAGGATCACGCGCTCCTCGAGCGAGCGGACGATCGCCCGGAAGCGCTCCAGGACAGCGGTGTGCCAGTCGCCGCGGGTGGCCGCGAGCTCGGCGGCGCTTCGGTGTTCGGCGGCGCTGAGCGTGGTTTCGGCGAAGATGTCGGAGCTGGCGGCAGCCGAACGCGAGCGGCGAATCGGGCCGGTGACGAGCAAAGCGATCCCGCCTGCGACCACGACGACCGCGGTGAGCACGAGGGCGGCTATCCGCCAGTCGAGATTCTGGGCCGCGTGTTGGGCATCGCGCAGCATCCCCTCGATCCACCCGATCAGTCGAGCCAGCAGGCTTTGCTGCTCGTGGTAGATCGGTTCGGAAAGCTCCCGGCGGGCCCAGTCGCGCGCGGCGTCGCCATCCGGAACCACCGGAACGTCGCGGTGGAGGGCAGTGATGAACATCAGGCGGCCTGCTCCTGCGCGGCCCGGACCAGTTGCACGTCGAGCCCTTCGCGGCGCATCCGGGTGTCGATGTACAGCAGGGCGACAACGGCTGCGCTGAACGGTGTCGTGATCAGTGCGGCGACGATCGAACTGAGGGCGGTCGTGATGGCCAGCACTGCGGCTTCTCCGCTCATCGTCACGAGGAGCAGCGACGACACGATCGTGATCGGCACGCTCACCACCTGCGCGACGACGCCGACCAGGATCGAGGTCAGCAGGTAGATGCCGAGCAGTCGCCAGAAGCTGCCGCGGGTCAGCCGGAAGGAGCGGCGGACGGACTCAAGGACATGTAGTTGCTCGAGCATGAGCGCGGGCGTGGCGAGCAGGGTCCGAACCGTCATCCACCCGGTCCACCCGAGCGTGCCGATGCCGCCGACGACCGCGACGATGGCAAGCACCGCGTACTGGTTGGCCACCGCGGCCCAGACCATGCCGCCGACCCACAGCGCGCCGACCAGGCCGACCAGGATGCTGACCAGAACCGTCACGACGAGGAGCCGCCAGAGCTGCGGGCGGGCGTGCTGCCAGATCTCACCGATCGTCATCCGGTTACCGAGCACGGACCGGCTCACCGCGACGATGAGCAACCCGATCAGCAGGGTGGTCGTGATGCCGAACACGATCCCGCCGATGACGGACGGCACGATGGTCCCCGCGATCGCGCCGACCGAAGCGTCGCTGTTCGCGCTGGTGCCCGCGGTCAACAAGTCGCTGCTGAACCAGGACAAGCCAACCCAGATAAGCAGGGCCTGGATCGCACCAGTCGTAGCCACGACCATCGCGCTGAGCCCGAACATCGCCCGCGGGTTGTGCCGGATCGCGCGGAATGCGCCGTCGAGGATCTCGCCGAGGCCGATCGGCCGGAGTGGGATTATCCCCGGCTGGTGCGCCGGCGGTCGATAGGGGCCACGCGGCACCTGGCCGGTCGCGGTGGGCGAGTCGTACTGCCCGGCGCCGGCGCCCGGCGGCATCCCGTACGTCTGCCCGTAGCCCTGCGTCGGTCCACCGGGCCCGTAACCAGGCGTGACGGGTGTGGCGGGCGGGCCCCAGCCGCCCTCCGACGGCGGCGTCGACGCCGGAGCGCTCCACGATTCGTCCCCGTTGGGGATCCTGTTCGAGGGCGTCGTCATGTTGGGACGGGCTCCTTCGATCTGCATCCGGACGGGGACATCGTGCCACGGGCTGCCCGCGCCAAGGCCAGTCTTGCGGGTCTGCTTGTCGCCTCGATGCACGAGGCGTGCTCGGTGAGCATCCTCGGAGTGCCACGATGGAGCCATGAAGGGACGCATCCTGGTCGTCGACGACGACACCGCACTCGCCGAGATGATCGGCATCGTCCTTCGCGCCGAAGGGTTCGAACCGGTCTTCTGCGAGGACGGCGACTCGGCACTCGACGTGTTCCACGCCCAGCAGCCCGATCTGGTGCTGCTAGACCTGATGCTTCCCGGCAAGGATGGGATCGAGGTCTGTCGCTTGATCCGCGCCGAGTCCGGGGTCCCGATCGTGATGCTCACCGCGAAGAGCGACACGGTCGACCTCGTCCTCGGGCTCGAGTCGGGCGCGGACGACTACATCGCGAAGCCGTTCAAGCCGAAAGAGCTCTCCGCACGAGTCCGCGCGCGGTTGCGGCACACGGACGAGCCGAACCCCGAGCACCTCGAGATCGGCGACCTGTCGATCGACGTGAGCGGGCACCGGGTGACTCGCGACGACGAACCGATCTCCTTGACGCCACTCGAGTTCGACCTGCTCGTCGCGCTCGCGCGCAAGCCGCGGCAGGTGTTCACCCGGGAGGTCCTGCTCGAGCACGTCTGGGGCTACCGACACGCCGCCGACACGCGGCTCGTCAATGTGCACGTGCAACGGCTCCGCTCCAAGGTTGAGCGCGATCCCGAGAACCCGGAGATCGTGGTGACGGTGCGCGGCGTCGGCTACAAGGCAGGCTCGATTCCCTCGTGAACGCGTGGCTGGTGCACGCTCGGCTGCGGCTGCGGCTGCGGCTGCTGGGCGCGCTGCGCGAAGCCGCCAGTCACTGGCGCACGTCTCTCCAGCTCCGGGTCGTATTCACGTCCTTGATCGTCGGCCTCCTCGCGGTCGCCGTCCTCGGTGGCTACCTGACGAGCCGGATCCGGGACGGCTTGGTCAACGAGCGGATCAGCCGGGTGCTCGAGGAGTCCGCCAGAGGTGCACGGCTCGCTCAGGGCACGTTCGACTCTGCGACGCTGTCGACGTCCTCCGCCGTGCAGCAGATCCTGTACGACGTGCCACGCGACCTGCAGTCCAGGGGCTCCGGGCACCCCGAGGTGTTCTTGTTCCGGAGCCCGAGCCAGCTGCCCGCGGTCCTGGTGAACGACACCGCCACGAACGCGGAACGGGTCGCAGTCATCGGCCCGAAGATCCGCGCCGCGGTTCAGGCCGACTCGGGCCAGCACTGGCAACCGGTGGCCATTCCCGGGGTCGCCGGGCAGTCGCCGGGCGTCGTCGTCGGATCGGCGGTGACCATTCCTGCCTGGGGCACCTACGAGCTCTACTACCTCTACGACCTCAGCCCCGAGCAGTCGTCGCTGTACCTCATCCAGAGGACGCTTGGCGGTGGCGCGATCGGACTCGTCGCCCTCCTCGGCTTCCTGACCTGGCTGGTCACCCGCCAGGCGGTGCAGCCGGTGCGGAGCGCAGCCCGCGTCGCGGAGCGGCTCGCCGACGGCTTGCTCGACGAGCGGATGGTGGTGCACGGCCAGGACGAGATGGCGACGCTCGCGAGGTCGTTCAACGCGATGGCGGAGAGCCTCCAGGACCAGATCCGCCGGATGGAGAGTCTCTCGCGGATGCAGCGGCGGTTCGTCTCGGACGTCTCGCACGAGCTTCGCACGCCACTGACGACGATCCGGATGGCCGGGGAGGTCATCTACGCGTCCCGTGGGGGCTTCGATCCTGCGGTCGCCCGCTCCGCGGAGCTGCTGACGACCCAGATCGACCGCTTCGAAGCGCTGCTCGCCGACCTGCTCGAGATCAGCCGCTTCGACGCGGGCGCCGCCGTGCTCGATGCCGAGGAGCACGACGTCCGCGACGTCGTGACCCGGGCTATCGACCAGGCGACGCCGCTCGCCGAGAGTCGGCAGGTGTGGCTCAGCGTGACGTTCCCGGAGGAGCGCTGCGCCGCCGACATCGACCCGCGTCGGATCGAGCGCGTGCTGCGCAACCTTCTCGTGAATGCGATCGACCACGCGGCCGAGGGGACCCCGGTGGAGATCGTCGTGGCGGTCGACCGGACATCGGTCGGGCTCAGGGTGCGGGACCATGGCACCGGGATGACGCAGGACGAGGCGGCACATGTGTTCGATCGGTTCTGGCGTGCCGATCCGGCCCGGTCTCGGAGCAGGGGCGGCACCGGCCTCGGGCTCGCGATCTCCCTCGAAGACGCTCACCTCCATGGCGGCTGGCTCCACGCATGGGGCGAGCCCGGCAACGGGGCGAGCTTCCGGCTCACCTTGCCGCGCCGTGCCGGAATCGTCCTCAGCGCGTCGCCGCTCCCGCTCGTCCCGGAGACGTTCGGCCCCGTACCGCACCAGGACGAGGCCGCAAGTCGGCAGATGGACCCGGCAGGGCTGCCCGACTTCGACCACCTGGAGGCACGATGAAGCGCATCCCGGGCCGGAAGACCACGAGCTCACGAGCCGCTACGACGGCGGGCCTCGCGATGGCGCTGGTCGCGCTGCTCGCCGGTTGCGTCGGAATCCCGACCTCTGGTCCGGTTCAGCGTGGCGAACCGGTGCTCGAGGAGCCGGGGCCGATCTTCCCTGTTGTCTCGGCCGGCCCGCTCCCGGGCGACTCGCCCGTCGACATCGTCCGCGGATTCCTTAACGCCCAGGCCGCTGGTTTCTCCGACACGTTGCAGCTCGGCGTCGCGCGGCAGTTCCTCAGTGACTCGGTGCGCAATACGTGGGATCCGCTCAAGCAAGCGGTCGTGTATACGAGCACCAGCTCACCCGACATCCAGCTGACCGGGGATCGCACGGTTCGGGTGGGCGTCGTCGTCGCCGGCACGCTCGACCCGGGCGGGCAGTTCAGCGAGGTCTCGGCCGGAACCAACCGCGACATCGGGTTCGGGCTCGAGAAGGACGCCGGCAGGCAGTGGCGGATCTCGACCCTGGACGACGGGCTCCTGGTCTCGAAGTCGGACTTCGACACCCTGTACCGCGAGACCCTGATCTACTTCCCGAGCTTGGACGGGGCGTACCTCGTCCCGGACGTCCGCTGGTTCTCCAACCGGAGCGTCGGGACGCAGGCGACCCAAGCGGTCCGCGCGATCCTCGGCGGACCTTCCCCCTTCCTGCGTGACAGCGCGACGACCGTTGTTTCGGTTGGCGTGAAGCTGGCGAGCGATGCGGTCACCGTGACGCCCGACGGGATCGCCCAGGTCAATCTCTCGGTCGACGAGAAGGCTGCGACGCCGAACAAGCGTGCCCTCCTCAAGCTGCAGCTCCAGGCGGCGTTCGCGCAGCTGCCGACGATCAAGGCCGTCCAGATCCTTGTCGGCGGTGTCGAGCTGAGCGCGCCCGACCCACCGCAACTCTCGGGCGATGCCCTTCCGGGCACGATTCCCTGGGCGATCGCGGGTGGTCGGTTGGTGCGGATCGAGGGGAACCCGCCAGCGCCGGTCGCCGTTCCTGGAGTCAACCTCAGCACGATTCCCGAACCCAGCGACCCGGCGATCGGCTACCAGAACGGCGGCCTGATCGTCGTGCTCTCGATGGGTCAGAACCTGGTGTACGTGCCGGCGTACGGGACGCCGCCACGAACCCTATTCCCCGGCCACCACCTGGTGCCGCCCAGCGTCGACCGATTGGACTGGGCGTGGACGGCAGAGGCGCAGTCGCGGGGAACGATCGTCGCGGCGCGCCAGAACGGCCGGGTCATGAGGATGAAGGCCGACTGGCTCGACGGGCGCTCGGTGCGATCGCTCCGGGTGTCACGTGACGGGTCGCGGATGGTTATCGTCTCGGCCAGCCCGGTTGGCGTGGTCGAGGTGGACGTCGTCGCTATCGTGCGACGCAGCGGGATTCCGCAGAGGATCGGCGAGCCGCTCCCCATCGGAGCGACTCTCACCGGCGCAGTCAGTGCGGCATGGGTGGACGAGGCGTAGGTCGCGGTGCTCGGCCGCGCGGGCGTACACGCGGATCTCGGGGTGTACCTCGTCCCGATCGGCGGACCGACACAGCTGTTGCTGGCCCGGCCCGATGCGGTCGCGCTCGCCGCGGGTCGTGGCTAGCGCGCGTTGTACGTGGCGAACGCGGCCGGCGCACTGTTTGTCTCCAACACGACGAGCTGGACCGCCTTCACTACCGGCGTGAGGTTCCCAACCTTCCCGGGCTGAGCCCGTCCGAGTGGAGCGGTGTGGCACGTACACGCGGCGTGTCCGTGCCACACCGCTCCACTCGGGGGCCAGGGGCTAGCGGATGCGCCGTGCCCCCGGTGTGCTGGTGGCGTGACGAGCGTGCGTCTGTCGGCAGATCGCGCGTCGGCGCTCGCCCGTCGCGCTGTGGCGGATCTTGCCCTGGAGGTCGCGCGGGTCGTCGTTCCGGTGGAGTGCGCCGGGTGCGGCGCGCTCGACGAGGTGCTCTGCGACGACTGCTCCATCCCGCTGCGGAGTCCGCCGTGGCGGTGCGAGGACGGCGCACCGCGTCTCGACCGCCTCGACGGAGTCCCGCCCTTCCCGGTCTGGACGCTGCTCACGTACTCCGGTGTGGCGCGGGATCTCGTGCTGGGCTGGAAGGACCGCGGGCGCGCCGACCTCACGCGTCCGCTGTGTGCGGCGCTCCGGCGGGCGGCGGGCGACCGCGCGGAACCGCTCCGGCAGGCACTCTCGACAGGTCACGGTGCCAGCCAGGCGATCCACGTGGTTCCCGTTCCAAGTTCGCCCGCTGCGCGCCGGCGTCGCGGTGCGGATCTGGTCCGACGGCTCGCCGCATCGGTCGCTGGCGGCCTGGTGGAGCGCGGGGTCCCGGCTCGGCTCGACCCCTGTCTGGCACCCGCGGGTGCCGCGCGCGACCAGGTCGGGCTCGGGGTCAGCGGACGCCAGCGGAACCGCGCGCGAAGCGTGCGCCTGAGGGGTTCGTTGCCCCCGGGCGTTGTCGTGGTCCTGGTCGACGACGTCGTGACGACGGGGGCCACCCTGGCCGCGTGCGAGCGTGCGGTCGCGTCCGGCGGGGGACTCGTCGTCGGCGCCCTCGTGCTGGCGGCGACGCCGCGACCGACTCGCTCGATCAGTGGATGGCGTGATCGCTGAACCGGGATTACCGTCAGGTCATGGGACTCCCGGTGACGTTCCGAGGCGGTCGAGACATCGGCTCGCGACTCCCGCCGAGGCCTGTCGGACGGGGGGGAGGTGGTGCCCCGCAGTAACGCCCACGGGCGCTCAACGGACACCACGGGGCCACCTGCCCCAACCCTTCGGAGGTTGCCATGGAGATCGTCGTCATCGGTCGGCACACGGATGTGCCCGAGCGGTTCCGTCGCCACGTCGAGGAGAAGCTCGCCAAGATCGGGCAGTACGCGCCGCGCGCGCACCGGGTCGACGTCGAGATCACCCATGAGCGCAATCCTCGGTTCGCTGGGATGTCGGAACGCGTCGAGCTGACGGTGCGGGACAAGGGACCCGTGGTTCGGGCCGAGGCATCCGCCGACGACCGCTACGCGGCGCTCGACGTCGCGACCGCGAAGCTCGTGGAGCGCCTTCGCAGGGTGCACGAGCGCCGCAAGGACCACCACACCAAGCTGCCGCTGGAGAGCATCGACGTCCGACCCCCGACCGAGGAGGCGCCCGGAGCGGCGCCCCAGGTGGCTTCCGCCGTCGGCGACGTGGTCGAGTCGACTCTCGGCGACTCCCCGGTGGTGATCAGGGAGAAGGTGCACCACGCTGCTCCGATCACGGTCGAGGACGCCCTGTACGAGATGGAGCTGGTCGGTCACGACTTCTACCTGTTCGTCGACGCCGAGACGGCGCAGCCAGCGGTCGCCTACCGACGACGCGGCTGGAGCTACGGAGTGATCCGCCTGGACGTCCCGGTGACGACGGCGGGCGGCGTCTAGAGCGCCGTCGTCGAACTGCGACGTCGACCCCCCGAGGAGAGGATTCGGAGGGGGTGCTCGGAGTGTCGGCGCGGCACGAGATGATGATCGGGTGAGTCGTGATCTCGGTGCCGATTCGGCCATGCCTCGGGTTCGTTCGACTCTGTCGGCAGCGCAAGCCCGACGCATCGCTCTGCGCGCACAGGGGCTGGACGGGCGGCGACCCGAGCCTGCGTCGGTCCCGACGATGCGCGGACTGCAGGCGGTCGTGGACCGGATCGGCCTGATCCAGATCGACTCG
>Ga0209746_1001259_pt1 | contig 12244 bp, 10 predicted proteins | sample BarGraNGADG00211_3_FD_184496 | JGI IMG/M metagenome (GOLD analysis project Ga0209746, IMG submission 184496) | Arctic peat soil microbial communities from Barrow, Alaska - Barrow Graham LP Ref core NGADG0011-211 (SPAdes) (version 2) | ecosystem: Environmental > Terrestrial > Soil > Wetlands >...
AAATTTGCAAAAGCCACTTCATTGCCAGAAGCAGCAAACAGGTATGAGGAAATTGTATCAACAATAATTTCCTATATTCGAAAACAAAAACATCCGAATCTGTTTCTGCATAACAATGGATTACTGTATGTTAACGGAACTGAAAAGCCCGCAACATGGATGAATGCTATGGAAAATGGTCGCCCAATAACACCACGAACAGGTTATGTGGTCGAAATTAATGCGCTTTGGTATAATGCATTGAAATTCACTTCGGAACTGACTCGGGAAAAAGGAAATGAACATGCCGCTGATTTGCTTGATTATCAAGCTGAAATAGCGCGAGAAGCATTTGTAAAAACGTTTTGGAACGGAACCTATTTGTACGATTATGTTGATAGAAATTATAACGATCAGGAAGTAAGACCAAATATGATTTTGGCAGTTGGATTGCCTTATTCGCCCCTGAGCAAACAACAACAAAAATCTGTTCTGGACATAACCACTAAAGAATTGCTTACCCCGAAAGGATTACGAACGTTGAGCCCTAAAAGCGGTTCTTATCGCCCAAGTTATGTAGGTGGACAATTGGAACGCGACCGGAATTATCATAATGGTCCGGTTTGGCCATGCACTTTTGGCGCATTTGCATCGGCTTATTTAAAAATTTACAAACAAAGCGGCAAGTCCTTTCTCGAACGCATGTTGATTGGTTTTGAAGCTGAAATGACTGAACTTTGTGTAGGCACACTCCCCGAATTATTTGATGGCAACCCTCCGTTTAAAGGTCACGGAGGCATGTCATTTGCCATGAGTGTGGCAGAAGTACTGAGAATTTTGGATGTATTGAAAAAATACGAAAACGAATAATAGATGAAGGCATTAATGTTTGGTTGGGAATTTCCACCGCACATTTTAGGAGGATTGGGAACAGCAAGCTACGGACTGACAAAAGGAATGGCGTTGCAGGATGATATGGAAATCACTTTTGTCATCCCAAAACCTCATGGCGATGAAGATCAGAGTTTTCTGAAAATAATCGGCGCCTGCAATGTGCCTGTTGTTTGGAAAGAAAACGATTGGAACTATGTGAATAATCGCATTGGTTCGATGATGCATCCTGATGAATATTTCAGGTTGAGAGATGGCATAAAATACGATTTTCGTCGTATTTATACGAATGACTTAGGTTGTATTGGATTTTCAGGTCGGTATCCTGATAATTTGATTGAAGAAATATCAAATTACGAGGCCGTTGCAAGTGTGTTGGCTCATCAACTGGATTTCGACATTATTCATTCACACGACTGGCTAACCTATCCTGCCGGAGTTTTTGCAAAACAAATAAGTCGCAAACCGCTTGTAATACACGTTCATGCAACCGATTTTGACCGAAGTCGCGGACAAGTAAATCCAACCGTTTACGGCATTGAAAAACGAGGTATGGATATGGCTGACCACATTATGACCGTAAGTAATTTGACCCGGAAAATTGTGATTGAAAAATACCATCAGGATCCCCGGAAGGTAACAACCGTACACAATGCTGTAGAACCGTTACCTGATATTGAATTATTTCATAAAACTCCACGCAAGGATAAAGTGGTCACATTCTTAGGACGTATTACCATGCAAAAAGGACCGGAATACTTTGTGGAAGCAGCCTATAGCGTACTTCAGAAAACGAAGGATGTTCGTTTCGTAATGGCCGGAAGTGGTGATATGATGAATGCCATGATTGATCTGGTGGCAAAACGTGGGATTGCCGATCGTTTTCATTTTACAGGGTTTTTAAAAGGCAGACAAGTGCATGAAATGCTTGCCGAAAGCGATGTATATATCATGCCGTCAGTTTCCGAACCTTTTGGTATTTCTCCGTTAGAAGCCATGCAGGTTGGAACTCCTTCCATTATTTCGAAACAATCCGGTTGTGCCGAGATTTTGACTCATGCCATTAAAACCGATTATTGGGACATTGATGCCATGGCTGATGCTATTTACTCAATAGTAAAAAATCCGGCCATGTTCAATAGTTTAAGCAAATTAGGACTTGAAGAAGTCAACAACATTCGCTGGCAGGATGCCGGATTGAAAGTACGTAAGATTTATGAAAGCGTATGTAAATCAGAGCCAAGAACCAAGAACCAAGACAAAAGAAGTAAGCTGTAAGAACAAATAACCAAATAACCAATCAACCAATTAACTAAATAACCAATTAACTAATCAACCAATCAACCAAATAGCAAAGATATGCGAAACATTTGTTTTTATTTTCAAATTCATCTTCCATTTCTCCTGAAACGCTATCGTTTCTTTGAAATTGGACAAGATCATTATTATTACGACGATTTTCAAACAGAAGACCGAATCCGTAACGTTGTGGAACAATCTTATCTGACTGCTAATCGTACTATTTCCGAAATGATTCGCAGTTCGAACGGGAAATTCCGATGTGCCTTTACAATTTCGGGTTTAACGTTGGAACAATTAGAACATTATGCCCCGGAAGTAATTGACAGTTTTAAGGAATTGGCAAAAACCGGAAGTGTTGAATTTTTGGCAGAACCTTATGCACATTCACTTTCATCGGTTTTTGATGCCGAAGAGTTTGAACGACAAGTAAAAATGCAGGCCGATAAGATAGAAGCATTGTTTGGAAAACTACCGACCGCTTTGTTTAATGCTGAGTTGATTTACTCGGATGAGATTGGGGAACTGGTGTCGAAAATGGGATACAAAACCATGATGATTGACGAAGCCAAACATATTATGGGGTGGAAAAGTCCGAATTATGTATATTCACATTCGTATATTCCAAAACTGAAACTGTTAGTCAGAAACCATAAACTCAGCGACGATATTGCTTTCCGGTTTTCAAGGATGTCATTGACAGCCGAAAATTATATAAGTTGGATATCCAGTCTCCCTCCGGAAGAAAAAGTTATCAATTTAGGGATGGGATATGAAGTCCTTGGTATAACTCAACCGGCTCATACGGGTATTTTTGAGTTTATGAAAGCATTGCCTTATCATGCTATGGAACAAAAGATGAATTTTGTCCTGCCTTCCGAAATAACTAAAAAGAGTGAATCGGCAGGTCCATTATCGGTTCCCCATCCAATGAGTTGGGTTGGAAATGATAAAGACCTGACGCCCTGGACAGGAAATGATTTGCAACAAGAAGCGTTGAATAAGTTGTATGCCGTGGGTCAACGGGTTCGTATGTGCACCGATAAACCGCTTTTACTCGACTGGCTGATACTGCAATCGACCGATCATTTCCGCTATATGAGTCACAAAGACCCCCACGGAACTCATTACGAATCGGCTTACGAAGCATTTATGAATTACATGAACGTGTTAGCCGATTTTCTGGAAAGAGTTGATGCCCAATATCCTACAACGATTGAAAACGAAGAGTTGAACGAATTACTTACAACTATCAATCATCAGGAAAAAGAAATTGAAAACCTTGAAAATGAAGTAAAGAGATTGAAAGCAAGAAAAACGAAAAAAGAAGAATGAAATTGATTTTAAGAATTAAAACCAGTGGCGGTGCACAGTATTTATGCATTTAATGAGCATATCCGGGAAGTCGGGGGTGTTAAGCAAGACTCTTACCTTGTGAATTCAAAACAAAACTAAAATTCATTCTGTTTATTAAGAATAAAACCTTATTTTTGCATCGCAAAACTCTATATCTATCAGGCTACTACAATGGCAGACAAAGCATACATAACACCCAATGTACTTCAATGGGCACGTGAATCGGCCAGAATGTCCGAGGAAGTTGCTGCTGCCAAAGTTTCAGTATCTGCCGAAAGGCTCAAAGAGTGGGAAAAGGGAACCGATCAGCCAACTATTCATCAGGCACAGACGTTGGCGAAAGCCTATAAACGACCGTTTGCTGTCTTTTTTCTGTCTGAAGCACCACGGGATTTTCAGACTTTACAGGATTTCAGAAGTACAGGTTCAAAATCACTTACAACTTCCTCTATTTTTATTATTCGTGAAATCCAACAAAAACAAGCATGGATAAGTGAAGTGAATGAAGAAAATGATGAAGAAAAACTTCCGTTTGTCGGTCGTTTTTCTATAAATGACAATCCTGTTATTGTTGCTCAGGATATATTAAACACTCTGGATATTAATCCAATGAATTACCGAACAGGCAATCCAATTAAAGAATGGATTAATGCTGCAGAAGCTAAAGGTGTATTTGTGTCAAGAACAAGTTTTATAAATTCATATCTTACATTAGATTCAGAAGAATTACAGGGTTTTGCTATTTCAGATCCTTATGCACCGTTTGTATTTGTAAATTCAGATGATTGGAATGCCCCTCAGTTATTTACCCTGGTTCACGAACTTGCTCATATATGGATTGCCGAAACAGGCATATCCAACGATATAGAGCCTGAAATCAGAAATAACCAAAAATATCATCCGGTTGAATTGTTTTGCAACGAAGTTGCTGCCAACGCTCTAATGCCTACTGAGTTTTTTGATGGATTGGATGCCACAACATTCAGTAATGCAAGAGTGCTTTTCAGGACTGCAAAATTACTGGGTGTAAGTTCGTTTGCCTTGTTAGTTCGTTCGGTCAATTTAAACAAGATATCAAACTCACATTATCACCGGCTCAAACAAGAAGCTGATGATGAGTTTGCTGCATTCTTGCAACGAGAAGCTGAAAAGAAAGCAAAACAAAAGGATAAAGAAACTCCCACAGGTCCGAATTACTATCTGTTACAGTTAAATCGTAACAGTAGGTTATTCACACAAACTGTAATAGATTCTTTTCGCGGTGGATTTATTGAACCAACTGTCGCGAGTCAGTTATTGAACGTTCAGGTAAACAGGTTTTCAAAACTGGAAGCACAATTATTTAAATAAGTACTATGGCACAAATTTATTGTTTGGATGCCAATGTACTGATTCAGGCTTGGCAAAAATACTATTCACCTGTTTTGTATCCCGATTATTGGGACAGGCTTAATGAATTAGGACAACAAGGAATTATATTTATTCCAGAATCTGTAAATGAGGAGATTGTTCGAACGGAAGATGATTTAGCTGCATGGTTGAAAAGTAGCAAAATACCAGTTCGCCCAGTCAGCGAAGTCGTCACCAGATTTATGCAAGATATCTTTGCTTCGAATCCAAATCATAGAAAGCTTGTAGATAATGTGAAAGGCCGTTCTTTAGCTGACCCTTGGGTAATTGCCCATGCAATAAACGAAATAGCAACTGTGGTAACAAAAGAAGAGAAAGTTACAGCTGCAAACTCAACCAAAATTAAAATTCCAAACGTTTGTGAGAACATGGGTGTAAGATGGATAAATGATTTTGAGTTTGTTACTGAAGTAGGTATGAAGTTTTCCTGCCAAATTGGTTAACTGATTTATCAAATAATATAATTTCGGGATGATAAATAGTGTTACTTCTTCAGATTTTTTAAATTCAAAATTAATTGAAGCAAAATTTTTGTTTTCAGATATGACATTCAGAATGGATTGTAGTGTTAGAACAAATACCTATATTATAGAGGTTAAACCTTTGAGTCGCTATAAAAACGATGAAAATTATATTTGTTTTGAAGCTGGGTTAATGTACGAATTTGAAAATTTGTTTTTTCCAGAGACATTGTTATTTGTTTCTGATGAATCACTAACACAAATCAATCAATGAAATAATTTGTTGAAATTTTAATTTTGATATTTATAGCGGTCTATGAAAGTAAGCCGCTTTTTCTTTTATAAAACACGTACAGTTATATTACCTATTGCCAGAAACTTTATATCTTTGCAAAAACAAGAAAAACATAAGAACCAGAAATAAAAATCTTAATAGATAGACATAAAATAATATCATAGCACCCTGACCTACCGGATATGTTTATCAAATGAGTAAAGTTTGGCACTGGTTGGTGGGAACCAACGGTCATGACCAACGGGAATAATTTCTTTTTAATCCCAACGTTTGTACTATAAGGAATCAACGGTCAGCGTAGCTAATTGTATTCCGAAATAAAAATATCTGTTTCTAAAACAGGATATATATCCGATTAAAAAACCTGACAGAATTTCACAAGCTGTCAGGTTTTTTTGTTATTTAAATTTATTCCCGTACTTTTGTAATGCTAAAACGAATTGCAGCTAATGAAAGAACATTTACAGGATAAAATATTTCAGATAATATCGGAAACAGCCGACGAACTGGGGAAAGAATGTTATGTTATAGGCGGATATGTCATGGATATTTTCCTGAAACGCCCATCAAAAGACATTGATGTGGTGGTGGTTGGAAGTGGCATTGAACTGGCTGAAAAAGTAGCGCAAAAACTCGGAAAGAAAGCGCGGCTCACTGTATTTAAAAATTTCGGAACTGCACAGGTGAAGCATATAGACTTAGATGTTGAATTTGTGGGAGCGCGTAAAGAATCGTACAGGCAAGATTCCCGGAAGCCGGTTGTCGAAGATGGAACGTTGGAAGACGACCTGAACCGCCGCGATTTTACCATCAATGCACTGGCACTTTGTCTCAATAAAGACCGCTTCGGGGAGTTGGTTGATCCATTCAACGGACTTGAAGATTTAAAAAACTTTGTTATCCGCACTCCTCTTAATCCCGATATTACTTTCTCTGATGATCCGTTGCGCATGATGCGTGGCATACGGTTTTCGGCACAACTCGGATTCTTTCTGGAAACCAACACGTTTGATGCTATTGTCCGCAACAAAGAACGAATCGGGATTATTTCGAAAGAACGTATTGCCGACGAATTGAACAAAATAATGATGTCGCGTAAACCTTCGGTCGGTTTTATATTGCTCGAAAAAACCGGATTACTGGAACTTATTTTCCCTGAAGTATTGGCGTTGAAAGGTGCTGAAACAAAGGATGGAATTGGACATAAAGACAATTTTTATCATACGCTTGCCGTGTTGGATGGACTGAGTGAACATACCGATAAGTTGTGGTTACGTTGGGCGGCATTGCTTCACGACATTGGCAAACCGGGCACTAAACGCTTTGACGCCCGTCTTGGCTGGACTTTTCACAATCACAACTTTATTGGTGAAAAAATGATTCCGGAAATTTTCCGTAAAATGAAATTGCCCACCAATGAGAAGATGAAATACGTGCAAAAAATGGTTACGCTTCACATGCGCCCCATCGTGCTGAGCGAAGAAGAAATAACCGATTCAGCCATTCGTCGTTTGCTGTTCGAAGCCGGAGATGATATTGACGATTTGATGATGCTTTGCGAGGCAGATATTACCTCTAAAAATCCCGAAAAAGTAAAACGATTCAGGGCTAATTTTCAGTTGGTTCGCCAGAAATTGAAAGAAATTGAAGATAAAGACCGCGTTCGGAATTTTCAACCTCCCATTAGCGGAGAAGAAATTATGGAAACCTTCCATCTTCCGGCATGTTCGACTGTTGGCGAGATAAAAATGCGCATAAAAGATGCCATTCTGGATGGAATTATTCCGAATGAACATGAAGCGGCGCATGGCTTTATGATGGGAATTGCAAAAGAACTTGGATTACAAAATTCTTAAATATCAACAATATGAAACGTCTAATTCCTTTAATTATCAGCATGATATTATTATCATCGAATTATTCCAATTCCCAAATCGTTTATCCCAAAACCGCAAAAGGAAACGTCGTGGACACTTACTTTGGCGTACAAGTAAAAGAACCGTATCGTTGGCTCGAAAACGACACTTCGGCTGCTACTTCGGCTTGGGTAAAAGCTCAGAATAAAGTTACAGGCGATTATTTATCGAAAATTCCTTTTCGAAATGATTTAAAAAAACGGTTAACTGCGTTGATTAATTATCCGAAATATAGTTCTCCTTTTAAAAAGAATGGCCAATATTATTTCTACAAAAACAACGGACTTCAAAATCAGAGTGTCCTCTATCGCCAGGCTATTTTAACTTCCGAACCGGAAGTTTTGCTCGACCCAAATACGCTTTCGGTTGACGGAACAGTGGCATTATCACATACCGCTTTTTCAAACAACGGGAAATACATCGGATATTCCATTGCTCGAAGTGGTTCGGACTGGAATGAAATTTTTGTTATGAATCTTGAAACGCGTCAACTATTGACTGATCATATCAAATGGTCAAAATCGTCAGAAATTGCGTGGCAGGGTGACGGATTCTATTACAGCGCGTATGATGCACCGGAAGCAGGGAAAGAGTATTCAAATAAAAATGAATATGAAAAGGTGTATTATCACACCGTTGGTCAAGACCAAAGTCAGGATAAACTGATATACGAAGACAAGCAACATGCACTCAGGGAATGTTATGCCAATGTGACTGATGACGAAAAGTTCCTTTTTATTTCCATTACCGAAACTACTACCGGAAACGGTTTATTAATAAAAGATTTGACAAAACCTGATGATAATTTTCAAGTATTGGCACCCGGTTTTGAGAACGATTATTCGGTGATCGATCATGTAAATGGAAAACTTTATATGCTTACAAACTGGAAAGCTCCCAAACAACGGTTGATGGAAGTGGATCCGGCAAAGTTGGCACGCGAAAACTGGAAAGAAATTATTCCTGAATCCGGAAATGTATTGGAAAGAGCTGCAATTATTGGCGGAAAGATTTTGGCAGAATATATGAAAGATGCTACAAATCACGCGTATGGCTTTGATTTAACGGGAAAGAAACTTTATGCAGTCAACTTGCCAACGCTGGGTTCATTGGGTGGTTTTAGCGGAGATAAAGATGACAACGAAGCGTTTTACGTATTTACATCCTATACTTTTCCACCAACCATTTATCGTTTTGATGCTGCTAAAAACGTTTCTGAAATATTTCGGAAAACCGAAGTTTCATTTAATCCGAACGAATATGTAAGCGAGCAGGTTTTCTTTACCAGCAAAGATGGAACAAAAGTTCCCATGTCCATCACGTATAAAAAAGGGATGAAGAGAAATGGCAAAAATCCGTTGATGCTTTACGGATACGGTGGTTTTAATATTAGTATGAATCCTTCTTTCAGCGTTACACGTATTACTTTTTTGGAAAATGGCGGAATTTATGTAGTGGCAAACATACGCGGTGGAGGTGAATATGGCGAAGCATGGCATTTGGCAGGTACAAAAATGCACAAACAAAATGTTTTCGATGATTTTATTGCTGCTGCTGAATATTTGATTGCAAAGGGATATACATCCTCTAAAAAACTGGCCATCGATGGTGGCTCTAACGGTGGATTGTTGATTGGTGCCTGTATGACTCAACGCCCCGATTTGTACGCTGTGGTCGTTCCCGAAGTTGGTGTGCTCGATATGCTGCGTTATCATCTTTTCACTATCGGTTGGTCGTGGACGAGTGATTATGGAAACAGCGGAGAAAGCAAAGAAATGTTTGAATATTTGAAAGGATATTCTCCCTTACATACTATCAAAGCAGGAACAAAATATCCGGCAACCCTCATTATGACAGCTGATCACGACGATCGGGTAGTTCCGGCTCATTCCTTTAAGTTTGCAGCTACTTTGCAGGCAGCAAATGATGGTACAAACCCGACTTTGATTCGTATTGAATCCAAAGCCGGTCATGGTGCAGGCAAACCAATCGGTAAAGTTATCGAAGCTCAAACCGATATGTGGTCGTTTGTAATGTATAATCTGGGAATGAAACCCTCATTTAATTGACAATTTAGTAATTTACAATTTACAATTACTCATTTATATATCAATTAATTATATAAATGAGTAATCTGATTATAAAATCAAATTATGATTTTTTCATTGAATAAATTTGCCAAATGGGCTAAAAAGTCTATCTTTGCACCGCTTAAGAAAAAACGGCGAGATAGCTCAGTTGGTTAGAGCGCATGATTCATAATCATGAGGTCGCGAGTTCAATTCTCGCTCTCGCTACAGAAAAAGGAAGTTCAGAAATGAGCTTCCTTTTTTTTGCACCTGTTTGATTAATAGGTTTTTATCGTTTGTCGCTTACTAATCACAATTTTTTATGTAAGTTTGCAGTGAAAATTGTTTTCAAGGTATTCCAACATAACTGCACGAAATTCAAGGAGTTTTTCGTGGTGATTTCATTCAATCCGAAATTATTTTCGATACTTCCGGACATTGAAGATTCAAAAAATAGTAACACAGAAAACTTTCCTTGTAAAAAATAAAATGGAAATTAATCAACCTAAAAAAGAGTATTGCGAACCCATGCATACCTGCGAACATATTCTGAATCAGACCATGGTGCGGATGTTTGGTTGCGGACGGTCGATGAATGCGCATATTGAGAAAAAGAAATCAAAATGTGATTATTTGCTTGCCGAAGCTCCCACTGAAGCTCAGATACTGGAATTGACACATAAAGTAAATGAAATCATCGACAGTCATTTGCCAGTTACGATTGATTTTATGAAAAAATCGGATGCTTCAGAATTAGTAGATGTATCCAAACTTCCGGCCGATGCATCTGAAACCTTGCGTATTGTTCATGTGGGTGAATATGATGCCTGTGCCTGTATCGGTCAGCATGTAGAAAATACTTCTGAATTAGGTCACTTTGAGATCATTAGTCACGATTTTGAAAACGGACGTTGGAGAGTGAGATTTAAATTAGATACCCCTAACCCCTAAAGGGGAACTTATATTTTCATGACCAAAGATAATAAAGCAAAAGTTACTGATTCAAAAGCTCCCCGTAAAAGTTGGTGGGGCAGGTTTATTCGTTTCATTCGAAATCTGTTGCTTATATTTTTCATTGGCAGTATCGGTTGGGTGGTTATCGATTGGTTTACACCTGTTTTTATAACTCCCCTGATGATTACACGCTCGGTAGAATCGATGACTCAGGGCAAAATGCCTAAAAACAGCAAACAATGGGTGTCCATTGATCAGATTTCGCCCAATATGGTACAAGCCGTGGTAGCTTCGGAAGATAATTTATTCCTGACCCATCATGGTTTTTCTTTTGATGCTATCAATAAGGCTTTTGAACATAATTTGCGTGGGAAAAGGATGCGGGGGGGCAGTACTATTTCACAGCAAACAGCCAAAAACGTCTTTCTTTTTCCACAACGGTCGTATATTCGCAAAGGACTCGAAGCTTATTTTACGGTATTGATGGAACTTATCTGGTCGAAAAAACACATTATAGAAATGTATCTGAATGTGATTGAAATGGGCAACGGAATTTATGGCATAGAAGCTGCTGCTCAGGAACTTTTTGGTATACATGCATCACAATTGACCAAATCACAGGCTGCCACCATAGCTGCTTGTCTGCCCAATCCGAGAAGGTTCAATGCAGCGAATCCGTCCACGTATATTCAACGTCGGAAAGCACATATTGTAAATGTTATGGTGAAAATTGGACCGGTTGATTTTAGTAAAAAGGAAGCTCCTGTAAAACAAGCCCGAAGATACAAAAGAAAATGAATCAAACCCTACAATTTATCGATTGGGGCTTAATTGAATACAACGAAGCCTGGGCAAAGCAGGAAACTCTGTTTTCAGCTTCTATCGAAAAGAAACAGCAACATCTACCGACCGATAACTACCTGATTTTTTGTGAACATCCGCACGTTTATACGTTGGGAAAAAGTGGAGATGAACAGAATATGTTGTTGAATTATATTCAACTTCAGACAAAAAATGCCACATTTGTCCATACCAATCGGGGAGGAGATATTACCTATCACGGTCCGGGACAAGTAGTTGGTTATCCTATTTTCGATTTAGCTAATTTCAATATTGGATTGAAACAATACATACACTTAATTGAAGAAGCCATCATTAAAACACTTTAATTGTATAATATAAAGTCTACCCGCTTAGATGGTGCAACCGGTGTTTGGCTCGATGTCGGTCTGCCCACTTGCCGGAAAATATGCGCCATTGGTGTTCGCAGTTCCCGTTTTGTTACCATGCACGGCTTCGCACTGAATGTAAATACCAAATTGGAATACTTTAATTATATCAATCCCTGTGGCTTTGTGGACAAAGGTGTCACTTCTATGGAAAAAGAACTGGGTACAAAAGTAGATATGGAAGAACTGAAAATAAGACTGCATACCGAAATTGAAAAACAGTTCTGTGTTAGTTGACAGTTTATAGCGTTTGAGAATCACTTACTTTATAAACTTTCAAATGGAACGAAGTGACATCCCGATTTATCGGGACTTTAAACTTTCAAACTTTATAAACTATCCAACTGACAATATCTTGGCGCATCCCGCCCGTTTCACTTCGGTA
>Ga0209746_1001261_pt1 | contig 12233 bp, 11 predicted proteins | sample BarGraNGADG00211_3_FD_184496 | JGI IMG/M metagenome (GOLD analysis project Ga0209746, IMG submission 184496) | Arctic peat soil microbial communities from Barrow, Alaska - Barrow Graham LP Ref core NGADG0011-211 (SPAdes) (version 2) | ecosystem: Environmental > Terrestrial > Soil > Wetlands >...
AGAGCGCCTGGGCGCGATCGCCGACATGCGCTTCGTGATCGAGCAGGCGGGCCTGGAAGGCGAAGACATCCTCGTCGTGGCCGGCGACAACCTGTTCGATTTCTCGCTCGCCGCGATGGTCGAGTTCTGGCGCTCCAAAGCGGGCGCGAGTTGCGTGGCCGTCCAGCGCTGCTCCGATGAAGAGCGGATCTCCTCCTACGGGGTCGTCGGGCTCTCGCCGGAAGGGCGCGTGACGGAATTCGTCGAGAAGCCCGAGCACCCGGCGAGCGACCTGATAGCAACTGCCGCCTACGTTTACGCGCGTGGACATGCGGCGATGATCGGCAGCTATCTAGCGGAGGGGAACTCCCCCGATCAACCGGGCAACTTCCTGGCCTGGCTCTGTTCGCGTGAGCCGGTCTTCGGCTTCGTCTTCGAGGAGACCTGGCTCGACATCGGCAGCAGCGACCAGCTGCGCGAGGCCGATGAGCTGCTGCGCGGACGCATCGCGTAGAGCGCGGCTCCCGTTGAGCGCCCATTTCACCAGGTCTCGCGTCTCGATTCACACCGAGGCACGTTCGCAACCGGAGTGGGCCCCGGCAGCCGGTTCGGCGTTGCTGCTCAAAATGGGGGTTTTCTTGCTTCTTCGCTGAGCCGACTATCTTCGTATTAGTTCCTGCGGTTCAGAGAAATCATTGCGTTCCCCTTGCGCTCGGGTGCCTGCCCGTCGCCGCCATCCCTCCGGATCCACCCAGCGGTCTCAGGGCCCGTCTCACCGGCAGGCGGGATGTCACCTTCTCCTGGCAGGCAAGCGACTCGAGGACGATCTCCACCAGCGTCGGCTACAACCTCCGGGTTGGGACTGAGCCGGGCGGGTCAGACGTCGTCTCGCCGCTGGCGAATGACGGCGGTAGCAGGCAGCTGCCCCAGTTCGGCAACGCCGAGGAGAAGACGTTCGCGAAGCTGAGACTGCTGGCTCCGGGCACTTACTACTGGAGCGTGCAGTCGATCGGCGCCGACTTCGCGGGCTCCGACTTCGCCAGGGAGCAGAAGTTCACCATTCCGGCGAAGGTTGCGCTCCGGCTGTCCGCCGGCAAGATCTACGCCTGCGGGCGAGCTCCGCGCTCGGTCGTGGCGAGCGGCAGAATCAACCCCGCCTTCACTCCCGCGGCGACGGTGGTGCTGAAGCGGCGCTTCGGGCCGCACGCCGGGTTCAGGAAGTTCGCGACGGTGAAGACGAGCTCGTCGGGTGCCTTCCGCGTCCGAAACGTCGGCAAGACGCTCAGGCGCTCCTTCTGGGTGCGGGCGATGAGCGAGACCAAACTGGCAAGTCGCAGGCTCGTGAGTGCTTCCGAGCACGTCACCGTGGACGCCTCTTCGTGCCGGAAGGCGAAGAAGTAGACGCCGGCTCCGGGCAGATCAGGCGCAAAGAAGACACAGAGAGGGCACGCGCCGCGCTTTAGCGTTGGCGCGTGTCTCTGCTCGAGCTCCTACTTCCCTTGCGCTGCGCTGCCTGCGGCGAGCCCGGAAGCGAGCTCTGCGAGCGCTGCCGCGAGCGCCTGCCGCGTCTGTGCGGCCCGCTCTGCGAGCGTTGCGGAGCGCCTACGGCCTGGCCGGTGGCTCGCTGCCTGGAATGCGCCGGCCGCCGGATCGCCTTCGCCAGCGCGCGCTCGGCACTTCTCTACTCGGGCGCCGTTCCAAGGGTGGTCGGGGCCTGGAAAGAGCGCGGCCTGCGCCGCCTGGCCGCCGTTCTGGCCGAGATTGTCGCCGAGGCTGTCCAGCCCCCGCAGGTGGCCGCGCTCACCTGCGTGCCGGCGCAGCACGAGCGGTCGCTCTCTCGCGGCTTTCACCCGGCCCGGTCACTGGCTCTCGAGCTGGCGCGTATCTGGGAGCTGCCGTTCGTTCCGCTGCTCGAGCGTGTGGGCTCGCCGCGGCGCCAGCGCGGTCTGGCTCTCAGCGAGCGCAGCCGGAATGTCGCCGCCGCCTTTGCGCCTCGGCCCGGTGTCAGCCCGCCCGCTCGCGTCTGCCTGATCGACGATGTCTACACCAGCGGCGCCACCACCTCGGTCTGTGCCAGCGCTCTGCGCCGGGTCGGATGCCGCCGGGTCGAGGTAGTTGCCCTTGCCAGGGCTGTTCGAGAATGCTAGAGCGGGGTAGAGTGAGAGCACGAAGAGCGACCGTCCGGATTAGCGGCAAGTGCTTCGAACGAAGACCAGATACATATCCCGGACGCATGCAGGCGGCGTCAGTCGCAGCCGCCGGCTGTTGCTCGTGGATCGGACGGGTCGCAGGCCCGCCACATCTCGGAAACTAAGGAGCGCCTGATGCAGCTTCAGATCAAGGGTAAGAACGTCGAGATGAACGACGCGATCCGCAGCTACGCGGAGGAGAAGCTCGGCAAGCTCGAGCGACATCTCGCCGATCCAACCAAGGTAGAGCTCGAGCTCTCCCTGGAAAAGAACCCCTCGATCGCCGACAACCACATAGCCGAAGCAACGATCTGGACAAAGGGCCCGACCTTGCGCGCTCGCGAGAGCTCGGTTGACTGGCGCGCCTCGATCGACGAGTTGGTCGCCAAGCTCGAGCGCCAGGCGAAGCGCTACCAGAACAAGCGCCGCAACCATCACCCGCACGGCAGCTCGGTGCCGCAGCCGGCTCGAGAGGGGATCGAATACTCGCGCGGGACGCCCGTCGTTCCAAGCGAGCCCGAGCCGATGATCGTGAAGACAAAGCAGTTTCCGGTCAAGCCGATGACGCCGGAGGAGGCCGTTCTCCAGCTCGAGTTGATAGGTCACGATTTCTTCGTTTTCCGAAACAGTGAGGCCAACGAGGTCGCGGTTGTGTATCGTCGTCGCGACGGCAACTTCGGACTGATCGAGCCGCAATCGTGAAGTGGAACCGCAAGCGTGAGGAAGAAAGCCCGGCTGGCCCCGCGCTCGATCGCGACGCGGAGGTCGAGCAGACGGTCGAGCGGCCGACCGAGCCGCTGTCTTCGATGGAAGCGACCTTTGCCGGTACCGCTGTCGATCGCGGCGGCGGCTCCTTTGTGGGCATCCCCCGCACACGCGGCAACTGGGATCTGGTCGTAACCGGCGAGGCGCCCGGCTTGACCGGCGCCGACGAGCTCGGCTTCGTTACCGTCGAGGACGGCGACATACTCATGGACTCGCAGCTTCCCGAGGGCGACGTGACCCCGCTCGCCGAGGCGATCGAGCTAAAGATCCAGCCGCCCTACCGCGCCTACGGCGCCCGACAGGAGGGCGACCTCTGGGCGGTCTCGGCGCGTGGAATCGATCTCGGGCACTTCGAGGCGGTGGGCGACGAGATCGAGCTGACGATCAGGGGCGGTGAGCGCGAACTGGTTGTGGACGGAAGAAAGTCGTTCGGCAGCGTCCCCGAGCTCGAGCGTCTGGGTGAGGAGGAAGGCGCCGACTTCTTCGCCCACGCGGTCCGCATCGAAGACGACCTCTGGGAACTGACGATAAGCCCGCTGTAGCTCGCGCAGTCGTGCGAGATTGGAAGCCTTGATGAGCGGAGTGGCGGCTGGTTGGCGTAATCGCGCGGGTATGCGGTTCCTTCGCGGCTGCCCTAGCCGTTGACGGGCAAGGCAAAGGTGCCAATACTGTCAGCGGTTATGGATTTCGAGATCGAATGGGTTGATCCCTCGCTGGTCATCTGCCGGACGTCCGGTGTTGGCACGGTCGAGGGCTATGAAGCCCTTATGCGGGCTCTGACGTCAGAGCCGCAGTTTCGGCCGGGCGTTGACGTGATAACAGATCACACCAACGTCGACATCTCGACGCTCACGGCTGCCGAGGTCGAGCAGGTCGCCGGCCTCCGAGTCCGGTTCCTGGGTGCGATGGCGGGACGCGCGGCCGGAGTCGTCGGCCCAGACTCTCCGATGAGATACGGGCTCGGGCGCATGTTCGAGGCTCACGTCGCCTCGCAGGCGGGCACCAAGGTCGAGATATTCAAGACGGTCGAGGAAGCAATGGTCTGGCTGCGCGGAACCGATTCCGCGGCCCCGCCGGCGCCCTGACGGGCCGAGCCTCTATGCCCCGGGCTCTGCCAAGCCCGTAACATGCTCAGGCCGGATACGAATTCGAGAAAGGTGCTCCTTGCCAGCAGAAGAAAAAGACGAGCCGCTGTACAAGCGCCCGCATAGCGAGAAGGACCTCGTCTCGGGCTTCGAGACCAAGAAGATCGACGGCGAGGGCCCGACGTCCAAGCCGGCGCCGGAAGAGCGCGCGGCACCCGAGCAGGAGGAGGGCGCCGAGGAGGCTCACGGCGTCGTCGTGTCGCTACTGGCGCCGGATATCGCGGGCGACTATGCGGTTTTCGTCGCCTTGCCCGAGCGCCTGATCATCGTCGAGGAGCAGGAGGGAGACAGCGACCTCGGTGTCCTTGCCGATGTGGTCGAAAAAAGACTCCGGGCTCCCTACAGGGCGCGGGTCCTGCGCGTGGACGAGCGCCGCTTCGTCGTGGTGGCCAGCGAGATAGAGACGATAGAGCTGCCCGGACTGGACGGCGAGGAGCTCGTCGTCTTCGCGCTCCCGGACGGTCAGCGCACGGCCGTTTTAGACGGCGCGCGTTACGAGCTCGCAAGGCCGGACGTGGAATCGATCCTGGAGGAGTCGGCGCCTTGCCTGCTCAGGCTCGAGAACGTAGACGAGTCGGTCTGGGAGCTCTCGATCGATCTGCTTTGAGTCTTCGAGTCGTCTGAGAAATCTCGCTGGAATCGTTCCAGTTCGCGTACCTGCATCGCGTCGCGGCGGGGCCTTGGCGCGGCTTCCCTGTAACCTTTCCACATGACCGAAATGGGGGCATCCTTCGAGCGAATGCTGCGCGTCGGCGAGGGCCGGCGGCTGAAGCGGATTCGCTCCACGTCCGAGTACATCACCAGTCTCGAGCCCGATTTCGTCAAGCTCTCGGATGCCGAGCTGAGCGCCAGGACGGCCGAGTTCAAGCAGCGGCTCGAGAACGACGAACGGCTCGACGACGTGCTGCCCGAGGCCTTCGCCGCAGTGCGCGAGGCGCGCCGGCGCGAGTCGAACCAGCGCATGTTCGACGTCCAACTGATGGGTGGCATCGTCCTGCACGAGGGCGACATCGCCGAGATGAAGACCGGCGAGGGCAAGACCTTCGTCGCCACGCTGGCGCTTTACCTGAACGCCCTGACCGGCAAGGGCGCCCACCTCGTCACGGTCAACGACTACCTGGCCAGGCGCGACGCCGAGTGGAACCGCGGCGTCTTCGAGCGCCTCGGCATGACGGTCGGCTTCGTGCAGAACATGATGCCCTTCGCCGAGCGCAAGGCCTCTTACGACGCCGACGTCACCTACGGCACCAACTCCGAGTTCGGCTTCGACTATCTGCGCGACAACATGGCCGTCTCCAAGGAGGAGCTGGTCCAGCGCGGATACCACTACGCGATCGTGGACGAGGTCGACTCGATCCTGATCGACGAGGCGAGGACGCCGCTGATCATCTCCGGCCAGCCCGAGACGGCGGCCAAGATCTACTACGACTTCGCCCGCGTGGTCAAGCAGCTGCACGGCGTTCGCGCCGATCCGCTGCGTAAGGATGCGCCGCCCGACGCCGACTACGAGTACGACGAGAAGCACATGACCGTCTCGCCGTTCCCGCCAGGGATCGAGAAGGTCGAGCGGGCGCTCAGAACCGAGAATCTCTACGCGCCGCAGAACTCACAGCTCGTCAACCACATGGCCCAGGCGATGCGGGCCGAGTCGCTTTACCACCGCGACGTCGAGTACGTGATCCAGGAGGGCGAGGTCAAGATCGTCGACGAGTTCACCGGCCGCGTCATGGAGGGCCGCCGCTGGTCGGAGGGGTTGCACCAAGCGGTCGAGGCCAAGGAGGGCGTGCGCATCCGCGAGGAGCACGTGACTCTGGCCACGATCACCCTGCAGAACTACTTCCGCCTGTACGAGAAGCTCGGTGGCATGACCGGTACCGCCAAGACCGAGGAGAAGGAGTTCGTCGAGATCTACAACCTGAACGTGGTCGAGATTCCGACCAACGAGCCGGTTGTCCGCAACGACGAGAACGACCTCATCTTCAAGAGCAAGGAGAGCAAGTTCGAAGCGGTTGCGCGCGACATAAAGGAGCGCTACGAGCACGGCCAGCCGGTGCTGGTCGGCACGATCGCCGTCGAGACGTCCGAGTTCCTCTCGCAGCTGCTCGAGCGCTCCGGCATTACGCACAACGTCCTGAACGCCAAGCAGCACGAGCGCGAGGCCGAGATCATCAAGGACGCGGGCCAGCCGCACGCGGTCACGATCGCCACCAACATGGCCGGTCGCGGCGTCGACATCCAGCTCGGCTCGGGTGTCGTCGGGCTCGGCGGCCTGTACGTGATCGGTACCGAACGGCACGAGGCGCGCCGCATCGACAACCAGCTGCGCGGCCGTTCTGGCCGCCAGGGCGACCCGGGCGAGACCCGTTTTTATCTCTCCGGAGAAGACGATCTCGTGCGCCTGTTCGCCGGCGATCGCATCAAGCGGGTGATGGAGATCTCGCGAGTTCCCGACGGGGAGCCGATCCAGCACCGCATCCTCTCGCACCAGATCGAGAACGCGCAGAAGAAGGTCGAGGAGATGAACTTCGTCTCGCGCAAGCACGTGCTCAAGTACGACGAGGTGATGAACAAGCAACGCCAGGTCATCTACGAGCAGCGCCGGCTCGTGCTCGACGGCGAGGATCTCTCGGGCGAGATCAAGGAATGGATCGTCGAGGCGGTAGAGCAGGCCGTCGAGAACTTCACCTCGAGCGAGTTTACGGAGGAGTGGGATCTGGCCGGGCTCTGCGGCACCATGCAGGCGCTCTACGGCTCCACCGTCACCGCCGACGAGCTGAAGGAGGACGAAGTCCCGTTGGAGCGCGTGGCACTCGGCGAGGAGTTCGTCGCCGACGCGCTCGACGAGTACAAGGCCAAGGAGGACGAGTTCGAGGGGCTCCAGCCCGGGCTGATGCGCGACCTCGAGCGTTTCATCCTGCTCCAGGTCGTTGACAACCGCTGGCGCGAGCACCTCGACAACATGGACTACCTGCGCGAGGGCGTGCACCTGCGCGCGATGGCGCAGAAGGATCCGCTGGTCGAGTACACCGCCGAGGGCCACAAGATGTTCGAGGAGCTCAGCGGCGGAATCCGCGAAGAGGTCGTCCTCGCGCTCTTCCACGTACAGATCGAGCCTCAGGACGCCCAGGCGATCGTGGAGCAGACGGCGCCTGCGGCGGACACGACGCCGGGCATGGGGCTCAGCTACGAGCACGACTCGGTGGCCGGCGCCGACGCGATCGCCGCCGCCGGAGAGACGGCCGGGGCCGAGCTCGCAACCGGCCCGCGCCCGCGCCAAGCCTCGGCCCAGCAACGGGTCGTCTCCGAGCACGACAAGGTGGGTCGTAACGACCCCTGCTGGTGCGGCTCGGGGAAGAAGTACAAGCGCTGCCATGGCGCTTAACCCGGCGAAAGTCGGCCCGCGGAGCGGGCCAAGACTTTCGCCGGTATGACCTCTGTGTACGAGTCACCGCGCCTGCGGCGCGAGTGCCTCGTCTGCTCCTACGAGCGAGGCGGGCTGGCCGCAGGTGTGGTCAGTGTTCGGGGTGGGAGGGCCGGGGGATGGCGTTCGGTGAGCCGCGCCCGCCATGTCGGTCGCGACGGCCAGGAGCAAAGCCGCTTTCCACCGACGAAAGTCGCCAGACTTTTGTCGGCTAAGGCGCGCCCGCCATGTCGGTCGCGGCGGCCGAGCGAAAGCTTCTTCTATTCTCTATAAATGGAGGCTCTTCTCGAACTGTCACCAGGCTTTTACACCTGGTCTGACACCGCCTCGTGGAGCGATCGGCCGGAGAAAACGTTCGAGCGCACCGGTTTCGCCGCGCACCTTCCAGAGGCTGGTGTTTTGGCCCTCATCGATCCGCCGAGACTGAGTGAACAGGCGGCCGGCGATCTCGAAAGGCTCGGGCCCCCGACGCACGTGCTCCTGACCTGCAACTGGCATTTACGGGAATCGGAGGTCTGCCGCGAGCGCTGGGGCTGCAAGCTCTGGATCAACGAGCTTGGTCTTGCAAGCGCCGAGGCGGCGATGGATGGGACTTTTAAGCACGGCGATCTTCTCTGGGGTGCGATCGACGTCATCCACCTACCTCACGTCTACTGGCCGGAAGAGACGGCCTTCTTCGTTCGAGATGGGTCATCCGTTCTCGTCGTCGGCGATGCGCTCTGTGGGGGGCGGGAAGATACTGGAGTTCCCGACGGTGAGATCGGGATCTTTTCGACGAGGCACATAGTTGACACGAAGATGGCGCGTCTGACATTGATGCGACTGCTCGAGGTTCCCTACGCCACCATGTGCTTCGGACACGGTGCCCCTGTGCTCGAAGACCACCACGGAGCACTACGTCGTTTCCTTGAACGAGAGATGTTCGCCGAAGTCGAATCGCAAGACACTTGAAACCGTCGCCGGCCTGCTCTGGCGGAGTGTGATAGCCGCTATCCGAAGCGCCTCTACACTCTCGCTGAGCGCCAGCAATCAAACGCCCCGGGGACACGCCATCCGCGGCGCCGAGCGAGAGGACGAACCGATGACCGAACCGCTTCGCTGGGGACTGATCGGCACAGGCTGGATCGCCGACAGCTTCGCCGCCGACCTGGCATTCACCGACTCGGGCCGCGTGGTTGCGGTCGGCTCGCGCCGGCTGGAGACGGCGAACCGGTTCGCCGATCGCTTCGACATTCCCAACCGGCACTCGAGCTACGAGGCGCTGGTCGCCGATCCCGACGTCGACGTCGTGTACGTGGCGACGCCGCATCCAATGCACCACTCGGGCGCGCTGCTCGCGCTCGGTGCCGGCAAGCCGGTGCTGGTGGAGAAACCGTTCACCATGAACGCCGCCGAGGCGCGCGAGCTGGTCGCCGTCGCCCGCGCCGAGAAGCTGTTTTGCATGGAGGCGATGTGGACGCGCTTTCTTCCTCACATCGCGCAAATCCGGCGCCTTATCGTGGAGGGAGCGCTCGGCGACATCGTCATGGTCAGCGCCGACCACGGACAGTGGTTCGCGAAGGATCCAGACTTCCGCCTGTTCGCGCCCGAGCTGGGCGGCGGCGCGCTACTCGACCTCGGCGTCTATCCGGTCTCGTTCGCATCGATGCTGCTCGGCGCCCCGGATACGATCGCGGCGCTCATCGATCCGGCCTTCACCGGCGTCGACGGTCAGACCTCGATGCTGCTGGGCTACGCCTCCGGCGCCCAGGCCGTCTTGACCTGCACATCCCTGGCCCGAAGCCCGACGCGAGCGGCGATCGTCGGCACTGAAGCTCGCATCGAGATAGACGGCGACTTCTATGCGCCGTCGCCGTTCACGCTCATCACGCGGTCGGGAGAGCGGACTCGCTACGACGAGCCCCATCAGGGCCGCGGCCTCTGGCACCAGGCCGACGAGGTCGCCCGCTGCCTGCGCGAGGGGCTGCTCGAGAGCCCGCTCATGCCGCTCGAGGAGAGCATCTCGATCATGCAGACGATGGACGCCGTGCTCGCCCAGGCGCCTCGCTGATCGGGCGCCTCGCTCCTTGAGCGGCCGGCGGAGGAAAGCGGAAGGGCTGCCGCAGCGGTCATTGAGTAGTTGATGATATATTGATGACATGAAAACAGAACTGTCACTCGTGCTCGACCTGGCGCTGGCTCGTACGCTCGTCACCAGAGACGTGGATAACACCCTCGGCGCCCATCACGGCCTGGGTCTGAACGACCTCGCCCTTCTGCTCGAGCTTCGCTCCGCGCCGCAAGGGCGGATGCGCAGGGTCGAGCTGGCCGGTCGCCTCGGCGTGACCACGTCCGGCGTGGCCCGGCAGCTGGGGCCGCTCGAGCGCAGGGGAATCGTGGCGCGCGAGTCGAACCCCGCGGATGCTCGCCTTGCCCTGGTGGTGCTGACCGAGGCAGGAGAGAACGTCATCGAGCAGGCGCTCGCGACGGCGGAAGAAGACGCCGAGCGGGTGCTGGCGAAGCACTGGTCGCCGACCGAGCGGCAGCGGCTGGGCAAGCTCCTGAGCGCCGTGCGGCGCTGACCCGCCCGCGCCGCCGGCTAGCCGAGCTTCTCGAGCACCGCGGCGAAGGGCACGAAGGCGACGCGTCCGCGAGCGTGGCCGCTCTGGTAGTTGTAGGAGTAGTAAAGGCCGGAGGTCTCGATCTGCGCGTCCACCAAGCCCTTGCCCGGGGGCGAGTAGGTCACGTCCTTTCCATCCGAGAGGCGCAGAACGTGAACCTTGCGCCCGCTCAGCCTGCGAAGACTCGGCCACCTCTTCCGGCGAGGGCGCCGCGAGGACGCCGAGCGGCGATCCGCCACGACCAGATAGCATCGATCGCGGATATGAACGAAGAACGCGTTCCGGTGCAGCAACAGCTCGAGGAAATCAGGGTCCAGCTCGGCTGGGTCCGTGATTACCTTTGACCCCGATTCGCTGAAAGAACGCGCCGCCGCGCTCGAGCAGGAGATGGGCGCACCCGGCTTCTGGGACGACCAGCAGCGGGCCGCCTCGGTCTCGGCCGAGCACTCTCGCCTGGCCAAGCGCCTCGATCGCTACGGGCGCCTGACCCGCGAGTACGAGGACGCCCGAGACCTGCTCGCGCTCGACGCCGAGATGGAGGACGAGATCGCCGAGTCGATCGCACCACTCGGCAAGGAGCTGGAGCGCCTGCAAGAGGACGCTCTCTTCAGCGGCCGGTACGACACGGGCGACGCCATCGTCACCATTCATGCCGGGACGGGCGGCACGGACGCCCAGGACTGGGCCGAGATGATGCTGCGCATGTACCTGCGCTGGACGTCCCAGCGCGGCTTTACCAGCGAGATGATCGAAGCCAGCCCGGGCGAGGAGGCGGGGATCAAGTCGGCCACCATGACGGTCAAGGGCGAGAACGCCTACGGCATCTTCAAGGCCGAGCGCGGCGTGCACCGGCTGGTGCGGCTCTCACCCTTCGACTCGGCCCATCGCCGCCACACATCCTTCGCCGAGGTGATCTCCAGCCCGCTTCTGCCCGACTCCGTGCCGGTGGAAATCGACGAGGAGGAGCTTCGGATCGACACCTACCGCGCCTCGGGCGCCGGCGGCCAGCACGTCAACAAGACCGACTCGGCCGTGCGCATCACGCACCTGCCCACGGGCATCGTCGTCCAGTGCCAGAATGAGCGCTCGCAGAGCTCCAACAAGCAAACGGCGATGCGCATGCTGCGCTCGCGCCTGGTCGAGCTGGAGGAAGAGAAGCGCGAGGCGGAGATCGCGCGCGAGCGCGGGGCGGCGCAGTCGATCGGCTTCGGCAGCCAGATCCGCAGCTACGTCCTGCATCCCTACCAGCTGGTCAAGGACCACCGCACCGAGCTCGAGATCGGCAACACGCAGGGCGTGCTGGACGGAGACCTGGACGGCTTCGTGCGCGCATTTCTGCTGGCCAAGGCGGCCGGCCAGATCGTCTAGCGGGCTTCCGGACGCGCTGTTCCCCACCCGGGGCGGCCGAACGCTCGGCTAGACTTTCGAGGCGATTCTCAACCGGCTGCGGCCCAGAACCGCCGTCGCTATGACTCCGGCACAGGACGTGGATCTCGACATACAGAACACCGGTGCTCTACCCGCGCCCGACGCTGCCGCGACGGTAAGCGCCGGTGCGATGATCGTCTGCCAGGGCGTGACGAAGCGCTACGACCCGAACGTCCTCGCCCTCGACAACGTCTCCTTCCAGATCGACAAGGGCGAGTTCGTCTTCATCGTCGGCGCCTCGGGCTCCGGTAAGTCAACCCTGATCCGCCTCCTACTCAAGGAGATGGAGCCGACGCGGGGCACGATCATCGTCGGCGGTCGCGATATCTCACGGCTGCGTCCGTCGCGCATCTCGCAGCTGCGCCGCAACATCGGCTGCGTCTTCCAGGACTTCAAGCTGCTTCCCAACCGAAGTGCGGCCGATAACGTGGCCTACGCGCTGAACGTTCAGGGCGAGAGCTCCCAGAACATCCGCCGCAAGGTGCCGGAAGTGCTCTCGCTGGTCGGGCTGGTGGACAAGATGGGCTCGCTTCCGAACCAACTCTCTGGCGGCGAGCAGCAGCGCGTCTCGATCGCGCGCGCCTTCGTCAACCATCCGCCGCTTCTGGTCTGTGACGAGCCGACCGGGAACCTCGATCCCGACACGTCGGTCGGAATCATGCAGCTGCTCTACTCGATCAACCGCACCGGCACGACCATCCTGATG
>Ga0209746_1001262_pt1 | contig 12228 bp, 10 predicted proteins | sample BarGraNGADG00211_3_FD_184496 | JGI IMG/M metagenome (GOLD analysis project Ga0209746, IMG submission 184496) | Arctic peat soil microbial communities from Barrow, Alaska - Barrow Graham LP Ref core NGADG0011-211 (SPAdes) (version 2) | ecosystem: Environmental > Terrestrial > Soil > Wetlands >...
GAGAACCGGGACTATCTCGCAATAACCCGGTGGTGCACTTCGCGCGGCTTGGCTTGCATTTCCCCAAGTCCCTGCTCGGCTACCAGCCGCCAGCTCCTGTGCCCCGTCTCCCGTCCGGGAACCGGGACTACCCCGCTGGAACCGGGACTACCCCGCCCCGTGCTGGAACCGGGACTACCCCGCCTGCGTCGCCGCGTCCGAATGACATCCCGCCAGACTATCTGAACGCACAGGCGGTACACATCTGTCCGCTCGACTACTTAACCGTCAGCCGCCTGACCTCCACTTTCCGGCAGGCCTCCGTCACCAGCCTGACACTGGACCCGTCGGCGGCTTTCATGACCGGTAAGGCCCTCGAGGATGTACGCATGCTCCTGCAAGGGTTGACGGCCTTCCTGCCATCCGAAGAAGAACTGCGGGCCCTCTTCTGGGGCCGCACAGACGACCTGTGGCAGATGGCGGAAGCCCTGGGTGAGTTTGGCTGCGAGTTCATAGTGGTCAAACGAGGCGCACGCGGCCAGATGCTGTACGATTCCGTTTCCAAAAAACGATGGGAAATCCCGGCTTACCCGGCCCGTCTGACGGATGCCACCGGCGCGGGTGATTCCTTCTGTGGCGGCTTTCTAGCCGGTTATCATAAGACCTATGATCCCCTGCGCGGTGTGCTGTATGGCTGTGTGTCTGCCTCGCTGACCATTGAAGGCAGCAGCGCGTTCCATGCGCTGGAGGCCCTGCCCGGCCTGGCCGAGAGGCGGCTCGAATCCCTGGCCGGGAGCGTGCGGCAAATATAGCCTTTCGAAGCAATCCCATGTTTTAGCGAGGAGATTGCTTTGCAAAGGATGCTCGCAATGACATATGGAACCTTAATGAACGACTTAACGGCCCGTCTCCTCAACCTGGCAATCGCCATCCAGCAGATCCCCGCCCCCACATTTCACGAGGCCGTGCGGGCCGAATTCGTGCGCGCCCGCTTCGTGGATGAGGGCCTGGCTCCTGCGGGTGTGAAAATGGATGAGGTGGGTAATGTCTACGCGCGGCTGGCAGGCAAAGGGTCAGAAAAGGTGCTGGTGGTCAGTGCTCACCTGGATACCGTTTTCTCGTCCAGCGTAGATCTGCATTTTGAGCGCCAGCAGGAACCCCGTGCCCCGTCTCCCGTCTCCCGTCCGGGAACCGGGACTACCACGCCGCGTGCCGGATCCGGGACTACCACGCGCATCCTTGCCCCCGGCATTGGCGATAATTCCCTGGGCGTGGCCGGGCTGTTTGGCTTGGTCTGGGCGCTGCGCGAGCGTAACCTGACCCTGCCGGGTGACGTGTGGCTGGTGGCCAATGTCTGCGAGGAGGGGCTGGGGGATTTGCGCGGGATGCGGGCAGTGGTGGACAATTTCGGGTCCGGCCCCATAGCGTACATCGTCCTCGAAGGCATGGCGCTGGGACAGATCACCCACCGCGGGCTGGGCGTGCGGCGCACGCGTATCACCATCCGGACCTCGGGCGGCCACTCGTGGATCGATTACGGCCAGCCCTCCGCCATTCACGAACTGACGGCGCTCGCCACCCGCATCACTGCGCTGCCCCGTCCGGGAACCGGGACTACCTCGTCCCGTGCGGGAACCGGGACTACCTCGAAACCGCCGCGCACCACGCTCAATATCGGCATCATCTCTGGCGGGTCGTCGGTCAACACGATTGCCGCCGAGGCCATGCTGGAACTGGATCTGCGCTCCGAGAGCGATGAGACGCTGGAGGCACTAACCCAGCAGGTGGAGCAAATTGTCCACGCAGCCAAGAAGCCCGGGGTGACGGTGGAGACGGAAATGATCGGCCAGCGGCCCTCGGGCGAGCTCCCGGCGGAACATCCGCTGGTGAGACTAGCCCAGGACTGCCTGCGGGCGGCTGGCGTCGAACCTCATCTGAATACCGGTTCAACCGACGCCAACCTGCCTCTCAGCCGCGGCCTCCCTGCAATAACCATCGGCCTGACCACCGGAGGCCGGGCACACAGCGTGGATGAATTCATCAATCTGGAACCGCTGGAAAAAGGGATGGAACAGGTGACCCGGCTGGTGAGCAAGGTTTGGGAGGTAATGTAGGCGCGAAAACCCTCGCCGAACAGTACGAATGCGAATATGTATGTTGGCTTTATCCGCCGGGGATTAAAATCCCCGGCTCAGAGTTTAAACCCGCTAAAGCGGGCTAAACCGGGTCTTGAGGTTGCAAGGGTGACCACACGAAGGGCAACAAGAGGGTCACCCTACGGCGGGGACGGACCCCACCACGGCCCTCCCCAAATCTAAAGAACGATTTGGAGAGGGAGCGGACGGAGACCGGGTGGAGACCGGCGGCCAAAAGCCGGGCGGGGAGGGAGTTTTAACGAGGGTGGATGGGGAGGAGGGGATCGTTGTATAGTTCACTTGAAAATGCTATACTTTTAGTAAGAGTCCATAAGCTGTTGAGCCACTAAACGACAGCTGAGCACCTAGTTGGGCGGCTTTCTCAAAACGAGATCGGACTCTGATTTGGGATAAAGATATTCAACTAGAAAACTGTGCGACCCAAGTAAACATAAAGGAGAGCATTATGTCAAAGATAGTGTCATTCGCTGGAATGGTAGCCACATTTTTAATGGCCTATGCCTGTGATCGCTGGGTTGAATTGCTACGGATAGAAGCAACACAGAATTTCGCCATCGCATCATATCTGTGGGTAGCAGGCGCTGCTAACCTCCTCTTAGCAATTGCGTTACTATTGCTTACATGGTATGTAATCTTTCGGACTGGCAGAAGTACGTTGGTCTCTTCAGTGTTCGTGCTGGTTGGCCTCGCATTGACTTTCGCGCTCGCTATTGACATATCAGTGGCAGCAACTCTGCCACCTTTAGGCATAGTGGAGTTCTTGACACCTAACTCACATGTTCTTTATGTTGCGGCCTTTGTGACGGTCATCGGGATAGCAGGCTTTGTTCTCCCGAGACGTCTCAGCATCTGAGAAGGTAGTACGCCCTACCATCGGCGGCTAACACCGTCTCCAGCGGACACATTCGCTTCGCTCACACCGTCCCGGTGTCCTGCCGGGAGTGCAGGCAGCGTCTCTCCCCTGTGCTTCGCTACGGGGACGCTGCGCAACGCCGCTCGCGCGCAGGCGCGATTTGCCAGAAATGGCGCAATGATGGGAAGGAGTCTCGCCAGTCTCGCCTCTGTCCCCTTCACCCTTCCCTCTGCGGGGACCTTCGGCGGGTAATGCGCGGGGAGGATGTCGGCGGGGATGATATACTAAGCGAAGCCGTCAAACGGCGGCTGAGTCCTTAGTTAGTCCGCTCCTCGGAAAATATAGGAGGCACTATGATTGACATCCATATTCCGGCATCTCTTGAATACAACACAGCCAATGCAAGCCTATTGGCAACAGCGATTAAAAACTTGCACAGTTTCGATGAAATTGCCGAATGGAATAAAAAGGCAATGGCTGAAGTTGAAGTCATGCATTCAATTTTGAGAGCGATTGAAGGAAAACAACCAACGGCGATTCGAGGTCTTTCACAGGAACAGAAAGAACATGAAGCGAAATCGTTCTTAACCAAATTATTTGATGGACGCAAAGAGCAGAAACGATGGCTTGCTGAACAATCCCGGCTTGCCAGGGAAAAAGCGCAAATTGAAAACTTAATTGATCAGTTCGAATCTGCGATTGATTTTACACCTGATACGCTCGACGAATTAAAAGAGTTAATAGAAGAATGTAAACAACAAAAGATAGAATTACTCACAGAAAAGAAGGCTGTAAATGCTCAAATGTCTTCCATCCGTGTAGATGCCAGGCAACAAACGGCCAACACCAATTATGGTAATTATGGGAAAGGGGATAGGCGTCGAATTAGGCTGAACAAAGAATCCGCACTACGACCACAAGAAAGTCAAAAAGCGGCTATCGAGAGACAGATTATCAAACTCAACCAAATAATTATTTGGTTAGAGAGAATTGAGTAAGAAAACAGAGGGAAGGATGTCCCCTTCACCCTTCCCCCTGCGGGGACCTTCGGCGGGTACTGCGCGGGGATGATAACGCGAAGACTTCGGAAGTCTGCCCTGCGCGGTGGGGGTCGTTGCCCTTTATCTCGTGAGATGCTATACTTCAGGGGAGTTCCATAAGCTGTTGCCCCCTTCGCTGCGAGGGACGTAGCCGCCAAACGGCGGCTTAACACAAAGTTAGGCGGGCATCCGCTGAGCAGCAGCATGTACTCTCGCCGCGCGAATCCGCCTGCAGGTTGTCCGACCCTGCCACACCCGGGCCGAACGTCGGACCCCGTTCGAAGATACGTCTATGTGAAAGGAGATACGAAAATGAGACTTACTCCTCCGAAGGTCATCACTTGGTGGGTCGCTGTAATCCTTGGTGTGCTTGGGCTGCTCGGTTACCTGGGCAGTGTAGCCGCTCTGGCCCCCTACGCGTTCTGGCTCGTCATGGCCGGGCTCGTCTTACTGGTGGTGGCGACACTCGTTAAGGACCTCTAGCGGTTCGAGTGCGTGGGCCCTGGGGCTGAGAATCGGTCCGGGTCACCCTGGGGTTCACACGCCCTCCGTGCAGTTGGCTGCTTCCGCGTGGGCGGAAGCCTGATAACTCGCTGAAGCCGACCCGGCTGGCGGGCGAAAAGGGGAAGCGCATTGCCTGCCATCTGACCAGTGCGAGAATGGAAGCACGCCAGAGCCGCCGAACGGGGGTCCACTTCACCCTACCCCCTTCACCCTGCGGGTACTGCGCGGGGACGATGTACTAAGCGAAGCACCGCGGACGTCAATCGCTATAGGGCAACATGACCGGTCTTTGTTGGGTTGGGAAAACCAAGGCCTCGACCAGATCAAATCCCTGCGTTGCTCAGAGAATCCAGCATCTTGGAAATCAGCATGGTCAGGTCGGGGTGGGTGGTCTCGAAATGATTGAGAGCACCTTCCAGACGCTGAACAATGGAGGGATGCAACTGTACGGGATTTTCCTCTGAACGCTCGAGCAATGTGCGGATATCCCCTTCAAGGTCACGCAGCAACTCACTGCCCTTTTCGTCAACCGCCCGGGTGTTTTTGATTTCATCGTGAAGTTGATCGAGAAGTTTACGAAGCTCTTTGTTGTCCATGGGGACATGCCTCCTTATCGCAGTCGATGTTTTATTCTAGCACTAAAATAGCAGGTAAGAGTAGCGAAATTGAGATCGGCTCGTGTGAGATTGGGGTCGGCGGGGGTTTGATCTTCCCTGGCACCGCCCGCCAGGGCAGGTGTTCGCAATTCGCCAGCGCGTCGCATCATTTTCGGCGTGGTGCGTTTTGTTTTCTTCAAAGGGTCCAATTCCTGTCCCCTTCTGCCTCCCCCCTCCCGGAAGGACACCGGGATGGTGTGCAAAGAAACGGCCAGCTACCTGGCCGTTTCTTTTACGTTCTGAAAGGCTCCCCATCCCATGCCCCGTCTCCCGTCTCCCGTCTCCCGTCTCCCGTCCGGGAACCGGGACTACCACGCGGGAACCGGGACTACCACGCGGGAACCGGGACTACCACGCGGGAACCGGGACTACGTCGTATGCACAGCATATGGGGAGAACACCCTAAGAGATCACTTGGACATTGGAATATCGAGTTGATAATTTACTGGGTCTTGACTGGTCCAAACCCTGTCATCTCCATAAAGTCTTGGGTAGCCCTCCAGATCGACCACTAAAGTATAACCAACATCCAGGGCCAATTTATCGGGCAGGCTGTAATTCCCTTGCTCATCGGCCTTGGCGCGGGTGAATACATCTGCGACGAGGAAACCACCGGCCTCCCACTGGGCGTAAGTAGTGCCCGGGTTGAGGATAAATACTTGAGTACCAGGCAGGGGGTTATTGCTGTCAGCGTCATAAATCTTGCCGAAAAGAGTCACCACGCCCTGATTGGATGGACCTGGAGCAGGAGCAGGGTTCGGGCCTCCGCCAACGACAACATCCGATTCGGTCAGGAGCGTGTTGTTCTGGCCTGCAAATAGTTTGATGTGATAGGTTCCATCAGTGAAACCCTTGCTACTAGTCAGACAGCTAAACATTTTTCCCTCGACGCCGCGGTCCCAAGATTCCTGGCCACTGTATGCTACTTTGCCATTAAGCGTCCATTCTTCAGCCCAGGGTTCACCATCGGTCATGCCGGTGAAACTCCACAAAGCCGCCATGGCAGTGGTACCCGAGGGGAAGGCATTGACCTGATCTTTTATCTTACAATCTGAACCCGTAAGCGTAACGGTATACCAGGTGACTGCGCCGAAGGATTCACCATCACTTGGTGAAGGTTGCGGTGAAGGTTGCGGTGAAGGCGGCTGGGCCTCACCAAAGGGGCTGACATAGGTCTTCCCGGACTGGGCAGCATCGATCAACGGCAGGGCTAAATTGATCGAGCGGAGGGCGTTGATGAACCCGCCGGTCGGGATGCAGGTATCCTTTTCATCCACTACACCATCGCCATTTGTGTCCGCAAGCTTCCGGCAATCTGTGACCTTGGTATCACCTCCCGCTCCTACTTCGGTTGGGACGCCAACGATTAAACCCGCATCATTGGCAGCCAACCCACCGGAATTTCCGCCTGCGATCATTGTGTCGGTTTTTATCCAGGCGCGATCGCCGAGATCTTTTTGACCCGTAAAACCGGATACAACGCCAGCAGTGAAGGTGATGGTGTCACCGCCTATGCCGGGAAACCCGAAGATATTGAGGTGGTTTCCCAAGTTTAGTACGTCGGAATTACCCAACTGGACAAAAGGCAGATTCAGGCTGTTGGTGTCCACGGCAGCACCATCCAAGGTTGTAGAGATCTGGATGACTGCCAGGTCCATAGTTCCGTCCACCGCTATTACTTTGGCTAAATACATGAAGACGGCTGGTTTGTCTTCCTTATCCATCATACCGATTGCCAGTGCATCGGGTTCATCCTCGGGACGGCCCTGAGCTGCCGGGCTGGCAATATGCGCATTGGTCAGGATCAATCCCGTGGAGCTGATTATGGTTCCCGACCCTTGATAAAAAGGTTGCAACTCCCCATCCACGTTTCTACAGCCATATATATGAACAGTTGCCTTCATCAGATCAGCCAGACTCGTGTTCGGTGTCGGCTGTCCTTGATCCACCTGTGTGGGTCCCGGATTTGGAGAAATCGGTGTGGTCGGACATTGAGGCACATGGGTGGCTACCGGTTGGACGGGAGTTCCAATAATACAAGCCAGGGTGATCAGGGCCAGTGCAGTAAGCATAATCCAGATGCGGTAAATGGTATGAGGTTTCATGTTCATCTCCACTAAAACTTCAAGGTATTAAGAAATCCTTGAAAGCGGCCAAGGTCAGATTCGAATGCATTTTCGTCTGCCCAATAGGTTGCTACAATGACATGATTGCCATTGAGGAAAATATAATCCAGCCCCCGAACAATATTGGGGATCGAGTTGTGTGTAAGATCGGGATTGGATTCAACAAATACATAGCCAACCTCGTAGGCTGCCTGTCCAAAAACAGTAACCTGTCTCTGTTCAAGAATACGGTAGGCTGTCAAAACCTGGCCACGCTGCAAGGTCAGCATGCTGACCGCCTGATCAACCGTTGAATCCGAGGCTATTGGGATATTTTCTATGATATAGGTGGTTCCGAAACCACCTGAAAGCGAATTGGTTACGTGCAGGATTTCATTCCCTTGGACACTGGTCATCAACCAGCCCTGGGGAGTTTGAGCGGATATCCCCGAAGCCTCAAAAGGAACACTCCGGTTCTCCACACTGTTTTTGGTAAGCCATCCAGCCAGCACGGCCACTACGGTTACAGCAATCACCGCCAAATCTGCAAACCGGTAACCGGTGGATATGGTTTTAGACGGCAAGGAAGATGCATTCATATCATGCTCCTATTTCTTTCTCAGCCAGCGTTGTACGGATATTGCGGCGAATCAGCCATAGAATCAGCCCCAGGGTAAAGAGGGCAACCACGGATGCGAACAGGAGGCCCATCCAGGGATTTGTGGAGGCACCCGTGAGGCTGATATTGGTTTGGACGATACGTCCGCGCAGCCAGTTGAAAAGGCCATTACCAACGGCAGCCAGGGATAGACCAAACGGCATCCACCACCAGGGTTTATTTTCAAACTTGGCACGACCAAGGAAATAACCGGTGATACCAGCAAAGCTAGCCTGCGCCAGTGCCACAACCACCATGCGAATAACACTGGAACCCAGTGCCACCCCCCCGTTGGCAATCACGAATTGGATGTTAAGTACGGTGGCATAACCCAGACCGGCTGCGGTTGCATAGATCACGCCATCGGTGGCTTCATCAAATTCAGCTGATGGATAGACACTGAAGCGAACCGCAGCATACTTCAGGAATTCCTGGATAAAGCCAACCAAGAGGATACTCCCCAGGATGGTTGTAGCGGTATCGGCGTAGATCCATTTTTGGACATGGAAGAAGTTATCCACCAGTGGAATGCCGACTGCAGATGCCAGTAATGCTCCCAGCAGGAAAACACCCAGAATATACCCTTTGGGTTCAGGCTCAATCCGATCCTGGAGGTAGAAAAATACCAACCAGATTAAAGCAGGGACAAGAGCGAGGAGCACTCCCGCCAGGATCAATCCTGTGCCCGTCAAAGCAGGATGCAAAACCAGGTCAAGCAAATAGACGATACCGACAAACACGACCAACCCCACTACCAGCAGGATTGTGATCCTCCAAGTATTCGGACGCTCACGCGTGGCCGATTGGAAGTGTTTCCCGCAGAACCAACGCTTTCCGATCATGGAAGAGGCTGGGTCTCCGCAAACGCAACAAACTTGATCAGGCATGGATTATCCTCCTAAAAGATTATTTTCACAAATTTTGTCAAAATTATATCAAATTCTGCAGAAGAATGCAATAACCAACTTGCCCGTCAGGGGAGACGCCTACAGGGTGGTGGGGGTCGCTGCCCTCTGCCCCCTCTCTCCCGGAAGAGCACCGGGACGGTGGCCGGAAGGACACCGGGACTGTGTCCCCTTCGGGGATGATAAGGGTCGTCCCTACAATCGAGGCATAGTACGCGGGGATAAACACCCCCCAATTTCCTCTTGACAAAACAGAACATATGTTCTATAATAACTTCAAGCACGGTCAGGCCAATCACCTGACCGTGTGTCTGTTTAATCAGACAGCCTGACCGTGCCAATGCTGAACCCATGCCAAAACTCGCCCCCAAACCCTCACCCCCTGCGCTGCGCGTACTGCGGCAAGCGCGTACCATCACCGCCGATCCCCTCCTCTCCATGGAAAGGAACTTCTAATGCCAGAATTAAGATTGTGCCAGCTCAGTTCTTGCAATCAACCCCTGTTTGATGCTCATCATTCCAGAAGGTATCATCCTGGTTGTAAAAAAATTATTCTAAGGGAACGTAATAAAGTTTATGAAGCTTCCAAAAGGATTTTCTATGTCAGAAAAGATAGAAACCTCCTGCCCTCTCTTGGCCTTGATTACGTCAATCTAAAACTTTCCGGCCAAATTCATGTTCCCAAAGGTAGATCATAATGCCATCAATCGCAGACCTGCTTCTTAAAACCCCGCTCGGCAAGGCCATCCAGAAAAGCATGGCCGCTCAACTCACTACTGGATTGGTAGAGACGGATAGCAATTTCTACCCAGGCTCCAACATGTCCAGCCTCTACCGGGACCGGTACGACTACGACCGGCAGACCATCCTTTCAGAATGCTTGCGGTCGTGGCGCGTCAACCCTATCGCCCGCCGCATCGTCAAACTGTACACACAGTTCATCATCGGGGAAGGCGTCAGCGTGGAGAGTGATCATAAGGCCACCAATGATTATCTCAAGACGTGGTGGACGCATCCGCTCAACAATCTCGACCAGCAGTGTATGGATTGGTGTGATGAGTTAACTCGCTCAGGCAATATGTTCTTCCTGTGCTCTGTGACAGGCGGTATGTTGTTCGTGCGCGCGGTACCCGCCGACCAGGTCGAGGAGATCATCACCACACCCAATGACATTCTCCAGGAGGTTGCTTATAAGCCCACCGCGCAGGGTGCTCCCTTGTGGCCGGCGTGGGATCGTACCAATCAGCAGGATCATTTCATGCTGCACTATGCCATGAACAGACCCGTAGGGGTCGCATGGGGGGAACCCGACCTCGCCCCCATGCTCCCTTGGATCGGACGCTATTCTTCATGGCTGGAGGACCGCGCCAGGCTCAACCGCTTCCGCTCCGCATGGATCATCGTCTGGAAGAAGAAATGGGCCAGCGAGGCGGCCAAGACCGCCAAGGATAAACAATTGGCTGCCAACCCGCCCGAACCAGGCTCGTGGCTTCTGCTGGACGAGGATGAGACGGTTGAAATGCCGGCTCCCAATCTTGCCTCCGCAGATGCAGAGAAGGACGGGCTGGCGCTCAAGAAGATGATCGCCATCGGCGCGGGCATCCCGCCCCACTACCTTGCCGAACCCGAGAGTTCCACCCGCACCACCGCCGAGGCGGCCGGTACGCCCACCTTCCGTGGACTGGAGCAATCGCAGACGTTCTTTCTAAACATGATCAGGTCGCTGGCTGTGCTGGCTGTGACCTTCCGCAAAAGCGGCGACCGCCGCCTCGTCACCACCAGCGAGATCAAGGCCATCGGCCCCGACATCACCGAGCGGGACAATTCAAGTCTCGCCCTGGCCGTAAGTAGGATCTTCCCTGCTATGGCCGAATTGTTTGACCGTGAAGGCATCGATGAGCATGAACTCCTGCGCATCGTTTACCGCATGGCCGGGGAGGTTCAGCCCGCCGGCTCCGTCCCCACCATGAAACGCCGCCCACTCAAACCGATCACTCAGGCAACTCCCTCTACCAAGAAGGCACCCGGTGATACCGGCACAGACGAAAGCGGAGTAGATCCAAAAGACCCAAGTACGGAGGAACAACCATGACAGAAGAATTGTTCTTGCAACTCAAAACTTTAGCAACCGAGACCGGATTTGATATTCTTCCCATCAATGCCGGCCTCGCCAAAGGCCACGGCCTTACTTTCAGCGCGGCGGTGCTGATGGATAGTTTGCCGATGTGGGATAACCTGCCTTGCTTCCTCGACCATGACTACACAGGCGCGCAGTCCGTTCGACATCTGGCGGGCGCGCTACACTCGCCCTCATGGAACGAGAAGGAGGCCGGCATCCAGGCGGCTCTCATACCGGGCGGACCAGGAGCAAAAGACCTTCAAGCCCTGCGCCTTGCCGCTCGAAGCGACCCCGCCATTATGGAGGCGGTCGGTTTCTCCGCTCACCTGTGGTTTACCCAGGAGGGTGGGATTGTCAAACGCATCACGAAGATCAACTCCGTGGATTGCGTTATTGACCCAGCCCGAGGCGGGAAGTTCCTTGCCTCGCTCAATTCTCAAGGAGATAACATCATGAAGAAAGTAAAACGTGATGGTAAGGTAATCGAAGTCGAAGAAAAGGATATCCTTTTGACTGATGTACCCGTTACCACCACACAAACCGAAGACAACACCGACGCCGAGACCGCCGCCTTGCTCCAGGTCCAGGCCGCACAGAAAGCGGCCAATGGCAAGGCTCACACTGCCGCAGAAAGCTTGCGGCACGTTCGCCTCGCTTCCTGCCGTGACCTACTCAAGGTCAGCCTGCAAGCCTCCGGGCTTCCGGGCCCGTCGGCTCAACGTGTAGAGACGCGCTTCCTTGCTCAACTCGATAAGGGAGAACCCTTCGAACCTGCTGAATTGGAAAGCGCCATCACCGAAGAGCAAACCTTGTTCAGCGCTTTAACCGCCGCAGGAGCCATCCAAGGCCCAGGCCGCATCACCAACATGCACACCAGCGCCGATCAACTGGAAGCGGCCGTATCGGATCTGTTCGGCGTACCGCGCGACGCACGTCTCGCCAACATCAAACCGGCCCATCTCACCGGCATCCGTGAACTGTACTTGATGCTCACAGGTGACTATGACCTGCACGGCGGGTTCTACGGCGAGCGCATCCAACTCGCCACAACCGCCGACTTCACCGGATTGGTGAAGAATGCCCTCAACAAGGTTGTTGCCCAGCAATGGGAAGCCCTCGGTAAGGCGGGTTATGACTGGTGGGAGAAGATCGTCAAGGTCGAGCACTTCACCAGCCTCAACAGCATCACCGGCACGTTGATCGGTACGGTCGGGGCACTTCCCACCGTGGCCGAAGGCGCAGAGTACACCGAA
>Ga0209746_1001265_pt1 | contig 12216 bp, 15 predicted proteins | sample BarGraNGADG00211_3_FD_184496 | JGI IMG/M metagenome (GOLD analysis project Ga0209746, IMG submission 184496) | Arctic peat soil microbial communities from Barrow, Alaska - Barrow Graham LP Ref core NGADG0011-211 (SPAdes) (version 2) | ecosystem: Environmental > Terrestrial > Soil > Wetlands >...
GTCCAGCAAGCGCGCGACCAATTCCGGCTGCTTGCCCTCGACACTCTTGCGGTAAAGCAGATTGGTCGCGCGATAAAATTGCAGCAGCACGCGCCCCAGCGATTCGATTTCCTGCGCCAGATTTTCGCCCAGCGGAAACGGCGGCGGCGAAATCTTCCATTCCAGCCCGGCGAAAAGTCCGCCAGCGGGAATTTGCTCGCGGATGAATTTGGCTTGTTCGGCAGGTGAGTTCACAAAATCAGGGACGCTGGCGGCTGTAAATGCGTGTGTCGGTCACGAGCCACACGGTATTGTCCAATGTTCTTTCGCCGAGCGCTGCCAGCGCATCAGCCAACCGGCGCAGCAACTCCTGCCGGTTTGGCCGACGCAAGGTGATTACAATCGCCCCATAATGTTGCTCGAAAGCCAGCGGGACGGTGTGGAAAAAATCCTTGTCCGTGGTGACAAAAACCGCGTTCTCCTGCCGGGCATGGGCAAACAAACGGTCGTCTCCCGTGCCCGGCGGAAAAATTTCCAGCGCATGAACCGCCGCGTGTCCGGCCTTTTGAAGTTGAATAATGGCGGGACGCGGGAAATTTTCGTCGAGAAAAAATTTCATCGCCGAACGTCAGGCTTCAACACTTTCCATGGCGGTCAAGTGGCCGGCGAATTCCAGGCAGGCCGAAATATCCAGTTCGGTCAACGAAGGGTAATCCTGCAAGATTTCCTGAAACGACTGGCCGGCGGCCACCGCGCCCACCACATTGGCCACGAGCACCCGCGTGCCACGCACCACGGGCTTGCCGTGGCAGATGGCCGGATCGAAACTGATGCGGTCGGAAAACCAGCTTTTCATGTTTTTACTTTAGCCCTGCGCCACCCGGTTGGCAAAAGATTTTCCTGCCAGCCAACGCGGCAGGGCTGCAAGCCCGAAAGATAATAGCCCAGGGCAAAGCGAGTCGGCGAGCGACGCCCTGGGTTACACGGACAAAGACGGGGAAATGGACAAGGCGAGCATCACCCGCATAAAGGGCTTCATCGGCAAGAGCCAGATGGAAGTCACGAAATATCCTGACGCGATTCATCACATCAATGTTTTTTACAACGACACAGGCAAGGCGCGTGTGTTTTACAAATACGAGGGAAATATCCGCTTCTTGAAAACGGCCAAAAAATGATCCGGGACTTCGAGTTTTATCACGGTCTTGTCTTTGCCCGGATTCTCCACGGCACACAGCGTCCGCTTGTTCTTCGACCATTCCAATCTGTGTCGAATGCTGCTTATGTGGTGAACGACACCGCCGGCATTTACATCAAACATTCCGCAAAACGGATGACGCCGTGGCGATTTACCTTCATGAAGGAGCATCAGGAAGAAATTGATTTGCTGAAATCAAATTTCGGCAAAGTCTTCCTCGTGTTGGTTTGCGGCGATGACGGCGTGGTGTGCTTGAGCTATTTGGAATTGAAGCAACTTCTCGACAACCAGCATGACCCCATCGAATGGATAAGCGCAACCAGACACAAGCGGGAAATGTATTCGGTCAAAGGCTCGAACGGTGAGTTGGATTTCAAAATCGGGCAGAGCGAGTTTCCAAACAAGTTATTCGCTGACTGATTTCGTTTGCATCTTTACGTTGAAGAACTCTGTCGCCCATACAGGGCTTGTGAATTTTATTGAAACGACTAACCCCGGGCGTCGCTCACGGACTCGCTTTGCCCTAGGCTATTTATCTGCCGGGCTTTCAGCCCTTTGAATTAAGTCCTGATTTGTCCATTGCCGATTCCAAGCCATTTGTAGCTGGTCAATTCGTCCAGACCCATCGGGCCGCGCGCGCCGATCTTGTCGGTGCTGATGCCGATTTCCGCGCCCATGCCGAACTCGCCGCCGTCGGTGAAGCGCGTGGAGGCGTTCCAATAAACCGCCGCCGAATCCACTTCGGCAAGAAATTGTTTCGCGTGCGCCTCGTTGCGCGTGACGATGCTGTCCGAGTGCGCCGAGCCGTAAAAATTAATGTGATCAATCGCGGCCTTCACGCCGTCCACAACGCGGATGTTCAAAATGTAGTCGTTATATTCCGTGAAATAATCCTGCTCGGCGGCAGCTTTCAGTTTTGAATTTTTAATTTTTAATTTTGAATTCAAAATCTCGCGGCTCGAATCGTCGGCGCGAATCTCGACGTGCTTTTCAAAAAGTTTTTCGCCGATGACGGGCAGAAACTTTTCCGCAACGGCCTTGTCCACGAGCAAAGTTTCCATCGCGTTGCAAACGGCGGGACGCTGAACTTTCGCGTTCATGGCGATTTCCCCGGCCATTTTCAAATCGGCGTCGGCATCCACGAAGACGTGGCAGACGCCTTTGTAATGTTTGATGACGGGAACTTTCGAGCAGTCCGCAACCGCGCGAATGAGACTCTCACCGCCGCGTGGCATGCAGAGGTCAACATATTGCGTGAGCGAAAGCAGAATGGGAATCGCCTCGCGGTCGGGCGTGGGCACAACTTGAATCGCGTGTTCGGGAAATTGCCGGTGCGCAATCTTGCCCGCGTCAATCATGGTCTTGGCGATGATTTGATTGGAGTTCAACGCTTCCTTGCCGCCGCGCAGAATCGTGGCGTTGCCGGACTTGAAACACAGGCTCGCCGCGTCCGCCGTGACGTTGGGACGCGATTCGTAAATGATGACCACGACGCCAATGGGCGTGGAAATTTTTTGCAGCTTGAGTCCGTTCGGACGGACGCGTTCGTCCAAAATTTTCCCGACGGGGTCAGGCAACGCCACAACTTCGCGCAAGCCTTTGGCCATGCCCGCGATGCGTTTGTCGTCGAGCTGGAGCCGGTCGAGCATCGCGGCGGAGAGACCATGCTGCGCGGCGAATTCCATGTCGAGCGCGTTGGCTTCCTTGATGGCGGCGGCGTTTTGTTCCAACGCCGTGGCCATCGCGAGCAGACAGGCGTTTTTCTCCGCCGTGGTCAGCTTCGCAAGTTCGCGCGACGCGGCCTTGGCCTGCTTGGCCAGCCGGGTCATCTGTTCGTTCAAGTTCATGTCGCAAAAATCAGAGCAGCCAAGTTAAACGAATTTGCCTGGAAGTCAAAATCGCCAGGTTTGAAGTTTGGAGTTCCGCCTTTAGGCGGTTCCAAGGCCGCGTGAACGCGGAACTCCGAACAAAACCCCATCACGGCGCAGAAATTTTCGCCGCAGCGCGGATCGCGTCGGTGAGTTGTTGTGGCGTCCAGTCGTTGCCGTCGAACTGGCGCGAAATTTTCCCGCTCCCATTGAGAACCACGGTGCGCAGGTTGTGCGTGATGGAACCGTTCTCGCGCCAGAACATCAGATCCACTTTCGGCGCAAGCAAAGCCAGCGTGTTGGTGGAGGCGACGGCGAAGAGCCAGCGGTTCGTATCACCGCCGCGATAAAAATTTCCGTAGCCCGTCAACATTTGCGGCGTGTCGAAGCTGGGGTCGAAAGAAATGGAAAGCAACTGCCAGTTCGCCGGCGCGTTGGTGTCCGCGACGAGCAGTGAACGTGCCTCGGAAAAATTCTTGTTCATGCGCGGACAAAATTCCGGCAGCGGACAGCTCGTGAAGAAAAAAGTGAACGCCACGGCGCGCCCGCGAAAATCTGAAAAGCGCACAATCCGTCCATTTTCACTGGTGAATTCCGCGTCCGGCAATTCGTCGCCGGGCTTGAGTTCGGCGGGCACGACGCGCCAGGTCGGCGGCGCGGGCGCAGTTGAACTGCCGGTGCGCCGGAGGTTTTCAATCCAGTCGTCGTCCGCGCTCACGACAAGATTGAAAGTGATTTCATCGCCGGGCGAAAGCGCGTTGAGCGCGTTCGTGTCGCGCACGGAAAAATCCATTGTCATCGCAGCCATGTAGCCGGGAATTTTTTCATGCTTGATGGTCGCGTGACGATGGTCGGGCGGAATGGCCTGCACCACGCCGCGCACGGAATAGGTTTGGTTTGTCGAAGCGACGGCGGTTGGCGCAGACGATCCGGGTTTGCAGCCAGCGGACAACAGCAGCAGCGCGCAGAAAAAAATTAGCAGCTTCATAAAATTATTTTTCAGCGCGCAGTTGCGCGATTTCGGAGGCGACGGCGGCAGTTGTTTCCTTGCGCAAACCATCGAAGTAGACACGGATGCGACCGTGCTTGTCCACCACGGCAATCCGCTCGGTGCCGGTGAAATTACCGGGCATGGAATTGAACGGATCGCCCGCGTCGCGCGCGAGAAAACTCGTGCCGATGACTTCGTGTAGCACGGATTTTTCGCCAGTGAGCATGAGCCAGCGGTTGGTGTCCGCGCCGTAATGCGCGCCGAATTTTGCCAGCACCGGCGGCGTGTCCGAACGCGGATCAAACGTGAGCGACACGAGCCGAACGTCTGGCGAACCGGCGGTGAGCCGCTGAATTTCCGCCATGCGCCGGCTGACTTCGGGACACGTCAGCGAGCAGCTCGTGAACAGAAAACTGACGGCGAGAATTTTCCCGTCGAGTTCCGCCCGCGTCACATTGCGCCCGGCGCTGTCGGTCAAAGAAAAATTAACAAGCCGCCGCGCCTGATCCGGCGGAATACTGCGCGGTTTTTCGCGATGCGACAAGACAATGGCCGCGAGCCAGCCGCCGGTTCCGACCAGGATGGCCAGCGCAATGACGATGCCGAGAAAAAGGCGTTCATCATTTTTCTGGCCGGAACCAGCGGAGTTGGTCGCATTTGTTTGCATTTTTTTCAGAACCGCCACGTCACCGCACCATGCAGGCGATAATCCGGCACGAGTTGAAACGCGGTTGAACGAGTCTCAATCAGCAGCTTAACGCTCCGCAATCCAAACCAGCGTTCCACTTGGCAGCAGATCGAACAGCGAAATCATATTCGCGTCGGTCAGATGAATGCAGCCGAACGACGCGGGACGGCCAATCGTCGCCTGGTCGCCCGTGCCATGGATGTAAATGTAGCGGGCGTGCGAATCCTCGTTGCCGCCCTGGTTGAAACCCGGCTCCAAACCTTCGAGCCACAGGATGCGCGTCGTGATTTTGGCGTCCGCAAATTCAGGCTGCGACGTATGGCCGATGATTTCCCGCGCTTTGAAAACGGTTCCCGCCGGTTCGCCGCCGCCGATTTTTTCCGCGATGCGATGCAATCCCAGCGGCGTGCGATTCGAGCCTTCAATCTGCCCGATGCCAAAGCGCGAGGTGGAGCAGCGAAATTTTTTCACGAACTTATTATCCTCGAACAGCGAGACGGTCTGCCTGGAAATATTGACCGTCAAAATGAAAGACGTGGGCTCAATTTTCAACCGCCCGCAGGTTGCCAGGCAGGCCTCGGGGACTTTGTTTTTGGAATTCATAAAACGCAGGCTCGCACAGCCGGAAGTCAAAAGCACCGCCACGCTCATCACCGGAATGAGAACGCGCCAGTTCATTTGATCATACTTTAACCAATTTCTTCACGAGCACCTTCGAGTTGCGTCAGCTTTGATCATATTTTTCGCGGCGCGCGGGCGGCAAATCGTCGGGCGTGCCTTCGGCGAAGCCGCCTTTGGATTGAAAATAAGTGAACGCCTGCGTCGAGAGCGTGAGCAGTTCGCCCAGCCCCATTTCGCGCGCCTTGTTCTCGACGAACTGGATCAGCTTGCGCCCGATGCCCTGGTTTTCGTGCGACGGATTGACGTAAAGGCACGCGAGTTCGCCTTTTTTCTGTTCGGCATAAACGTGCAGCGCGACACACGCGACGGGATTTTTATCAATCTCAAAAATAAAATAATCGCCGAGACTTTTTTCAATCACGGCGCGGCTGCGCTTGACAAGTTCGTCCGATTCGACTGCGGCTTTCGTCAGCAATTGAATCGCGCGGATGTCTTTTTTCTTCGCGGGCCGGATCTGTTGATACTCATTCGCGTAAATCAGCGTGCCGATGCCGTCGTTGGAAAAAACTTCCGCCAGCAGACCTTCGTCCACCTTGCCGTTGATGATGTGGACGCGCGGCACACCCGCCTTGCAGGCGGCGGCGGCGTGCTGTGCTTTCGACAAAATTTCGGGCGCGAAACCGGCGGTGTTTGTCAGCAAAAGTTTTTCCAGTTCCGCCAAAATCAATTGCCGGACCAGCTGGCCGTTGCAGATCAAGCCGTCGCTCGACGTGATGAAAATTAATTTAATCGCCTTCAACGCCTCGGCCACGGCGAGCGCAACGCCGTCGGAATTCACGCGATACGTTTTGCCGTCGCCGTCGAAACCGAGCGGCGGGATGACCGGCACGACGCCCTGCGCGAGCAACGTCTGGAGCAGTTCAGCATCCACGCGCTCGACCTTGCCGGTGAACAGGTGATCCACGCCGCCGATTATGCCCATCGGGTGCGCGATGATGACGTTCGTGCTGGCGGCGCGGAGATCGTTGGCCGAAAGCCCTTCGAGAATCTCGTGCGTGAGCCGGTTGGCCGCATGCAACGCCAGTTGCAACGTGGCCGCGTCCGTGATGCCGGCACCGTCGAGATTCGACGCGGAAAACTTTTGTTCGTCCGCCAGCAGTTTAATCTGCGCCGACGCGCCGTGAACCAGCACCACGCGGATGTTCAACGACCGCAGCACCGCCACGTCCAGCAGCAGCGTGGCGAAGTTTTCGTCGGTGACAATCGCGCCGTCCACCGCGAGGACAAACGTCTTCTCGCGGAATTGCGGAATGTATTGCAGGATGCCCCGCAGGTCGGTTGGTTTCACTTTGGCTTGTCAGTTTTGTTTCAGCGCAGAATAAGTAATCGGTTTTGTGCGGGATTCAAATCAATTTATTTGGACGCGCGGGCTTTTGATTTCAGCGCGTCCTCCCGCTTCACATGAAAACCGATTTCGCGGCGCGGCGGGTCGGGCGGCAGTGGCGGCGGGTCGAGGATGGCCATTACGCGTTGGAGAACTTCCACGATGGCCGCTTCATGGAGGTTGAGCCGGCTTTTCAATTCTTTTTCCAGCGCGGCCAGCTTTTTCGCCAGTTCGCCCGAATCAGAAAACACCCCGCGCATCTTCACAAACGCACGCACCACGAACACGCTCATCTGCACGGCCTGCGGGCTGTTCAAAACATTCGCCGCCATGATCGCGCCGTGCTCGGTGAAAACGAAAGGAAAGTATTTGCGATGCTGGCCACGACCGGTCTTTAAGGTTCCAATTTGGCACCTTAAAGACCCTGATTCTTTGGCCGTGAGTTGAAACATGAAGTCTGAAGGAAATTTTTCCAGATTCCGTTTCACGGCGCGGTTCAACATTTTTGTTTGGACGCCATAAATCTGCGCCAAATTCGAATCGAGAATGACACGCTCGCCGCGAACCGCCTGAATCAGCGGCTCAACCAGCTCAAGCCCCACGGATTTTTTCTTCGGCTTCATGTGATTACCGTTCTGTTGTTCCAAGTTTCAAGGTCGCAATTTGCGACCTTGAACGCTTTAAGGTGCCGATCTGCCACCTTAAAGAACCGTTTTCAAAACATTCAAGCACCGCTCATTCTCCTTCGGCGTGCCGATGTAAATGCGGATCCACTCGGGCAATTGATAGCCCGCCATCGGCCGCGTGATGACGCCCTGCTTTTGCATCGCGGCGAAAACGGACAGGCCGTCGCCGACGCGCACCAGGATAAAATTCGCGGCGGACGGAACGTATTCCAGTTTCAAGTCGCGGAAGGCGCGGGCAAAAAATTCCAGGCCGGCAAAATTATTCACCCGCGTTTTGCGAACGTGTTCGTCGTCGTCCAGCGCGGCGAGCGCGGCGGTCTGCGCGAGCAGATTGGCGTTGAACGGCTGCCGGATTTTTTCCAGCGACGCGATGAACTTGGGATTGCCAATGCCGTAGCCGATGCGCAGGCCGGCGAGTCCGTAGATCTTCGAGAACGTCCGCATCAAAATCAGATTGGGCCGCACGGCCGAACGCACCAGCGGCGACAGGTCAAGCGGATTGTCCAGAAATTCGATGTAAGCCTCGTCCATCACCAGCAGCACATCGTCGGGAACTTCGTTGACGAAATGAATCACCTCTTCGCGTGAAGCAAGCGTGCCGGTGGGATTGTTCGGGTTTGCCACGAACACGATGCGCGTCTTCGGCGTGATGGCTTTGAGCATCGCGGGCAGATCGTGTCCGTAATTTTTCGCCGGAACCGTGATAACGTCCGCACCGAACATTTTGGCGACGATGGGATAAATGGCAAAACAGAATTGCGACACCACCACGTTGTCGCCGGGCGCGAGCAGCGCGTGCGCAACAAACTCGATGATTTCGTTCGAGCCGTTGCCGAGGACGAGATTCGCCGGTTCAACGCCGAGTTTGGCCGCGAGTTTTTGTTTGAGATAAAACGCATTGCCGTCGGGATAAAGATTCACGCCCGCAATCGCCTTTTGCATTGCCGCGATGGCGAGCGGCGACGGGCCGAACGGATTTTCGTTCGACGCGACCTTGATGATGCTCTCGGCGGGCAGGCCAAGTTCGCGCGCGACCTCTTCGATCGGCCGGCCCGGCTGATACGTCGGCAGAGTTTTCAGAAACGGATTTGTTTTCAAAGTGACTCGATGATTTTTTTCACGTTGATGTGTTTGGCCACGATGTCGCGGATGAGAGAAATTTTTTCGGCATCCGCCGGACGCGTTTTCACGATCACGTCATGAACCTTGGAGGCGACCTGATAGCTGTCGGCCTGGGTGAGCAGCACAGGAATCGGCAATGCTTGCAAGGCTTTCATCACACTCGCGCCGGGCTTCAGGCCGCCGGTGAGAACGATGCCGGCCATGTTGTCGGGACTGCTGGGAAAAGTCATCGTGCCGGCGGCGAGTAAAATATCCTCGCGGTCGCCGGGCGCGATGAGCAGCACGCCGCGCTTGAAAAATGGCATGGCGTTCTGCGCGCCCATCGCCCCGATGATCACGTCGTCCACGAGCGTGTTCAGCGTCGGCGGATGATTCAGTAGCTCGGCGCGCAATTCTTCGCAGACCAGGCCGACGGTCGGCTTGGACAAGATGTGCTGGTGCGGCAAAACGCCGAGCAGTTCGAGGCCTTTGCGCTTGAGGCCGCTGCGGACGAACCGGGTGATTTCCGGAATTTTTTCCTCCAGCACCTTGTTGACGATGACGCCGATGATCTCGACGCCTTCTTTTTCAAACAGCGCCTGGTTGAGCGAAACTTCGTCAATCGGTTTGCCGATGCCGCCCTGGGTGACGATGATGACCTTGCAGCCGAGCGTCTTGGCGACCTGCGCGTTGGACAAATCAAAAACGGAGCCGACGCCGGCGTGGCCGCTGCCTTCGCACAGCACAAAATCTTTTTCCCACGCGACGCGGTCGAACGCGGTTTGGATGCGCTTGACGAGTGACTCATTGTTCGCGCTGGTGAGATATTTGCGCGTGAAAGCCGGTTCGACGGCGATGGGACTCATGTCCACCAGCGGACAATCAAGATGATACACCGCGTCCATCAGCACGGAATCCTCGTCAATTTTTTGCTCCTCGATTTCCACGAAGCGCTGGCCGACCGGCTTGATGTAACCGATGCGCGGAAAATGTTTTTGCAGCGCCGCGATGAGGCCGAGCGAAACCGTGGTCTTGCCGTCGTTCTGGCGCGTGGCGGCGATGAAAACGCGCGGCGTGGAAGTGTTCATGAAAATTAAAAATTAAAAATGCAAAATGAAAAATTGCCGGACGCAGTCGTTTGGTTCGATTGGCCTTTTTTTATTTTTCATTCCCCTGGCAGGTGCTTGTCCGCGCCCGGATACAATTTCAAATAATCTGTCGCCTGCACCGCGACAATCGCCGCGACGCCAAGAATGTCGTGCGCGTTCGACCCGCGCGAAACGTCGGCGGCCGGGCGGTTGAGGCCGAGCAAAACCTGGCCGTAGCAACTGGCGCGGCTGACGAGGCCGACGAGTTTGCTGGCGATGTTGCCGGAATTGAGGTCGGGAAAAATCAGCACGTTCGCGCGGCCAGCGACTTTGCTGTCAGACAATTTGCGTTTCGCGATTTCCGGCACGAGCGCGGCGTCCACCTGCAATTCGCCGTCGAAATCCGCCTCGATGTTCAGCAAATCGGCCTTGCGTCTGGCCTGCGCGGTCGCGGCCTGCATTTTGCCGACGGACGGATGCGCCGCGCTGCCTTTGGTGGAAAATGAAAGCATCGCCACGCGCGAACGCGTGCCGAGCAGATGCCGCGCGAGCCGCGCGGTGGAAACGGCGATGTCCGTAAGCTGATCCACGGTCGGGTCGGGAATCACGCCGCAGTCGGCCATGAACAAAACGCCTTTTTCGCCGATGCGCGTGTCCTCGACTTCCATGACCATGCAGCTTGAAACCGCCGCGATGTCCGGGGCCGCCTTGACGACTTGAAACAGCGGCCGCAGCACGCTGCCCGTGATGTGCGACGCGCCGGAAACCAATCCGTCCGCCTGATGCATCGCCAGCATCATCGCGCCGTAAAAATTCGGCTGCAACATCGCGTCGCGCGCCTCGGCGGGCCGGAGACCTTTTTCGCGGCGCACGCGATACAGCCGGTTCGCAAAATTTTCCAGGTCCTCGCTCGTCGCCGGATTGATGACGCGGATGCCGTCGAGCGTGATTTTTAATTCGTCAGCGACGGCCCGGATTTTTTCCGGATCGCCGAGGACGATGGGCGCGCCGAGCCGCAGCGCGTAGAACTGCCGCGCCGCCTGCAAAATGCGCGGTTCCTCGCCTTCGGGAAACACGACCCGCTTGGGATGCCGCTGTAATTTTTCGATGACGTTGCCGATGAAACGCATGGGGCAAGATTAGCCGCGAAACTTGAAACTGCAAAAGGAATTTAAGTTGACAAGTTCCATTTGTTACTCATAATGAGTTACATGAAGACAGTGACCTTGCGCGCATTCAAACATCAGAGCAGCTACCAGCGCATGGCCCACGACGGCCAGCCGGTGCTGGTCACGCATCGCGGACAGCCCTATTTCCGCGCACTGCCGCCGGAAAAAAACAGCACGTTTCTCGGCGCGGCACGCGGCGGAAAACCGCTCACGGCCAAATTGCTCGATTCAGTCTTGTCGGAAAATGAATGGCGTTCCGCGCAATGAACGTCTTGCTCGACACCGCGACCTGGATCAACGGCGTGAAAGAGCCGGAAACATTGCCCGCCAAAGTGCTGGGGATTTTGCGAAACGAAACAAATTCTTTTTATCTTTCCGACATCAGCCTTCTGGAAGCGTCCACGCTGGTTCGCAAAGGCAGGGTGGATTTCGGAATGAAATTTTCCGACTGGCTGGAATGCGCGCTGGCCGAAAATTTGCAGATTTTGCCGGTTTCCGCGCGCGTGGCCGCTGCCGAAAATGCGCTGCCGCGAACTTTTCATGGTGATCCCGCCGACCGCATCATTGCCGGCACGGCCATCGCGCACAAGTTGACCCTGCTCACGCCTGATCCCGAAATCGCCTTTCAGCAAGTTTGCGAAACCATCCGTTACAAGTGGTCGAAGCATTGAATTTGAGGCCGCGCATTGACTTGAACTTCCGCGACCATTAGCCTTTAAGTCGAATGCAGGAAATCATCGAGAAGCTGCTTATTTTGCAGGATCGCGACCGGAAAATTGTCCGTGTCACCCAGGAACTCGCCCACATCGGCCCGGAACGCGAGACGTTGCGCGCCAATGCCATCGCCACTCAAAACCAGTTGGAAGCCGCCAGGACACGCGTCAAACATCTCGAATCCGAACGCAAACAGCTCGAACTCGAAGTGGAGACGAAGAAGGCGCAGATTGAAAAATACGCGAACCAGCAGTTGCAAACGCGCAAGAACGAGGAATACAAGGCGCTCGCCCACGAAATCGAAACGTGCAAGGCCGACATCACGAAGATTGAGGACAAAGAAATTGTTTTGATGGAGCAGACCGAAGTCGCGCAAAAGGAGGTTGCCCGCGCCAAGCAGGAAGCCGCCGCCGCCAAAAAACTGGTGGATGACGAGATCGGCCAGCTCAACCAGCGCGAGGAAAATTTTAAGAAAGACCTCGCCGAACTGCAAAGTGGCCGCACGGAAATCGCCGCCGCCGTGGACGAATTCACGCGCAACCGCTACGAACGGATTTTCAAGAGCAAAGGCGAAAACGTGGTCGTGGGCATTGAACACAGCGCCTGCGGCGGCTGCCACATGAAGCTGCCCGCGCAGACGATCATCAGTTGCAAGTCAGCATCGGAAATCATCACCTGCTCGAACTGCGGCCGGATTTTGTATTTCTCGCGCGACATGGATTTGGCGGT
>Ga0209746_1001266_pt1 | contig 12202 bp, 6 predicted proteins | sample BarGraNGADG00211_3_FD_184496 | JGI IMG/M metagenome (GOLD analysis project Ga0209746, IMG submission 184496) | Arctic peat soil microbial communities from Barrow, Alaska - Barrow Graham LP Ref core NGADG0011-211 (SPAdes) (version 2) | ecosystem: Environmental > Terrestrial > Soil > Wetlands >...
AGGAATAATATCGAATGTCACATATTCAATATCTCTTATTGCAGTTCTTTTGTAGTTATCTTTATGCTTTGCATAGTATGCCTCTATATCACTCTGAAAAATTTTAACTGAAGAATCAGGTATGGAAGCATAATTTTTAAGAATGTAACTAAAATCAACAGTATTACTGACGAGATTTTTTTCAAACTCTGTCTGCTTAGAAGTAACAAATAACCCCTTTGAAACAAGATTATTATACTTTGTATTGGTTCTGTCATTTACAATCTCATTTTCAAAAAATAACCAGTATTTTTTTGCAGTTTCGTCAACTTCAGTCTGTTTCAGGAAGTTCACGAGAAATGATTTATTAAAAGTTCCGGTCTGTTGGTCGGTGAATAATTGTTGAACAATCTGATGTGGATTGTTACCGAGTACCAATTCATCTACCTCTTCAGCGCTGACTCCCAGCCCAAGCTTCTTGTATTGGGGATCCAGAATTTTTTCTCTTACCATCTGCTGCCAGGTCTGTTCCCTTAATGACTCATTAGTCGCTTCATCAACATTCGATCTTCCTGATAATTTATAGATCTCTAACAGGTTTTGTAATCTTAATTCATAATCCTGATATGAAATATATTCTCCACCGATCTGGCCGATCTCATAATATTTTTTCTGCTTCTGTCTCTGGCCTCTTCCTCCTCCGAAGAAATCACTGACAACAAACAGGAAAAGTGAAAAACCAATTAATCCCGCAACAAATATTCCGGCTTTCTCTCGTAAAAATTGAAGTGCTGACATCTAATATGTTCTTTAATAAGTAATAGAAATATACCTTTTTTAATACAGGCGACAAATATAACAAATTTTCATTAAAACTCTGACCTGGTAATAAATTGTTGACGGTTCTGTAATCATTAGTAATAGAGTAGTTTAGAAAAACAGAAACTTCAGGATGGATAGCGGGTTTGACTTTCCCCGGATTCTTCTCCGCTTTTTCAGAACAACCACCTCCCCTTCATTGCTGAATAGATGATAATTCTCATATTCTTTACGAATTCATCATTATTCAAATAATTTCGTAATTAATATAAATAGAAGATATCTTGATTAGTTTAACCTCCAAAATTTGCAGAGATGTCGAAAAACCTAAGAGGCCTTTCCGAAAGAAAAGGTCTCAAAACCAACCTCTTCGGGGAGGTTGTCATGGTTAGTTTAAGTGCCCCTGACAACAGAGATATTCTTCTTAAAGAATTAGCAGATGAGTTCCTTATTGGCAAATCTTCTGTTCTTGGAACGAGTTCGTTTTACGATTTTCTGAAGAGTGAACATGCAGGAAAAAAGGTTTTCATCTGCGATGGCACTGCATGTCTTACTTCAGGAAAGCAGGAGAAACTCAGAGAGGCTTTACTGGGAAGTTTCAGGGAAGATGAGATTGGTACCGTTACTTGCCTTGGACATTGTCATACCAACCATGCCTTCATGTTTAATCATGCAACGTATTCGTTGGATGACCTGAAATCACTTGATAAAATTCTCCAATCGGGTATTCAGACTAAATCCGGATTTTACACAGGTACAAATACCGACAGGCCTGCTCTGCTTGGCGAAATTCATGATCTTTCAGAATACTACGGGATCATGAGAGAATATGCCGGTAATATTTCCGGGGCGTTAAGAGAAATTGAGCTTTCAGGGCTTCGTGGCAGGGGAGGTGCGGGCTTCCCGTTTCATGTTAAATTAAAAACCGTCGGGAATGCTGTTTCAGATCGGAAATATGTGGTTTGTAATGCCGATGAAGGCGATCCTGGTGCATTCTCTGATAAATGGTTGCTCGAAAAGAGACCTCATTCGGTACTATTCGGTATGATGATGACTGGTTTAATCACAGGCGCTGATACAGGTGTAATCTATATCAGGGGAGAATATCCTGAATCTGTCAGTGCAGTTAAGGTTGCTATCGAACAACTTGAAAAGGAGAAGCTTACAGGCAGAAATATATCAGGAAAAGACTTCAACTTTACATTCCATGTGGTTGAAGGAGCAGGTGCTTATATCTGTGGTGAGGAAACATCTCTGCTTAACTCCCTGGAGGGATTGAGGCCCGAGGTACGTACGCGTCCCCAATTCCCTGCCCAATACGGACTCTTTGGAAAACCAACCATCTTAAGTAATGTCGAAACTTTCGCGAATATCAGATATATACTCCGGGAAGGAGGTGCGGTATATTCTGCATTGGGAACTGAAAAGTCGGCAGGGACAAAGCTTGTCTCTCTTGATGGTGCATTTCTGAAACCGGGCCTTTATGAGGTCAGAATGGGAACCCCGCTGCGGGTCGTGCTGAACGAAATGGGCGGAGGAACAAAATACCCGGTGAAAGCATTCCAGATAGGAGGTCCTCTTGGAGGAATTGTCCCGGCTGCCAGGGTAAATGACCTTAGCCTTGATTTCGAATCATTCAATACGGAAGGTTTTCTGCTTGGACATGCCGGAGTCGTTTCCATTCCCGTTGATTTCCCTATGATTAAATTACTATTGCATCTGTTTTAATTCACATCGAGAGAGTCATGCGGGAAATGCTTCCCATGCAGAATCGGCTCTGATCGTGGTACTGATCTGCTGAACAAATCAATTTATCAAGGAGAAAGAATTGACAAAGAGCTCTTTTCTGATCTCCTGGAAACAATGCAGCTTGGCTCACTTTGTGCCCTTGGAGGAGGTCTTCCATTGCCTGTAAAGAATGCTTTGCAATATTTCAATAGTGAACTTGAAGAATATTTTACATTGAAAAAACAATAATCATGGATAAAGTTGCCTATATCGATAATGTACCATATCAGATAACCAGGGGAGAGACTATTCTCGAATTTGTGAGAAGGAATAGGGGAAGAGAACTTATCCCGACACTCTGTCAGGCCGACAATCTGGAAAACTATGGTTCATGCAGGATCTGTTCAGTTGAAGTTGCTCTTAAGGAAAATGGCACATCGAGAGTGATGGCTTCCTGTCACTCATCTGTTACGGAAGGTCAGTATATCTATCCTTCAACGGAAAAAATAAAAAAGCTCAGGAAGAATATAATTGAACTCGTATTGACCGATTATCCTGCTGATAAGATTCATCCTGGGCCGGGGAAACTTCCCACTGAGTTCCAGCTGACTCTTTCTTCCATAGGTATTCCTGAGGTAAGATATCCGGTTGTTAATAATCATTCTGATATTGCTCCTGACAGGTCCCATCCATATATCTGGTCCGACATGGCTGAATGTATTAGCTGTTACCGGTGCGTCAGGGCATGTGATGAACTTCAATCGGAGCATGTTCTGGGTGTACTGGGCCGTGGGATGAATAGCAGAATCATCAAGGGATACAATGAAAGTTTTATTGATTCTCCTTGTGTTTCATGTGGCGCCTGTGTGCAAACATGTCCGACAAACGCAATCTCCGACCGTTACGGAACAAAAACAATTAAGGCTGATGAAGTTATCCGGACAACATGTACCTATTGCGGTGTGGGATGTAATCTTGAAGTGAAAATAAAAGATGGTGTTGTCAGGGGAATACAGTCACCTGTAGATGCTGAAGTTAATAGGGGACACACTTGCCTTAAGGGAAGATTCGCATTTGAGTTCTACAATCACCCCGACAGGCTCAGGTCGCCCCTTATCAGAAAAAACGGAAAATTAGAAGAAGTTTCATGGGACGAGGCATATACTTATGCTGCCTCGAGATTCAGGGAGATAAAAGATAAATATGGACCTGATGCTCTTGCTGGAATATCATCTTCACGCTGTACAAATGAGGAGAACTATCTTATGCAGAAATTCTTCAGGATAGTAATTGGAACCAACAATATTGACGGTTGTGCACGCGTCTGTCATGCCCCTACAGCAATGGGAATGCAATGGGCTTACGGTACAGGGGCTGCTACCAATTCTATCAATGATCTGTATAAAACTGGCTGTATTCTGCTTATCGGATCTAATCCCACTTCAGCCCACCCTGTAACCGGTGCCAGAATAAGGTCGGTTGCCCAACAAGGAATACCATTGATTGTGATTGATCCACTGAGGATAGATCTGGCACGGTTTGCAAAATATCACCTTCAGAACAGACCCGGGACAAATGTTGCTGTTTTGAACATGTTTGCATACTATATTCTAGATGAAGGTCTGATTGACCTGAAATTTATTGAAAGCCGGACTGACGGTTGGGATAAGTTTGAGAAATACCTTCATAATCTCGATATTACAGAACTTGAAAATATCTGTGGAGTGGAACGCGAACTGGTCAGAGCAGCTGCGATTGAGTATGCATCAGCACCAACGGCTATGGAGTTTCACGGTCTGGGGGTTACAGAACACTGGCAGGGAACAAAGTCCATTACCCTTATTTCAAATATTGCAATGATGACCGGCAATATCGGGAAGAAGGGCTCTGGTGTTAATCCTCTCAGGGGCCAGAATAATGTGCAGGGTGCTGCCGATATGGGTGTGCAACCTCACCAGGGAGCAGGGTATCTCGATGTTAAAGATCCGGAAAATATCGCCTTATATACTGATTTTTACGGGAAGGAACATCCTTCGAAAGTCGGCTACAGAATACCCGAAATGTTTGCGGCATCACAAAGAGGCGATCTAAAAGCTATGTGGGTAATGGGAGAGGATCTTCTGCAGACTGACCCAAATACATGTCATGTAAAAGATGCTTTGGAAGGCCTTGAATTTCTTGTTGTTCAGGAGTTGTTTATGACCGATACTGCAAGGATAGCTGATGTTGTTTTCCCGGCCTCCTCATTTCTTGAAAAGGAGGGTACTTTTACAAATGGAGAAAGGCGTATTCAGAAGGTTCAAAAGGTTGTGGAACCACTTTCGGGTACAAAACCCGATGGTCAGATAGTTGTTGATATGATGAACATGATGGGGCATGATCAGAAAGGCTACTCCGCCAAAATTATACTGGAAGAGATTGCCGGTGTTGTACATTTCTATAAAGGTGTAAAATGGGATGAGCTTGGTAAAAACGGTAAGCAGTGGCCGGTAAAGATTGATGGTTCAGATACAAAGATTCTTCATACAGATACTTTTAAAAATGGTAAAGGAAAATTCCATATATGGGATTTCGAAGAGTCGCCCGAGATCGTAGCCAATTCATCAAAATACCCTTACATACTTACAACAGGACGTCTCCTGGAGCACTATAACAGCGGTACAATGACCCGCCGGACTCCAAATAAGGAATTGGTTACCGATGATATTCTGTTCATTCACCCCCATGATGCAGAAGTAAAAGGAATTTCAACCGGTGATTTTGTGATTGTATTTTCAGCAAGGGGGCAGACAAATATGAAGGCCAGGGTTACAGACATCGTTAAACCGGGGGTAATTTACACAACATTCCATTTCCCGGAAGCCTCAATTAACTACCTCACAAGCAATATTGGCGATGAATATACGCTTACACCTGAGTTTAAGGTGGTTGCGGTCGACTTTAAAAAATCCTTCTATGGGCTGTTAAAGAAGGCAGAATGTGGTGCCGATCCAGAGAGAACAAGACTTTAGTAGTGATTAGTTATAGAAATTGATAACTGCAGCAAAAAAAGTACCTTCCTTTTTAATGATGGTTAAAAACAGGGTAATTCAATAAAAAACATATAAAATATCTAAAATATGATAAAAAACAGGGGTATATTGAAAAAAAGACGTCAAATAAATTAAAAGGTGTATAAAAAACAGGGTATATGTTAAAATTTACACTATTTTTGTAAAAATAATTTTAAAATGGCAGAACTTAGATTTAGTGCATTAAGAGAAGTATTCAACAGGGAACCTGTTGTAGTTACTACCCCATCGAAAATTGTTTCCGAATACTACGGAGAAAATGTTTTTGATCTTCCAAAAATGGAGCGCTACCTTTCTAAAGAGGCATACAAGGTAGTGAAACGTGCAATTAATGAAGGAAAATCCTTAAGCAGGCAGGAAGCTGATCTGGTTGCTACTGGCCTCAAACCATGGGCTATCGGGAGAGGTGCTACTCACTATACTCACTGGTTTCACCCACTTACTGACGGTACTGCAGAAAAACATGACGGCTTCATTGAGTTTGGAGACAACGGACATATTGTTGAAAAATTCTCAGGTGAAGTTCTGGTTCAGTCTGAACCTGATGCATCAAGTTTTCCCAGCGGAGGAATCCGGAATACCTTTGAAGCCAGAGGATACACTGCATGGGATGTTTCTTCGCCAGTATTCATAGTAGGTACAACACTTTGTATTCCAACAATATTCGTATCCTACACGGGGGAGGCACTGGATTATAAGGCACCACTTCTGAAAGCCCTGTCGGAACTTGACAGAGCAGCAGTTGATATATGTCAATACTTTGATAAAGATGTCATTAAGGTTATTGCAACTCTGGGATGTGAACAGGAATACTTTCTGATTGATGATGCATTATATTATGCCAGACCCGACCTTGTCCTGGCTGAAAGGACTCTGATGGGCCATCAGTCTTCAAAAGATCAACAGCTTTCTGACCATTATTTCGGATCTATTCCTGAAAGAGTTATGGCTTTTATGGAAGACTTCGAATGTGAGGCATACAGACTTGGGATTCCTGTTAAGACACGTCACAATGAAGTAGCTCCTAATCAATTCGAATGTGCCCCTATCTTTGAGGAGGTAAACCTTGCAGTTGATCACAATCAGATACTCATGGATATTATGAGAAAGGTCGGACGAAAACATAAATTCAGAGTTTTGCTCCACGAAAAGCCTTTTGCAGGTATTAATGGTTCAGGGAAACATAATAACTGGTCAATGGCTACAAATACCGGTGTAAACCTATTATCTCCCGGGAAAAATCCAAAAACAAATTTGCAATTTCTTACATTTCTGGTGAATGTTATCAAAGCTGTAAATGACAGTAATGATGTACTAAGAGCCTCAGTAATGAACGAAACAAACTCTTACAGGCTTGGAGGTCATGAAGCTCCTCCTGCAATTATTTCGGTCTTCGTCGGTACTTACCTGACTAATATGCTTGATAATATTGCCCGGAAAGTGACTGACAAGAAGATGACCCCGGCACAGAAAACCGAGCTTAAGCTGGGTATTGGTAAGATTCCTGAAATCTTACTCGATAATACTGACCGGAACCGTACTTCTCCGTTTGCTTTCACAGGGAACCGGTTCGAATTCAGGGCTGTTGGTTCCTCAGCCAATTGCAGTGCATCAATGATTGTTCTGAATGCAGCAGTAGCTTATCAGTTAACTCTGTTTAAGAAAGAGGTTGACGTTATTATTAAAAAAGGAATAAACAAAGATGAAGCGATCTTCCAGGTATTGAAGAAATATATACTTGAGTCAGAACGGGTTCTCTTTGAAGGTGATAACTATAGTAAGGAATGGCATCAGGAAGCAAAGAAAAGAGGCCTGTGTAATCTTGCCAGTGTACCTGAGTCAATAAGCCTGTACCTGACCAAACAATCGAGAGAAGTTTTAATTGGCTCAGGAGTTTTTACTGCTAAAGAACTTGAAAGCCGGGTGGAAGTAGAGTATGAGAAGTTCACAATGAAGGTGCAAATAGAATCCAGGGTACTCGGCGATCTGGCTATTAATCATATTGTTCCTACCGGTATAAAGTACATGACATCACTGATTGAAAATGTCAAAGGCCTCAAGGAAATCTTTAATGCTACAGAGTTTGAGAGACTTGCGGGAGCACGTAAAGAATCTATAATTACTATCTCTGACCATATATCAATGATAAAGAAGTTAGTAAATGAGATGGTCGATGAACGCAGAAAAGCAAATATCATTGAGGATACTTACAAGAAGGCAATAGCTTACGAAAGCAAAGTCAAACCCTATCTGGATGAAATCCGGATTCATATCGATAAACTTGAGCTTCTTGTTGATAATGAAATGTGGCCACTTCCCAAATACAGAGAATTGCTCTTCACAAAATAAAGGTTGGTTAGTTTTTTTCATGTTTTGTTAAAAGGATTCCTTATTCAGGAATCCTTTTTATTTATAATAATTACAGACCTTGAACGTTAATTATTATTATCAGTATTCCTTAAATTGATTACTTTTATGGTCAAATTGAAGGCAGAATCATGAAACAAATATTTCTATTCCTTATTCTATTTATTTTTGTAACGTCTCCGGAGGTTACTGCACAGAAACGCAAATCAGACAAAGCCTATGCCTCCTATGCTGCCGGAGAATATTTTGACGCCATAGACCTGTTTAAGGATGCATATTCGAAGACAAAAAAAACTGACAAAAACTCACGTAGCGAAATGGTATTTATGATTGCTGAATGTTACAGGCTTACTAATGATCCAAAAAATGCCGAGACATGGTATAAACTTGCAGTAAAATCAGCAACCTCTAAACCTGAAGCTCAATTCGGGTTTGCTGAGTCATTAAAGAAGAATGGTAAATATCCGCTTGCGATTGACGAATTTAAAAAATATAAACAGATAGCACCATCAGATGCCAGAGCAGAACAGGAAATCAGATCTTGTGAACTTGCTGTTGAATGGCTTCGGAATCCTGAAACATATAAGGTTGAAGAACTTAAAGACATAAACTCAAAGGAATCAGATTTTAGTCCGGCTTATGGGCGCGATGATTTTGGTCTGATATATTTTACTTCCTCACGCGATGGAGTGACAGGTAAAAAGACACACGGCGCAACCGGCCAGAATTTCACAGATATTTTTGAAAGTCGGGTTGACAAAAAATCAAAATGGAGCACTCCTGTTGCTGTTGAAGTGATAAACAGTGAATTCGAAGATGGCACACCTTCATTCTCTTCTGATTATAAGGAACTCTACTTCACCCGTTGTGAAGTCGGGAAACGTGAAAAAAAAGGCTGCATTATAATGTACTCAAAAAGAACCGGCGATAAATGGAGCAATCCAAAGAATATAGGAATTCTACCCGATTCACTGGTTGCCGCCCATCCTTCAATATCGAAAGATGGTCTGTCATTATATTTTGTATCTGACCTTGCAGGCGGTTTTGGTAACAAGGATATCTGGAAAGTTACAAGAATCAGGACCGGAGATGCCTGGTCAAAACCGGTTAATCTTGGTCCGGATATTAATACTCCGGGCGATGAGCTCTTCCCTTATATCAGGGAGGACGGGACATTATATTTTTCCTCCGATGGACACATTGGAATGGGTGGCCTCGATATATTTAAAGCAAAGCCACAACCCGATGGTAGCTGGATTGTGCAGAATATGAAGCCGCCAATTAATAGCTTTGCTGACGATTTTGGTATAATATTCGAGGGTGCAAATGAAAAGGGAATATTCAGCTCAACTAGAAAGGGAAAGGAGAATGATGAACTCTATTCCTTTGAGTTGCCTCCTTTGAAATTCAATGTTACCGGATTGGTGAAAGACGAAAAAAGCGGTACTTCGATTACCGGTTCACTTGTTCAGTTAATCGCAAGTGACGGATCGAACCTACAGGCCGAAACAGGTTCGGCTGGCGATTTTAAATTTGCCCTTAAGGCTGATGTTGATTATATCTTCCTTGCTTCAAAAAGAGGTTATCTCAATGGCAAAGAGAAAGAGACAACTAAAGGACAGGACAAGAGCCGTGACTTTATGGTAACAATCCAGCTTACTGCAATCGATAAACCAATTGAACTGCCAAACATTTTGTACGACTTTGGGAAATGGGATCTCAGACCCGAATCAATGGTTTCACTGGATAAACTCGTTGAAACTCTTCTTGATAACCCGAATGTAACAATAGAACTGATGTCGCATACCGACTCACGTGATACGGAAGAGTATAACCTGATCCTCTCAGAAAAACGAGCCAAGGTAGTTGTTAAATATCTGATTGATAAAGGGATTGACCCTGAAAGACTTCAGGCAAAAGGATATGGTGAATCCACACCAAAAGTAGTCGATGACATAATTGCCGGACAGAATTCTTTCCTGAAGTCTGGTACCACTCTTTCTGATCAATATATTAATAGTCTCGCAAACGACGAGCAGAGGGAGATTGCCCATCAGATAAACCGCAGAACTGAGTTCAAGGTTATGAGAACGGATTACGAACCGCCAAAGAAATAGGTAAACTTCACATTTACTCACCCCAGAAGAAGATGAAGCGCTAACCATGTTTTTTAGAGTAATAACTAAATTGGCTAAAAAAAATATCTTACATTTATCAACAGGTATTAATAAACATTCAGATAAATGAAAGCTAAGATTTTTTACATTTTTGTATTCATTGCTCTATCAATTTCAATATCTGCTTCAAATCCACCATCAAGCCCAATACGCATTCTTGTCATTACGGGTGGACATGATTACAAAGTGGACCAATTTAATCAGATGCTTGCTGGTCTGGGAGAAAATATTCAATACCAGATAGCCGAATTACCCGCAGCATATGAAATGTTTCTTCCCGAGAACAGGAGTAAATATGATGTTCTGGTATTTTATCATATGTGGCAGAAAATAACTGAGGAACAGGCTAAGCTGCTTGCGGACTGCATAAGACAGGGTAAACCGCTTGTGGCATTGCATCACAGCATTTGTGCATACGATGACTGGCCGGAATACTTTAATATTATTGGAGGAAAATATTTTCACAAACTTACAACAGTAAAAGGGAAGGAATACCCCGCATGTACGTACATACACGATTTGCATTTCAAAGTCAGTATAGTAGATTCTGATAATCCTGTAACAAAGGGATTAACAGATTTTGAAATTTTTGATGAAACTTATAAAGGATTTTATGTTGAAGAAGGGGTGACTTTATTATTAACCACCGACGAACCCAGCAGTAATCATGTTATCGGATGGTCCAAAAACTACGGTAAAGCACGGGTTGTTACCCTCCAGAGCGGACATGATGTACCAACATTCGAAAACCCGAACTTCAGAAAACTCCTGAAACAATCTATTGAGTGGGTGTATAAAGGGAAATGAGCCGAAGCTTACGGTTTTTACTATCTTTGCACGTATATTCAACCATAATGGCCATCGAATCAAAGTACAGTAAAAGAGGTGTTTCTTCAACAAAAGAAGATGTACATGCCGCAATTAAAAATATAGATAAAGGCCTGTATCCTAATGCATTCTGTAAAATAGTCCCGGACCATCTTGGTGGCGACCAGAATTTCTGCAATATTATGCATTCTGACGGAGCCGGTACAAAATCATCACTTGCATATATATACTGGAAAGAGACAGGGGATCTTTCGGTCTGGAAAGGGATAGCACAGGATGCTATCGTAATGAATCTTGATGATATTATATGTGTTGGTTCTTACAATAATATTCTTTTTTCATCAACTATCGGTCGTAACAGGACCCATATACCAGGAGAGGTTCTTGCTGCAGTAATCAATGGAACCGAAGAGGTACTGGAAGAGCTCCGGAACCTGGGGATTGGTATATGGTCAACGGGAGGAGAAACCGCCGATATGGGCGATCTGGTCAGAACTATTGTAATAGATTCGACGGTTATTGCAAGGATGAAAAGATCAGATGTGATATCAAATCACACAATTAAAGACGGAGATGTAATTATAGGTCTGTCATCTTCCGGGAAAACCAGTTATGAGAAAGAATATAACAGCGGTATGGGAAGTAATGGACTTACCTCAGCCCGACACGATCTTTTTGCTCCGTATCTTGCTTCAAAATACCCGGAAAGCCTTGATACAACCTTACCTTATGATCTTATTTATTCCGGTAAGCTGAAGCTCACGGATCCGATAATGGGTTTGAATACTGATGCAGGGAAACTGGTACTCTCTCCAACCCGGACTTATGCACCTGTTATAAAAATGATTCTTGAAACCATGCATTCTGAAATACATGGTATGGTGCATTGCTCAGGAGGTGGACAAACAAAGATCATGCATTTTATTGATAAGCTACATATTATAAAAGATAATTTATTCCCGCTACCTCCGCTATTCCGCCTGATTCGGGAACAATCGGGAACAGCATGGGAAGAGATGTATAAAGTATTCAACATGGGTCACCGTTTTGAGATATATACTGATCAGAAGAATGCTTCAGATATTATCAGTATTGCTTCAGGATTTAATCTTGACGCCAAAGTAGTCGGTCATTGCGAAGCATCTGAAAAGAAAAAACTTACAATAAGTTCAGAACTCGGGACCTTCGAATATTAATGCGGCTCGCGGCATACGGTTAATTTTTCACTTTTAT
>Ga0209746_1001268_pt1 | contig 12195 bp, 16 predicted proteins | sample BarGraNGADG00211_3_FD_184496 | JGI IMG/M metagenome (GOLD analysis project Ga0209746, IMG submission 184496) | Arctic peat soil microbial communities from Barrow, Alaska - Barrow Graham LP Ref core NGADG0011-211 (SPAdes) (version 2) | ecosystem: Environmental > Terrestrial > Soil > Wetlands >...
AAACCGTGAATGACAGAGCCAGCACCGAGGAACAGTAGGGCTTTGAAAAATGCGTGCGTGGTCAGATGGAACATCGCGGGCGTCGGGCCGCTCAAGCCGACCGCCATGACCATGTAGCCGAGTTGCGACAGTGTCGAGTAGGCGAGGATACGTTTGATGTCGTTTTGCTGCACGGCGATGAGCGCCGCGAGCAGCGCGGTGAACCCGCCAATGTAGGCGATGACGTGGAGCGCGTCGGCATTGAGCAAAAACAAAACGCGGCAGAGCATGTAAACACCCGCAGCCACCATCGTCGCGGCGTGGATCAAGGCGGAGACGGGTGTCGGGCCTTCCATCGCGTCCGGCAGCCAGACGTGCAGCGGGAATTGCGCGGACTTGCCGACCGCGCCGCAGAAAATCAAAAGGCCAGCGATGGTTAATGAAAAATCATGAAACGGATCTGACCCAAAACCCAGAAGACCCTGCTGCGACAGATTTTGGATTGTCACCAGATGACTTTGCATCGAACTAAAATTGAGTGTTCCAAGCATTCCCCAGAAAGCCAAAATTCCGAACAGAAATCCGAAGTCGCCGAGGCGGTTGGTGATGAAGGCTTTTTTCGCGGCGTCGCCGGCGCTGGGTTTTTAAAACAAGAATCCGATGAGCAGGTAGCTGGACACGCCGACCAGTTCCCAGAAAATGAACATCATCAAAAAATTGTTTGCGAGCACGACGCCGAGCATCGAGAAGGTGAACAGGCTCATGAACGCGAAGAAGCGCGCCATGCTGCGGTCTTCGTGCATGTAGCCGAAGGAATAAATGTGAATCGCGCCGCCGACGCCGGTGACGATGAGCAGCATCATCAGGCTCAACGCGTCGAGCTTCAGGCCGAAATCAATTTGCAAACCGCCGATGGAGAGCCAGTTGACGGCGGTTTCGGAAACGGCCGGATGAAAACCGTTCGCGCCGATGAAGGCAATGGTCAGGATGAAGCCGGTGACAATTGCACCAATAGAGATGAGCGAGCTGGTCGTGCGACAACGTAAAGTGAAAAGCGTTATCACTGTCGCTGCGAGCAGCGGCAGGAACAAGATTATCCAAGGCAGAACTTCTAATTTCATTGGTTGAAACATCCAACAGCCAACAGCCAACATCCAACATCGAAGGCAGCCGCGCGCCGGACATTGGATGTTCGGCGTTGGCTGTTGGCTGTTGGCTGTTTTTTCATTTCTTCAAAGTTTCATCGAGGTCAGGTCTTCGACGTGCGCGGACTGGCGTTTACGGTAGAGCGCCACGATGAGCGCGAGGCCGACCGCCACTTCCGTCGCCGCCACGGTGATGATGAAGAACACCAGCACCTGGCCGTCGAGCTTGTTGTTGAACCGCGAAAAGGAGACGAGCGCGAGGTTGGCCGCGTTGAGCATCAGCTCCAGCGACATGTAAATCACCAGCAGATTGCGGCGCATGATGACGCCGAGCAGTCCCAAGCTGAAGAGCAGGAAGCTCACGACAAGATAATGTTGGAGTCCGACGTGCATATTATTCCAATTTCTTTTTGCTCAAGAGAATCACGCCGATCATCGCCACGAGCAGCAGCACGGAGACGATTTCAAACGGCAGCGTGTATTGCGTGAACAACAGTTTGCCGAGCGCGTAAGTTTCGCCTTCGAGCGTGGGCGGGGCGGCGTTTGGTTTGATGGACGCCAGTGATTTTACAAAGATGGTGACGATGGCACCGACGGAAATCAGTCCGCCGACGAGGCCGAACAATTTTATTTTACGGCGCTGTTCTTCCTTCAAGTCGAGCAACATGATGACGAACAGGAACAGCACCATGACCGCGCCGGCATAGACGAGAATCTGCACCGCCGCGAGGAAGAACGCGTGCAGCAGCACGAACAGCCCGGCCATCGAGATGATGGTCAGCACCAGAAACATCGCGCTGGTGACGGGGCTGCGGCTGAACGGATTCGCGATGACGAGCACGCCGCACAGCAGCGTGAGCGCCGCGAAGACGTAAAACAAAACGTCCGGCACCGCCGTTCCACCGAGCAAGTTATTAAGTGCTTCCATTGCTAATTAAATTTTCACCGGGAAATTTTCCTGCGCCTTCGCTTCTTCCAGTTTGAGTTTCCATTTCTGGATGCCGGGACTGACGCCGCCGAGCGACAGGAGCTTTGCCTTGTTGTAAATCATCTCTTCCCGGCTCAATCCGGTGAGCGAGTAATCTTTCTGCAAAAAGATCGCTTCCTCGGGGCAGACTTCCTGGCAGAAGCCGCAGAAGATGCAACGCAGCATGTTGATTTCGAATTCCGCCGGCATCTTTTCCGCGTTGGTGCGGTCGGCAAGCTTGCCGGATTCGCCGGGCAGCGTGATGCGGATGGCTTTCGGCGGACAGACAAATTCGCAGAGTTGGCACGAAACGCATTTCGTGTTGCCGTCCTGATCCTTCACGAGATATGGCGCGCCACGGTAATTTTCCGGCACGGTCCATTTCTGTTCCGGGTATTCCATCGTCACGGCTTTACCCTGGAACAAGGTGCGGAAGGCATGGCGAACCGTGACCTTCAACCCGCCGATTATCGCCGGCAGATAAAGTTTTTCCCAAAACGTCAATGGTCTGCGATCTACAATCATGCTAAAGCCGTTTCGTGTTTGCGTTGCTGTTTGACAAATTCAATGGACGGTTTGCCCAACGCCAGTCCCGACGCGCTCAAATCCTCGTCCACGTCCGGCCAATGGACGCCATAGCCGCGCCCCAAAAGTTCGTAATGGTCGCGCTGCGCCTGCGTGGCCTTGAACAGGCGCGGGAACCATTGCAACGGCAGTTCCACGGAGCGGCCGTCGTCAAAGTCCGCCCGCAGCGTGTCCGCTGTGCTGCTGATGCGCGTCACGCGGATGTCATTCAAAGTATTCATGCCAGGCATTCAAAAGTTTCTGCCGATGCTCGCGCAGGAGGTCGTAAATTTCATTAAGCTCAGGCCGCGAAAAACCGGCGTCTTTCGCGAGTTGCAACGGCTCCAGCCAGAATTTGGCCGCGTTGCCGTTCTTGTCAACGTGGACGTGCGGCGGCTCGTCGCCGTCGGCGCTGAAAAAGCCGATGCGATAACCTTTGATTCGCAAAATTGTTGGCATTGCCCGGTCATTTTGTCGTCATCCACAACCAAATTGCGGTCACTAAAATGTTCACCAACGCGAGCGGCAAGAACCGTCGCCAGCCCAGGTCCATCAACTGGTCGTAACGGAAACGCGGGAACATCCAGCGCACCCAGATGAACACCACCATGAAAAACAGCATCTTCGCCAGGAAAACCAAAATGTGCGCGATGCCCGCCAGCAGCGTCGTCGCCGAATGATCCAGTCCCCAGAACGGCAGCGACCAGCCGCCGAAAAACAGCGTCACCATCATGGCTGACGAAGCAATCATGTTCGAGTATTCCGCGAGGAAAAACAGCGCGAACTTCATGGAGCTGTATTCCACATTGTAGCCGCCGGCCAGTTCCTGCTCGGCCTCCGGCAAATCGAACGGCAGGCGGTTGGTTTCCGCGAACGCCGCGACGAGGAAAATAACGAACGACACCGGCGCATACAGCACCAGCCAGCCGTGCGCGGACTGCCAGCCGATAATCTGGGTCAGATTCAAATTGCCCGCGATCAGCAGCACGGGAATCACCGACATGCCCATCGAAATTTCATACGAAATCATCTGCGCGCTCGAACGGATGCCGCCGAACATCGGATACTTCGAGTTCGCCGCGTAGCCTGCGAGGACAATGCCGTAAACGCCCAGCGACACGATGCCGAACGTGTAGAGGATGCCGACGTTCAAGTCCGCGATGACCATTTTCTGCGCGCCGAGCTGCGAGCCGAATGGAATCACCGCCACTGCCAGCAGCGCGGGCACCATCGCCACCGCCGGGGCGAGCCAGAAATAAACCTTCCGCACGCCCGCCGGCATGAAGTCCTCCTTCAAAAGCGACTTCAACCCGTCGGCCAGCGGCTGGAAAAATCCGAGCCGCGTCAGGAACGGCCCGACGACGGGAATGTATTTCACGAATGGCGGCGCGGCGCGGTTCGGGCCGACGCGGTCCTGGATCCACGCCGCAATTTTGCGCTCGGCCAGAACGGAGTAGGCCACCATGGTCAGCAACATGCCGATGACCACGGCGATTTTGACCGCGCTGAAAATGATGAAATTCCAGTCCATGTTAAATTTGCACCGTCACGCCGGTGTCGCCAAGGGCTTGCCACGTCAAACCGTTGAACGCGGACACATCCTTCGCCATTTGATTGAACAGACCTTCAATCGTCACAAAACCATTCTGGCCGGTGACATTGTGAACGAGGTCGTGTAAAAATTCCCATTCGGCGCACGCGTCGCCGGGTGCTTCGACGGCTTTCATAAATTTTTGAACGCGGCCTTTTGTGTTCGTGAACGTGCCGCGCTTTTCCGCGTGCGCGCAGCCGGGCAAAACGTAATGTGCCAGCTTCGTCGTCGCGTTCGGCAAAATGTCGCTGACGATGAGCGTCTCCAGCTTGCCAAGCAAATCCGCGCCGATGCCGTGCTTCGTCACGTCTTCGCCGAAAACGATGAGCGTCTTGATTTTGCCGCTCGAAATTCCGTTCGCGATCTGCGGCAGATTCGTGCCGATTTCGGTGAAACAAATTCCCGTCAAACGCGCGCCGTTTGTGTTCGGATTTTTGTCCGCGCTGACGAGCAGCTTGTCGCCTTCGCCAAAACGCGCGACCGAATCGCTGACCGCGCCAAGTTTTGATTTAAGTTTGCCGAGCAACCAAAGTTCTTCATTCGTCTGACGAGCAGAAGCCACAATCGCGACGGAACCTGCCGGAGTTTTTTTCAGTTTGTCGGAAATTTCGTTGAGCGCCGCCGTCCAAGTGGATTTCTGGCCGCGCACCAAAACATCTTTCAAACGGTCGGCATGACCAATCCACTTGTAATTCAAACGACCGGCATCGCACATCCACGGACCATTGACGCCGTTGTTTTCGCGCGGCGTGTAACGGTAGATTTTTTCCTCGCGCGAGCCGATGAGAATGCTGCAACCCGTCGCGCAGCTCGTGCAGACGCTCTTGGTTTCCTTGAGGAACCAGACGCGCATCTTGAAACGAAAATCTTTCGATGTCAGCGCGCCGACCGGGCAGATATCCACCGTGTTGAGCGTGTAATTGTTGTCGAACGGTTTGCCGGGATAATGCGTGAGCGTGCTGTAACTGCCGCGGTTGATGAAGCCGAGCGAGTCGTCGCCGGCGATGTCGCGCGTGAACCGGATGCAGCGCGAGCACAGGATGCAACGTTCCGCATCGAGCATGATGCGCGGCCCGAGGTCAACGGCCTTCGGCTTGTGAACCTTCGCCTCGACGAAGCGGCCCGCGCTCTGGCCATAGTCCACGGAGTATTCCTGCAATTTACATTCGCCGGCCTCGTCGCAGATCGGGCAATCGAGCGGATGATTGATGAGCAGAAACTCAAGCACGCCCTCGCGCATTTGTTTCACTCCGGGCGTCGTCGTGTAAATTTCCATTCCCGGCGAAATCGGCGTCGCGCAGGCAATGGCCGGACGCGGAGATTTTGCGATCTTCGGCGTGCCGTCAGGATTCAACATCGGCTTGCGATCCGGGCCGAGCGCAGGCGTGCCGAACTCGACGAGGCACATGCGGCAGTTGCCGGCGACGGGCAGCTTCGGATGCCAGCAATAATGAGGCACGTCGGTCTTGGCCAGCTCGCACGCCTGAATCATCGTCGTCGTAATCGGCTTGCCGGAAATCGGATCCGGCATCGTCTTGGGCACTTCGATTTCGCGCCCGTCCACCTTGACCTTGATTTTTTCAATCGCGGTTGGCGCGGGCTTCGTTTCAGTTGTCGTTTGATTCGACATGACAATTAAATTTCTCCCCGGTGCGGATCGGCAATCGGGAAAATCATTTCGTAATCGCCCCACATCAAATCGCCGTAATGCAACTGGAAGCTTTTGAATTTCCGCATCTGCCGGTATTTGGTGATGTCAGGATTCATGGCTTTCCGCAAGAACGGCTCGAAATCCATGACGCGAACGAATCCGTCATTGAACGTCAAAAGAATTTTGTAGCCGGAAATATATTCAGCATTCGTGATGCGCAGATACTTCGTCTCATTAACACCGGACTTTAGTCCGGTGTCACGGCGAACACGAGAATTTCCAGCCGTTTCAACGGCTTTCCCGCGCGCACGCGAAGCCGTTGAAACGGCTAGAGACACACGCCGTCCTCCAACACCGGGCTGAAGCCCGGTGTTAATGAGAGGTTGTTTTGTTTGCCTGCGATTTTGCGTCACACGCCCCAAAGCTCGGTATGCGTTTCGTATGGCTTGCTCGGCAGGAACGCATTTAACTTTACCCGCTCGAAAATCTGCCAAGCGACGGCGGACTTCAATTTTCCAAGCGCGCTCAATTTCCAATTTTTCCGCCTTGGTCAATTTCGGTTCAGACAACACGGCAGACGAGATCGCCGAGGCTGTCCGCCTCGTCGAGCGTTTCAATCCGTGTTTATCTGTTTGCATCAGTGATGCGCCTCCGCCAAATGTTTAGTTTCAGTCGGTGCAGAAATTTCTTTCGCACGGCGCGCTTCATCGGCGGCGCCTTTGGCGACAAATTCATCTTTGAACTTCGCCACGAAACTTTGCACCGGCCACGAACAGGCTTCGCCGAACGCGCAGATCGTGCGGCCGCCGGGAATGTTGTCGGCGATCTTCATGAGGTAATCCGCGTCCTGCTTGCGGCCTTCGCCGTGCGTGAGACGGTGCAGCGTCTTGCTCATCCAGAGCGAACCTTCGCGGCAGGGCGTGCATTGGCCGCAGCTTTCGTGCGCGTAAAATTCGGAGAGGTTCGCCAGCGCACCGACGATGTCAGTTGAGTCATCCATCACGATGATCGCGCTCGAACCGCTCATCGAACCGGCGGCGGCAAGCGAATCAAAATCGTAAGGCAGATCCAGCATGTCGGTCTCGACCAAAATCTCTTTACCCTCGGCGTCCTTTTTCTTGAGCTTAAATTTTTCACCGGCCTTCAAAACTTTCGAGGAGGAACCGCCGGGAATGACGGCTTTCAACTTGCGACCATCGCGCAGTCCGCCGCCAAATTTCGGGTCGTTGATGAGTTCGCCAATTGTCGCCTTGCCGACTTCGATTTCGTAGTAGCCGGGGCGTTTGACGTGGCCACTCAAGCTGACGATGCGCGTGCCGGTGTTGTTCGGCGTGCCGAGCTTGGCAAATTCCGCGCCGCCCAGCGCGACGATGTGCTTCACGTTGCAAAGCGTCTCGACGTTGTTGACGATGGTCGGGCACATCCACAGGCCGAGCACGGCCGGAAAATACGGCGGCTTGATGCGCGGATACGGCCGCTTGCCTTCGAGCGATTCGATGAGGCCGGTTTCCTCGCCGCAAATGTAAGCGCCCGCGCCGCGATGGACGTAAATTTCCAGATCGTAACGGGTGCCGAGAATGTTTTTGCCGAGGAAATTTTTCTCGCGGGCTTCCTTGATGGCGCGATTCAAAATTTTCGCGCCTTCGGGCATTTCGCCGCGGATGTAAATGTAGGCGAGCTTCACGTCGTTCGCGAAGCACGAGATGATCATGCCTTCGATCAACTGATGCGGATCCTTGTGCATGATCTGACGGTCCTTGAATGTGCCCGGCTCGGATTCATCCGCATTACAAATCAGATAAATCGGCTTGCCGCTCTTGCGGTCAACGAAACTCCATTTGAGTCCGCAGGAAAAACCCGCGCCGCCGCGACCGCGCAGTCCTGAGGTCATCACGTCCTGACGGATCTGTTCCGGGCCGGAAAGTTTTTTTCCATCGGCCAAATCCTTTGGCTGGATGGCGAGCGCCTTCTTGAGCGCATCATAGCCGCCATGACGCAAATAGCACTCGATGTCCGGTGTGTAACCTGGTTCATCGGCGTATTTCAAAATCAATTTGTATTCTTGCGCCATATCAGCAACTTGACTCTTAAAAGATTTTCTCTAGCTTAATGCGTCCCATCCTGCCCGATGGTGTAACGGTAGCACAACAGACTCTGAATCTGTTTGTCATGGTTCAAATCCATGTCGGGCAACCATTTTTCCATTCGCGTTTGCATTCAATTAAAATTGATGGTTTTAGAAAATTTTTCCAAATCGGCCTTCAACCTTGTATTTCTAACTTCTGGTGATTCAGTTTGGGAATTAAAAGGAGCTGTGTCTTGAATGCTTAATGCATAAACCCAATTACCTTTTATAAAAATTAAAAATCCACGAGTGCTGTCATATCTTTTTGTGTTATTTCCAATATTCGCAGCTTCGGAAGCATAAAGAATAAAAAATTTCTTCGCTTGGACATCTTCACCAGTCGTTTCTTCACTTTCAATTGTGACCTTCGAAGAAAAAGACTTAAACATATTTAATTCATACGCTCTTGCTGCTTCTAACAAAACGCGCTGCATTTGTGTTTCTTTTAGCTTGGTCTGTTGTTCGGGAGTTATTTCAAACCATTCAATTCGGTATAAATCACCTTCTGCACCATCAAAACCAACTGTTCCCATGATCCCGCCTTGCACAACGTCCGATTTATCCATGACGGCTGTTCCTACTCCAACAAATTCAGGCAAAGGACATGAAAAGTTTTTGTCGGGCGAATGGTAGATTCCATTTTTGACTTGGCCTTTGATTCGGTATTGAACCGTAGTTGGTGATCGTCCCGAAAAAGAAGCTGCGCAGCCTGATGCGCCTATTGCGATCAGGATAAATGCAAAAAGGATATTTATTTTTCTATTCATTTGCACTTCGCACAAATCTCGTCCGCTTTCGCGTGGGAAACGCCTTCGTAAAAATCATCATTCACCATCATCACCGGCGCGGTGCCGCAGCTCGCGAGACACTCAACAAATTCCACGGTGAACTTTCCGTCCGCTGTCGTCTGCGCGCCGTGCTTGTGCGCGTCCAGGCCGAACTTCTTGCAAAAATGTTCGCGGAGTTCATACGCGCCGCCCAGTGCGCAACTCAACGTGCGGCAAACCTTGATCTGATACTTGCCCATCGGCTCCTGCCGCAGCATCGGATAAAACGTCAGGATTTCAAAGACGTTGATCGGCTGGAGTTCGAGCTTCTTCGCCGTCCATTGAACCGCCTCCGACGAAATCCAGCCAAACTGCTCCTGGATCGCGTGCAGCACCATGAGCGACGCGGCGCGTTTGACCGGATAGTGCGAAATCAATTCGTTCACTTCGGCTTCCAAACTGGCTGTGACTTGAAAACTCATTTCAAAATTTTAACGCAAAGGCGCAAAGGCGCGGAAACGCAAAGAAAAAACTTTGCGGCTTGGCAACTTTGCATCTTTGCGTTTCATGTCTGGTTTAGAAATCATCGATCGGATTCACCCATGACGAAATCGAGCGAACCAAGAATGACCGGCACGTCGCTGATCATCGCGCCCGGTATCAGTTCGCCGAGGATGCTCAAGTTGATGAATGAGGGCGCGCGGATTTTCAGGCGATACGGGGTGCCACCGCCTTTGCTGTTGATGTAAAAACCAAGTTCGCCCTTCGGATTTTCGTGGCCAAAATAAATTTCGCCGGGCGGACAGTTCACGCCTTCCGTCACGAGCATGAATTGATGGATCAATTCTTCCATGCTGGACATAACTTTCTGCTTCGACGGCATGGTGATTTTTCCATCAGCCACGTTGACCGGCTCCTTCGTCTTGTTGTCTGCGCCGCCGGGAATTTTATTCAGGCACTGCTCCAAAATTCTCATGCTCTGGCGCATTTCTTCCATGCGGACGAGATAGCGATCGTAACAATCGCCAACGGCGCCAATGGGAATATCAAATTCCAAATCCTTGTAGCAAAGATACGGCTGCGCCTTGCGCAAATCGAAATCCACGCCGCTGCCGCGCAGGTTCGGGCCGCTCAAACCGTAATCAATCGCCATTTCCTTCGAGACGACGGCGAGGTCGCGCAGACGATCCACCCAGATGCGGTTGCGCGTGAGCAAGGTTTCCGCTTCGGCGAGTGCCACGGCAAATTCCTTGAGGAACTGGCGGATCTGGTCGCACCACGTCGGCGGAATGTCGCGCATCAGACCGCCAATGCGCGTGTAACTTGTGGTCAAACGCGCTCCGCTCGCGGCTTCGGCAAGGTTGTAAATTTTTTCGCGCTCGGTGAATGTCAGCAAAAAAACCGTGACCGCGCCGGTGTCCATCGCAAATGCGCCGAGACCGAGCAAATGCGCGGAAATACGGGCCAGCTCCGCGCACATCACGCGGATGTATTGGCAGCGCGGCGGCAGCTTGTCGTGGATGCCGAGAAGTTTTTCGACCGCCAGCGCGTAGGCGACGTTGTTCGCCAGCGGCGCGAGATAATCCAGCCGATCCGTGTAAGGGATAAACTGGGTATAGGTCATGTTCTCGGCGATTTTTTCGTCGCCGCGATGCAGGTAACCCACGTCCGGATCGGCCTTGGTGATGACTTCGCCATCCAGTTCCAGCACAATGCGCAGGACGCCGTGCGTGGCCGGATGCGACGGCCCCATGTTCAAGACCATCTTCTCGCCTGGAATGTCCTGAAGCTCTTCCACTGCCGCAGCCGTGCGGGCGGCGGAGTCGCGAATTTCAATGTCTTGAACAGTGGCCATGAAAATTATTCTTCGGGAGTTCTCACACGCGGTTCGCGTCCAATGGCATCACCAGAGCTAGGAATTGTCACGAACGGTCCGCCTTCGAGCGGTGCAGGCTGGGTGAACGCCACGCCCGGCAAATCCGTCGGCTTGCCGGCCAGCGGGAAATCCTTGCGCAACTGAAAATACGGATAGCCTTCCCACATCAAAATCCGGCGCAAATCAGGATGGCCGCTGAAACGGATGCCCATCATGTCGTAAATTTCGCGCTCGTGCCAGTTGGCTGTGCGCCAGACGCCGAGAACGCTGGGCAGTTCGGATTTTTCCTCGCTCACGTCGGTTTTGAGGCGCAATTCCACGTTGTTCGCGAGACTACGCAGCTCATAAATCACCGTCCAGCGCGGGTCTTCGCCGTAATTGTCCACACTGGAAATGTCCACGAGATAATCGAAACCCAACTGGCGCTTGGCAAAATTGCAAACTTCAAAAATCTGTTCCGCATCCGCAAGCTTAATGGTGATTTCGCCGCGAAATTCCGTCGGTTCGGAGATTAAATCGCCGAACTTGGCCTTGATTTTGTTGGCGGATTCGAGGGCGGACATTTTTCAGAATGACGAATGACTAAAACCTAATGTCGAATGAATGACGAAGCCCGAATGACGAATGATTTCGCCGCACGCGCGGCAGCTACATTCGTCATTTGTCATTTGGAATTCTTTAGTCATTCGGATTTAGAAATTAGTCATTTAGCTTGAGTGCATTTGCGAGCACGGTTTTGCGCAAGATGGGTTGGGTGCCGATTTTCTTTTGGATTTTCATCAGCGCATCCAGCACCGCTTCGGGACGCGGCGGGCAGCCGCCAATGTAAACATCCACGGGCACAATTTTGTCCACGCCCTGCAAAACCGCGTAGCTGCGATACATCCCGCCGGTCGAGGCGCACGCGCCCATGGCGATGACCCATTTCGGCTCGGCCATCTGGTCGTAAATGCGCTTGAGAAAGCCGGCGGATTTGTAAGTGACCGTGCCGGCGACAATCATGCAGTCGGCCTGGCGCGGCGAAAAACGCATGACTTCGGAGCCAAACCGGGAAATATCGAAGCGGCTCGCGCCAGCGGCCATCAATTCAATCGCGCAACAAGCAAGGCCCATGGGCATCGGCCAGACGGAATTTTTGCGGAACCAGGCGAGCGCAGCATCAACGGTCGTCAGGACGACATCGCCCTCAACTTTTGAATTGTAGCCGTATTCGCTTTGGGTCTGCATTTTCTAAAATTTTTGCGCTAAAAAAGCGTAGCGAAAGCCTAGCCGCCGGAAAAATTGCAGGCAAGTTGAATTTGTGATTTTTTTCACAAGCGAGGGTGGAATGGCGGTTTTTGTAACCTGATTTTAACAATGCGATGACAAAATTGTGTTATCAAGTTGGGCTTGTGACCGACACCAGTTTCGCTAAATTAGAAAAACGCGCTTAGCGCAACGCATGAAATCATTTGCCGAATTAAATTTTCCGGGCCGGCTGATCGCCGTCGAAGGTCTCGACGGTTCGGGCAAGTCCACGCAGATTTATCT
>Ga0209746_1001269_pt1 | contig 12195 bp, 7 predicted proteins | sample BarGraNGADG00211_3_FD_184496 | JGI IMG/M metagenome (GOLD analysis project Ga0209746, IMG submission 184496) | Arctic peat soil microbial communities from Barrow, Alaska - Barrow Graham LP Ref core NGADG0011-211 (SPAdes) (version 2) | ecosystem: Environmental > Terrestrial > Soil > Wetlands >...
TAAACCTCCTGCGGTCCTCACTTCCTTCAGTTATCAGAGCGCTGTCTGCCGGAGATATCATTACAACAGGGTATCTACCTACATTGTCAGAAAGTTTCTGATACTCTTTCCCGTTTCTTTTTAACAGTTTTTGTTTTTGTTTCTGAAAAGCACAATAAATCTGATCCTCTTCCCCATCCCTTACAAAAGTTCCCTGAATGATGAAATAGTCTTCTCCATGCCTAATGCTGATGCTATCAATATTATTAAAAAAACTTTTTGTAAGTGACAGATAATGAATAGCATCAAGAATATTCGTCTTACCAACTCCGTTATTGCCAACGAAACAATTTATCTTTGGTGAAAACTCCAGCTCATTCAGCTCATAGTTTTTAAAATTGGTCAGGGTAAGTTTTTTAAGATACATAGATTAGAAGTAAAAAGTAAAAAGTAAAAAGTAAAACCCACCAAATGATTGAAAGACCGAAAGACGATTAACGTGGTTGAGGTTTCAAAGTTAGAAAAAGATATGGACGATCAGAACTTATTCAACCAAAGAAAATACAATATTTCCAGCTATAACTGATAATAATACCGCTGATATTCAAGTCGATAATAAATATTTTGATACTTATCGGATATTCATTAAACTAAATGTTTTAAAATTACCTGAAAAAAATTACTTTTGCGTGGGTAAATTCAGAAGTTAAATATTAAAGACCAGTATGGCTAAGAATAAAAAGGATGTAAATCCACCGACCATTTCAAGTGTTGAGGAGACACTATCCAGAACAGAGCATTATCTTGAAGAAAATTATAAACCCCTTTTGATCGGATTAGGAGTAATAGTTTTATTGGTAGGTCTGGGATGGCTTGGCAAGCTCTATTTTAACAAAAGAAACAATGAAGCCCAGTCCCAGATGTTCCAGGCAGAAAGGTATCTTGAAAAAGATTCTTTGAAGCTTGCCCTGAATGGCGACGGGAACTATCTTGGCTTTCTCGATATAGCCAGGGATTATAAATTTACCAATTCGGGCAATCTTGCCAGATACAGTGCAGGGATTTGTTATCTGCATCTTGGTAATTATAAAGAAGCAATCGAATTTCTTAACAAATATTCAAAAAAAGATAAGCTTATCGGGTCATTGGCTATCGGTGCAACCGGTGACGCATATGTCGAATTGGGAGATTTGGAAAAAGGTGTTTCAAAGTACATTGAAGCGGCTGATTTTGCCAGGAATTCTTTTAATACACCATTGTTTCTGATGAAGGCAGGTGAACTTTATGAGTTAAAAGGGAAATTCCCTGAAGCTTTAAAATTATACGAAAGAATTGAGAATCAGTATCCTGAGAGCACTGAAGGTACTACTATTGAAAAATATATTGCCAGGGTAAAACTGCTGATCAAGTAGCTATTCATGGGCACTAAAAATTTATCATCTTATAATCCCGAAATCGTTCCTAATGCAGGAGAAATGCGATTTGGTATTGTAGTTTCTGATTGGAACATGGAGGTAACCCGGGCATTACTTGACGGAGCAGTTAAAACCCTTAAAAAACATGGTGCAACAGATAAAAATATTGTTGTAAAACATGTACCCGGTAGTTTTGAACTTACACTTGGCGCCCAATTTCTCGCGGAATACGATGATCTTGATGCTGTTATCTGCCTGGGATGTGTTATCCAGGGGGAAACACCTCATTTTACATATATTTGTCAGGGAGTAACCCAGGGAATAACTCAACTCAACCTTGAATATAATTTACCTTTTATTTTTGGTATCCTGACAACAAACAACCAGCAGCAGGCTGTTGACAGAGCCGGAGGAATACATGGAAATAAAGGTGATGAAGCAGCTGTTACAGCCATAAAAATGGCAGCGTTGCAACATGAGATTGAGAAATGAGGTTACCTGAGCACCTTGCGGACAAAAGCAACGGTGAAGTAAGACATCATAAAAACTCCCATAAATCCTTCTAAACCGGAGACTACCCTACTGAGTCCAATGGGGTAAACATCGCCATAACCTATTGTGAAAAAGGTAATTGCACTATGATAAAATGACTGAAGCAGTGTCGATAATTTATCAGGATTACCGACGGCCGATACAGTTTTTCCCAGTCCGGATAAATCTATAAGAAAATAAATAGTTCCAAAAGAAAACCAGAATACGACAACGCTTAAGAGTACCCGTCCAGGAGAGGTTGCGTAAAGTCCGATTTTATCAAATACAAGCCATTGGAAACTGTTAGGAATATGACTGACAATTTTTGCTATTCCCCCCTTATCCTGCTGTTCGGTTAGCCACGATTTTGCTTCAAAACGTTTGAACATTATATATGCTTCATCTTCATCCTCATACTTACCTGTCCCACTGAAATTCTCTTTAAGGATTCTGAATTGTTCGGCTTTTTGTCTTAAAGTGGTTGCATGCTGGTTCTGAATAGATTCATTGCACTTATTGTGTCTCCAGTCGATGTATAACTTTCCCAGGAGCCTCATTCCCGACATATCCAATGATTTAATATCAACTGTAAAATCGTAGGGTTCAATATCGATAATATCACGTACAATGGTATCTGAAATATCAAGAAGTTCTGCTTTTGAAAGACGTAGGTCAATATAATGATCAAGATGACACGATTTGAGTGACAAGGTACGACATGTTGATCCGTAAAAACTAACATCACCATCGCCAAAATCGGTTCTTTCAAAACTGATATCTGTATCAGCCATCTCCATCAGATTGAAGTTTTTTGGACCATACCCCATCTCTGCTTTTTTAAACTGAATCTTCCCGGCTTTGCAGGTTGCCCCTTCAAAGTTGACCTCTCCGTTTCCAAAAAGTGAACGATTAAAATTTATTCTCCCTGAGCCAAAGTCGACTGTTCTGAAGTCTACCCTGCTGTTTCCGAACTCTGTTCTTTCGAACATTATCTCACAATCTCCAAATACTGAATAATGAAAATCAACCTTCCCGCCTGTTATCCTGGTAATTTTAAAATTAAAACGTCCGCTGTCAAAATGTGTATTTATAAAAAGCAATTCCCCATTGTTGAACTCCGTATTGGCAAAGCTTACCTCTCCATTCCCAAACTGTATATCCTGGAAATCCTTAACACCATCCTTAACTATCGCGTTCTTGAACATGAAATCTCCTGCGCAGAAGACACACCCGGTAAACTCAATGTTCCCATTCCTGAATAAAGTATTTGAAAAAACAACATTCCCTTCGCCAAAGACTGATCCATTAAAGAGAACTTTCCCTTTGGCAAAATGACTTCCATCGAAACTGACCTCCCCCTCTGAAAAAGAAGAATATGTAAAATCAGTGCATACCTTTGCTTCAAAAAATGCATTCTTTGCTGAGAACCCAATTATCGGGACCAGTTCCTTCTTTTCGATACCATTAATTCGCCGGTAATAAGAGAGAGAGAACTCATGGATGTAGAAATTATCAAGAATCAGATCCTGTCCCTCCCTGATTATGGTATAAATCTGATTAATATCCACTGCACCGAATAATTCTGAATCAATTTCTTCACCTTCCTCATTGTAAAAGGATACCATAGCCGTTCTGGGACATGTCCTGCCGTCGTCGGCAATGAACTTAACATTTCGTACCTCAACACGGTAATTTGAATAACCGGTAACCATTTATCCTATATATTAAAAGTTGAGCTAAATTATGAAAAAAAATGGTAATCGCGGTGTTTTTTAATGATGCTTATCTCATGCATAAGGTCCTGTAAGGGCAATATGAACATTTCCCCCTGACGTCAGTAGTCTTTATAAACGGTTCATCTACACTAAAAATGGTATTAATTAAACCTTTAAGACCAGTAAGGTATTCATCTCTGATTGGCTCGTAATTATCGAGTACAGACTCACTCCTGCTTCCTGTTTTCAATTTGAGTTTATCCCCGATAAATGCACCGGTCAATTTCTTTATTTTATAGACAGATGGCCTTACAATATTACCAGGTTTAGTTGACAGATATGCTTCGCAATAAAGTAAAGTCTGAAGCCATCCGTCAGCATCTTTCTTCCTGTCGTCGATAAATAAATCATCTATCGAATTGACATATTCAGATACAGTACCTGTTTTGTAATCAACAATCCGTATCACCCCGTTAAGATTGTCAATCCGGTCAACCTTGCCTCCTGTCAGAATTTCAGCCTTTGATCCATTCAAGTTAAATGGCAATACAAAACTATATGAATCCTCAAGACTAAGAATGACAAAAGGTGCAATTGCTTTGTCTGTATTCAGAATCCTGATCAGATATGCCATTAATACATCCCTCACGATAAGCTCGTTTCCGCTTACTTCATCATTCCTGCCAGCCTTGTACTTCTCATTAACAGCTTCATTTGCGATCTTTGAAAGGAATTGTTTGTTACTTATAATTCCATTCAGCATTTCAGCGGTGAGAACAGTTCCAATGGACGGCTGATAAAGATTCTTCATAATCTCATGCAAAATGTTACCAAGCATAGCCGGGTCAATATCTGTGGAGATATTCTCAGGCTCTTTAAGCCGGTTTATATAACGATAAAAGAACTTCATCCTGCAACTTAGCCAGGTATTTATTGCAGAAGGAGAAAGTGACCTGCCATTATTCTTGTCCAGAAACAGAGATGCTAATTGTTTTGAATGTCCTTCCTTTCTTTCAATTCTTTCCCCGGGGGTGAGATGTGTTTTTATTTCGAAATTGAGATCAAGAAAATCCGGCTTTAATATATTATCATACTTCATCTGAAGAAGAAACCTACTCATCTCACCACTCCTGAGACCTTCAGAGTTAGAATTATAAATAAATGTAACATTTTCAGCTCTTTGAAGAAGTCTGTAAAAGTGATATGCATAAATAGACTCCTGATGATTAACAGAAGGAATACCAAAGGCATCACGCAGACTGAAAGGAATAAAAGATGAACCAGCAGATACTGCAGGTAAAATACCTTCATTGACTGACAAGATAATCAGGTTTTTAAAATCAAGCGCCCGGGTTTCCAGAATTCCCATTATCTGAATCCCCGTTAAGGGCTCTCCTGAAAAAGGAACAGATTGCATCCTTAACATCCTGTCAAGAATTCGCATGTATGTATCTGTTGTAAAAGTTACTTCCGGACTATTAACAATTGATTCAAGTCTGTTTATCGAGAGAACCACCCTGTAGATAAACTCATTCCTGATATTACCCTGAACGGGGTTATCAGCGGCAATACCCGGATTTAAACCGGCATTTAAGGCAATCAGTGACAGGATATCCTTAAAATAACCGGAGAGATCAGCGGGAGTTACTGGCTTTTTAAATATCTGTGAAAGTGACTCTGAATTTGTAAAACGCTTTTCAGGAATCCTGAGAAGATTCGTTTTTACTATTTCCTTAACTAATTCATTATCCGATTCGCTTAATAATCCGGAAAGCAAAGAATGTTTAAGGATGCTGATCACATCTTTGTAACCGAAACGGACTTCACCGGCATTCGTACCGGCGTTTCTCTGAAGATCCATCAGATGTTTCAGAAAAGTATAAACCAGTGTCTGTTTTAGCGGATGTCCCATTGTTATATTGATATCACCCATATTCTCTGGGAGACTGGTCAGTACAGGCATTAAAAGGTTTTCATCTGCAAGCACAACTGCAGTATGATGAGCATTGTCTTTAGTGATATCAGGAATTTTTTCCAATAATTGTGAAACAAGCTTGACCTGCGCTACATCCGAAGAGGTGTCAATGACCAGTCGATATACCTCCGGTGCTTTTTTTGAGAGCATTGTATCGAAACTCCATCCTGAGGGCATATCATTACCGAATATTTTAAGATTATCCCGCAAGAAAAACCCTGCAGAGTTCAGCTTCCCTTCATGGATATATGAGTTATCATAGTCCCAGTAAAACCTCGCTTTACCCTCCTTTTTAAACCTCATCATCAACACTTTCTCACATTCGTTGAGTGCGTTGAACCCAATAAAATGAATCATGTCCCAACGTTCATCCGAATTGAAATAATTTTCTGTACGCTCAGACAGTTCCCTCAATATCATGCCCTCATACGCCAGATTCTGTGTCATCAGGGTGTTTCTGAAACCAGAGTAAAGATCAAAAAGAACCGTCCAGATACCAATGAATCCTGTTTTCTCCTTTGTCGGTTTATCCAGGTTGAAATTTGTCCAGAATCTTCTGATTATCTCTATCTGTGAATCTGTCAGGCCCCCAAACTGTTGATCAATATTTTTTAGATCGAGAACATTACGGAATAATAATGAAGCATCAACGAGATATTTGTCAACATCATCAAAATCATTTAAAAGCATATCGCCCCAATAATAAAATTCATCGAAGCTTTCATGAGGTTTCTTTAACTTACTGTATATTTTATACAGTTCAAAGAGAAGTGTCTCATTGCCTGCTGTTTGTAGCGAAGAATATGATCGGAACAATTCATTGATCGTCAGAATTGATGGCGCCCATATAGGTTTTTCGATCCTGGCTGCCAGATACTTCAGAAAGTATAATCCGGCCCTCCTGTTCGGAAAAACCAGACAATGGCGATTAAGTGTGTTTCCAAATTCTTTATGGAGTGATTGGGCTATATTTTCGAGAAAGTAGGTCATCTGGTGTCTTGTGGTCCTCCGGTTCTGAGTTTTTTCACTTTTGTCTTTTTACTTTTGTCTTTTATCTTGAAGTCTTGCGGTCTTATAGTCTTTTACTTTTTACTTTTTACTTTTGTCTTTTTACTTTTGTCTTTTGTCTTTGTACATTTTTCCTTGCCAGGTATTAAGTTCTTCGAGGCGTTTTTCGATAAGATTTACGATCTGGTCAGTTCGTTTTTTACCCCAGCCTTCTCCTGTTAAAAAGCGCGGTGGCGCTTCTCCGGTAAATCTTTCGACTACAATTGCAGGGTTCAGTCTTTCAAGGAAAGAAATGAAGAAATTAAGATACTCCTCCCATGTAAAGAGCTCAAAATCACCAGGATTATTCTTAAATTCAATTTCCATAGGGGTTCCTTTTATTATTTGCAACTGGTGAAATTTTACAGTCTTAACGGGTAGCCGTGAGATGATATCGACCTGTTTCAGCATCTCATCACGGGTTTCTCCCGGTAATCCAAAGATAAAATGGGCCCCTGCATTTATTCCAAGGGCAGCTGTCTTTTCCAGTGTAAATACTGCATCTTCAAATGAATGTCCGCGATTAATCCGTAAAAGTGTTTTGTTATGGCACGATTCAATTCCATATTCTATTGCAATATAATATCTCTCTGAAAGCTCTTTAATGTATTCGAGTTTTTCATCATCGATGCAATCAGGTCTGGTTCCAATTATCAAACCAACCACACCCGGATAGTTCAATGCTTCCTCATAGAGTATTTTTAATTTTTCCAACGGAGCATAAGTATTAGAATATGCCTGAAAATAAGCCAGATATGAAACAGCTTCATTGTATCTCCACTTATGAAATTTTATTCCCTCCCCAATCTGTTCGGATACAGATCTCACAGAATCACAGTATGAAGGATTAAATGCGTCATTATTACAGTAGGTACAGCCACCAAACCCTTTTGATCCATCGCGGTTTGGGCAGGTAAATCCAGCATCGATCGAAACCTTCTGAACCCTGGCGCCATAAATATTTCTGAAATAATTGGAATAGGCATTGAATCTTCGTTCATGCCCCCAGGGATAGTTGTTTGTTTCTTTATTGAATGGTAACATTTAAGCAGATACAATTTTATTCTTATCAACATACCAGATGAAAGCTTCAATATCGCTATAACCCATATCAATAAGGAGACTGCGGTACTGATCAACTTGTTCATTATAATGAGAATTCTCCTCACCGAATTTGAAATCGATTATTGTTGTTTTTCCATTTTTAAATATTACCCGGTCGGGACGACGCGTAATTCCTGTCGGAAGAAGAATTCCTGCTTCTGTCAATACTTTATTATCAGCCAGAAACCATTCGGCAACCTGTGGTATGCTTATGGCATCGTTAACTCTTTTTTCAATTTCAGCTGATTCTTCTTCAGCCAATTTACCTTCCAGAACGAGTTTTCTGACAGCAGGGGAAATGTCGGCAGGGGTATTTATTCCTTCAAATACCTCATGCATAAGTTTCCCATAGTTAATCCTTTTCCTCAGGGCATGGCTCTCAGACGAAAAATAATTCTCTCCATGAAGCTTAAGCTTAAGCGATTCCAGAGTCTGACTAACTGAATATGTTGAAGAGATAAAATTATTTTTTTCTCTTGTTTCACAGTTGTTTTCAGGTATCTCCCCATATTCGAACACCTTAGTCTCATCACTATAGTGACTATTCAGGGAAAAATCTTGTCCTTCCTTAAATTCAGGGATCAGGGAAATTGCATTCTTTAGTACCCCTGCAATAGTATTTTCCGATCTGGGATTATCAACTGAAAACCCGTATAATACATCCCTGGCCCTGGTAAGGGCAACATATAACAAGTTAATGTTATCAAGATATACTGAATATTTTTCTTCTTTATAATAATCAGCAAATATTGTGCTGTTCAGATCTTTGCTATATTTTACAGGGACAATTCCAAGATCATTGAACGGTGGCGTGTCGGGTTTTACCCATAAGACCGGTTGTTTGGATGCCAGATGATCGAGATTCCATGAGAGAAATGGCAATAGAACTGCTTTAAATTCGAGTCCTTTTGACTTATGGATAGTCAGAATTCTTATTGCATCCTGATTACCGGGAAGAACTACAGATTTCTTTTTACCGCTCTCCTCCCACCAGTCGAGGAATGTTTGAATATCGGCATTTTTATTGCCTGTAAAACTCACAATATAATCCTGGAAAGTATTAAGAAAAGGCACATTCCATGAATATTCACCAAGCCGGAAAAACTTTATAGTACTTTCAGTTGCTTCGAACAATGGCATTTGTCTGATCCTGTCAAGGAAATCTTCATAGCCAACGGGAAAAAAAGTTCTTGATAATTCTATTAATTTATCGCTCTGAAGTGATGCGTTTTCAGCTTCTCCATCTCCGGTAGACATCAGAAAAAACCGTAACATTATAGCTCTGCTTAAAAAATCATGAGGATCATTTACAACAGAGATCACACTAATGATAAAAATAATGACAGGTGAGTTCGAGAGCAATAATGAATCGTTTGAGACTGCATTAAAATTATATATCTGCTTTTTTTCCAAAGAACAATTGTTGTTATAATCTATCAATGCATTTAAAACCGATGCTCCCTCTTTACCATCTCTAACAATAATACCGATATCAGAAGCTTTATAACCCTTGTCCTGCAATGATTCTATTACAACAGGAAGACGATCAAGAACAACATTCTGCCATCTCTGGTTATCATTATTTGGTATGAATTCAAGTCTTACAAACCCACCTTCATTTTTACATGGATCTACCTGGATAGCTTCAGAGTAAAGCTTCTTAAAACTTACAGGAAGCAACTCACCTGCGAGTAATTTGTCAAGCTGATAAGGAATTATCGTAAAAAGGGTATTATTAAACCTGATGATGTTTGACCGGCTTCTCCAGTTTGTTGTGAGGGGTTCGCTGAAAATTCTTTTATTATCCACCATACTTTCGAGAACTGTTCCCAGAATTCGCCAGTCGCTGTTCCGCCACCTGTAAATTGATTGTTTTACATCACCAACCACAAGATTGTCATAACCCTCTGCCATACTGTTTTCAATCAAGGGTTTGAAATTATTCCATTGTATTATTGATGTATCCTGAAACTCATCAATCATAAAATTTTCGTACCTGGTACCTACCTTCTCGTATATAAATGGAGACTGATCTTCGCGTATAATAAGGTTAAGTAATTCGCCTGCATCAGATAGAAGAAAACTGTTTTCAGAGGTAGTAATCAGATGAACGTTATGCAAAACATCAGATAATATTCCAAGTGCATAAATGTAAGAGAGAACACTAGCTGCACTCCTGTAAGTAATTATATTTTCATCATAATAATGAATTGCATCGCGAAGTGTTTTATCCAGCCCGCTGCTAATTGCGGTCTCCAGTTGTGGCGATATAGTCCCGGTTGACCACCTTGGTGAATCATTATCAATTTCACGGACATAACTGTTTGGATCCTTTACATTTCCTGAAACAAGAGATTTGATGAATCCTGGTATTCCCTGCCCTTTCCTGTAGAACAGATCGTCGGTTAGTTCAAATTTTGAAAAAATTTCATCGGCCTTTTTCCCAAAGTCTATTAGTTTTTTCTCAAATGAGCGGGATATTGATCTGATCTTTTCTATGTACTCAAGAAGAAATTTTTTATCCTCAAGTTTAGATTGTTCTTCAAAGGAGAGTATCTTGAATTTTTCTTTAAACAACTCCTCAGCAAGTTTGATTATACCCTCTTTAAGATTCCAGCTCTTCTCATCATCTATATTTGACATTGCATAAGTAATCAGCCAGTTTTTAAGCTGATTGTCAATTGTGGCCGAAGCAATCATTTCATCAACCGCTGCCGAGAGTATTGTACTGTGATCCAGTTCGATACTAAAGCCGGAATGAAGACCGATTTCTCTTGCAAAAGCACGTAGTACCTTCTGGAAAAAACTATCGATTGTAGATACAGAAAACCTTGAATAATCATGCAGGATGGAATTTAATATTTCTATTGCTTCCTTCCTGATCCACTCTTCCGGCTTACCGGTAGATTTAACCAAACCTGTCAGATAATCTGAGTTTTCACCAATAGCAAGCTTATGCAAATGATTGAGGATCCTGGATTTCATTTCTGCAGTAGCTTTATTTGTAAAAGTAACTGCAAGAATTTTCCTGTAATTATATCTCGCTCTGAAAAGGTTCGTGAGATAAACTGCTGTCAGCTTGTAAGTTTTACCCGATCCGGCTGAAGCGCTGTATATGGTCAGAGTGCCTTGTCCCATGGCCTAAAGTTACCGTTTTTTATATAACTTTGTGGCGTGAAGAAAAAAGTAGTCGTAGGATTATCAGGAGGTGTTGATTCGAGCGTTGCAGCATGGGTATTGAAGGAACAGGGTTATGATGTTATCGGTCTGTTTATGAAAAACTGGCACGACACAACAGGTCTTCTTCAGAGTGAATGCCATTGGGAAGACGACCTGATGTTTGCCGAAATGGTTGCGAAAAAGCTAAAGATTCCCTTTTACCAGGTAGATCTTAGCAATGAGTATCGTCAGAGGGTTGTTGATTATATGTTTGCTGAATATGAAAAGGGCCGTACTCCCAACCCTGATGTGCTATGTAACAGGGAGATAAAGTTTGATTCTTTTGCTGTAGAGGCTCGAAATTTAGGTGGTGATTTCGTAGCTACTGGACACTATTGCAGAAAAGAAGAAATACTGTCAGATAATAAAACTTTTTACCGGCTTCTGGCTGGAAAAGACAATAATAAGGACCAAAGTTATTTTCTATGCCAGTTAAATCAGGAACAACTAGCATCTGCACTTTTCCCGATTGGAAATCTTACAAAACCGGCAGTCAGGGAAATTGCAAATAAATTAGGACTTGCAACTGCACAGCGAAAAGATTCACAGGGTATTTGTTTCGTTGGGAAGGTTCATCTTCCGACTTTTCTGCAGCAGAAACTGGAGGCAAAAAAGGGAAATATAGTTGAAATAAAAGATATAAAGTTATACCGTCACATCGCGGATGGGTTGCCTGATAAAGAATCGCCTGACAGCTTACTTTCTGAACTGACTAAACCTTTTAAATATGAAACTTCAGAAGGACAGATAATCGGGATCCATAACGGGGCACATTTTTTCACAATCGGTCAAAGGAAAGGTGTGAATGTCGGAGGCCATAAAGAAGCTTTGTTTGTCATCAGTACTGATGTTGAAAAAAATATAGTTTATGTTGGTGAAGGCCAGATGCATCCCGGGCTGAATCGGAAAGGGCTGTTTATAAGGAATGATGAGACGCATTGGATAAGAACTGATATAAGAATGAAAGAAGACGAGAGTCGCGATTATATGGTAAGAATAAGGTATCGTCAACCGCTACAAATGGCACGTCTATATGCCAGGAAGAATGGAATTTATATCATATTTGATAAGGCCCAGCGTGGTATAGCTCCCGGACAGTTCGCAGCATGGTATCAGGATGATGAGGTGATTGGATCGGGAGTTATAAACAAGTGAATACGTTTCGCGTTTATCGTTTAACGTTTCGCGTTTATGGTATTTGCAGGTGAAA